>ERZ777010.975-NODE-975-length-22143-cov-9.416878_pt1 | contig 22143 bp, 23 predicted proteins | sample MGYA00374963_ERZ777010 | MGnify/ENA primary metagenome ERZ777010 (study PRJEB29309, sample SAMN06268256) | bioreactor metagenome | isolation source: Joint BioEnergy Institute, California, USA | place: USA:Joint BioEnergy Institute, California, USA | collected...
CGCAGGCCGCTCATCGGGTCACCTCCATCGTCGCCACCGCCATGATCTCGTCGGGGGAGAACGGCTTCTGGTCGAAGGTGGCGGCCAGCTTGCCGTCGCGCATGACGAGCACCCGGTCGGACAAGCCGAGGACCTCCGGCAGCTCCGACGAGATGAGGATGATGGCCAGGCCGTCGTCGGCGAGCCGTCGCAGCATGCGGTGGATCTCGGACTTGGCGTTGACGTCGATGCCCCGCAGCGGCTCGTCGAGGATCAGGAGCTTCGGCTGTTTCACCAGCCACTTGCCCAGGGCGATCTTCTGCTGGTTCCCGCCCGACAGCGAAGACACGGGGGCAGTGACGTCCGAGATGCGCACGGCGAGGTCGGAGACGACCCCTGACGCCAGCTCCCGCTCCCGTGACCGGTCGACGAAACCCAGCTTGGAGAGCGCCCCGAGGGAGGGGAGGCCGACGTTTCGATCGGCTCCCAGGTCGAGGATCACGCCCGACCGTTTCCGGTCCTCGGGCACCAGCATGACGCCCGAGCGGGCGGCGTGGCGAGGGCTGCGGGGGTGGTAGGGGCGGCCGTCGAGGAGGACTTCGCCGCGGTAGCTGCCCTCCATCCCGAACAGATAGCGGGCGAGGCGGCTGCGTCCGGATCCGACCAGGCCGGCGACCCCGAGGATCTCGCCCTTGCGGCAGGTGAAGCTGATGCCGTCGGGCTCCGTGCCAGGGAGGAGCAGGTTGCGCACCTCGAGGACCGGCTCGTCGGTGGCCTCCCCCGTCCGCTCGGGGAAGGCGTCCTCGACGGCCCGCCCCACCATCGCCGAGACGATCTCGGGGACGGTGACGTCGGCCAGGGGCTTGGTCCACACGAGCTTTCCGTCGCGCAGGACCGTGACGTCGTCGGCGATGCGGGTCAGCTCGGCGAGGCGGTGGCTGATGTAGCCGACCGCCACCCCCTCGTCGGCGAGGCTCCGCACCAGCTCGAGGAGCGTGTCGGCTTCCTCGGAGGGCAGGACCGCGGTGGGCTCGTCGAAGATGATGGCGGCGGGACGGCGGGCGAGCACCTTGGCGACCTCGACCAGCTGCTGGCGCGCCACGGTGAGGTTCTCGACCGCCTCGTCGGGGTCGATGCCGGCGCCGCCCACCCGGGCGAGGAGGTCTTCTGCCATCGCCCGCTGCTTCTTGCGGTCGATGAACCCGGCCCGCAGAGGCTGGATGCCCAAGGTGACGTTGTCGGCGACCGACATGGCCCCGAACAGCGACAGCTCCTGGTAGACGACGGCGATGCCGGCGTCCAGGGCGGCGGCGGGGTGGGCGAGCTCGACCGGCCGGCCGCCTATCTCGACGGTGCCGGAATCCGGCGAGATCACCCCGCCGAGGATCCCGGTCAGCGTCGACTTGCCGGCGCCGTTCTCGCCGACGATCGCGTGGACGCGGCCGGCCAGCAGCTCGACGGTCACCCCGTCCAGGGCGGTTATGCCGCCGTAGCGTTTGGTCACGGCCCGGGCGGCCACGACTGGCGCGTCGTGGCCGCCCGAGCCTGCGCGGGCAGTGTCAGGCCGGCTCACACATCCCCTGGTCGATCAGCTGCTCGTCCGTGAGCGGAGTGGGCAGCCACAGGTCGTCGATGCAGTTGGGCCGGTACCACTCGTCCAGCTCGTCGGTGTCGAAGATCGGCACCTCGATGTTGATGAACGAGGGCACGGGCTCGCCGTCGAGCACGGCCATGGCGGCGTCGAGGCACTGCGACGAGTGCGACGGCGGGTAGCCGACCGCCACGAAGGGGAACCCTTCCTCGGCGGCGAGGCGGAGGAACCCGTTGAGCGGCTCCGCCGCGAACGGCGGGATCTCCCGGCCGGCCTCCTTGAACGCCTCGATGGCGCCCACCGCCTGGCCGGCGCCGTCGGTCCACACCGCGTCGATGTCGTCGAACTGGGTGAGGAAGGCGGCCATGGCGGTGCGCCCGTCGGCGGCGTCCCAGTTGGTGTACTCCTGGCCCAGGATGTTGATGTCCGGGTACTTGGAGAACACGGCCATGGCGCCCTCGAGACGGGCCTCGGCGGTGGGGACGCCGGCGGGGCCGCCCAGCAGCACGATGTTGCCCTCGTATCCGATCTCCCGGGCGATCCACTCGGCGCCGAGCATGCCGTTGAGCAGGTTGTCCCGGTCGACGCGGGTGACATAGGCGTCGGTCTCGGCGGTGCCGGTGCACAACAGGACCGGGATGCCCTGGGCGGCGGCCCTCTCGATCGGCCCGCGGACGTCGGTCAGCGGGGTGATGATCAGGGCGTCGGGCTGCTGCACGAGCAGGTCCTCGATGGTGCCCACCTGGGTGTCGGCCTCGCCCAGGCCGGTGGGGCTGAGGATCAGCTCCGAGTCGGAGTAGGCCTCTTCCATCCGGGCGGTGACGGCGTCGTTGTACGTCGCCGGCCAGCTGAACTCGGGCGCCTGGATGGCGAAGGCGATGCGCCGCGGCCCGTCCTTCTTGTACTGGGAGGTGTCCACCTCGACGATGTCGTAGGCGTAGTCCGGCGCCTCGAACGGGTCCAGGCCGAGGACCTGCGGCTCCTCCTGGAAGGCCCGCACGAGGATGTCGGACTGGGTGGCGGCGTCCGCCTCCGGTTCCGTGGAGTCGGTGGTGTCGCCGTCGTCCGCCGGCTGGGTGGTGTCGGGCGTGTCCGCCGGTGCCGTCGTGTCGGGCGGCGGGGCGGTGGTGTCGGCCGGTTCCTCTCCGCCGCCGCTGCACGCGGCGAGGACGAGGGCCAGGACCACCGCCAGCGCGGCTGATCTGGTCATTCGTCTCATACCGTTTCCTTGTTCCTTTCCGGTGGGTTGGCCACCATCGCTTTCCTACCTGCGGGAGAACTCGGCCTCCGCCGCACCAGCGTCGTGAAGAGCACGGCGGCGAAGAGCACGACGCCTTTGCCGATGAGCTGGTACGACTCGCCCACCCCCTGGAGGAGCAGGAGGTTCTCGAGGCTCGACAGCCCGAGGACGGCAGCGAGGGTCCCGACGACCGAGCCGCGGCCGCCGAGGAACGACGCCCCGCCCAGCACCACCGCCGCGATCGAGTCGAGGTCGTACCCGACGCCGAGGGTCCGGTCGTAGAAGCCGACCAGGCCCGACAGCATCAGCCCGGAGAGGGCCGCCATCAGGGCGGCGATCACGTAGGTGGAGGCGACCACGGAGCGGGTGGGGATGCCCGAGAGGGCGCTGGCCTCCGGGTTGAGACCGGTGGCGAACAGCGCCCTCCCGTACGTCGTGCGGTGGAGGACCACGGCTACCGCCACCGCCACGACAGCCGCGACGAGCACCGGGACCGGGATCGGCCCGACCTTGCCGGTGCCGACCGCCACGAGAGCTTCGGGGACCCGTCCCCGGGACCGCCCGCCGGTGAGCCACAGGGAGACGCCCTCGACCAGGAACAGCGTGCCGAGGGTGGCGAGGATGGCGGGCACCCTCCGGAAAGCGACCATGAGGCCGTTGAGGAGCCCTATCGCCAGGGTGACGCCGATCACAGACGCCAGGCCGAGACCGAGCGAGCCCGACGCCGTCCCGGCGAAATACACCATGAGTAACGACGCCGTGGTGATGACTCCCCCGACGGACAGGTCGAGGCCCCGGCCGATGATCACGATCAGCTGTCCGAGGGCGACGATGGCCAGGAAGGCGGCGTCGCGGACGACGTTCTGGAGGTTGGCCGGGCGGTAGAAGCCGGGCTGGACGAGCGCCGCCACCGGGAGCACCACCAGCAGGATCGTGTAGGGGCCGATCTGCCGCAGGCGCTCCCGGATGCTCATGCCGGCTCCCCGCAAAAGTCGACGATCAGCCGCTGGTAGATGTCGGCGGCTTGCCGCAGGGCGGGGATCGACACCGCCTCGTTGGGGGCGTGGGCGTGGGAGAGGAGGCCGGGGCCGAGGGCGGGGAGGACGGGCAGGCCCAGCGCGGCGAACCAGGTGGCGTCAGTGGTGGCCGGGAAGAGGTCGTCGGGCGGGACGCTGCCCGTCACCGCGTAGAGCGCCCGGCGGGCGGATTCGACGATCGGCTCGGAAGGGGCGACGGAGGTGGCGGGGATCCAGTCTTTCAGCTCGACCGTCGCTTCCGCCCCGTCGGGCAGGACCGTGTCGACCAGTTGGCGGACCTCGCGCATGAAGGTGTCCTGTTCCATGCCGGCGACCAGCCGGCATTCGGAGGACACCACGGCCTGGCCGGGGACCACCCCGTAGGAGATTCCGCCGGAGACGACCGCTCCCGCGTTGACCGTGGGGACGGGACCGGGCCGGGGGTGGGTGGGGGTGAAGCCGTCGGCCAGGGCGACGACGATGCGGGCGGCGACCTCGGTGGCCGAGACCAGCCCCAGCTCGTCTTTCAGGCCGGAGTGGGCCTGGCGGGTCGTGACCGTGATGTCGAAGTTGCAGATCCCGCGGCTCCCGAGGTGGAGGCGGTCCCAGTCGGCGTGGATGCCGCCGGGCTCTCCGATGACCATGGCGTCGATCCCCGCCACGTCGGCTTCGGTGAACACCCGGGCGCCGTGGCGGGCTCCGTATTCCTCGTCGGCGCAGAAGACCAGGGTGACGGCGCCCTGGTCGAGGTGGCGACGAGCTGCGGCGGCTGCAACGACCATGGCGGCCAGTGCACCCTTCATGTCCGCAACTCCCCTGCCGCGCAGCTCGTCGCCCACCACGACAGCTCGGAGCGGGTCGGTCTCCCATTCGCCCTCGCCCACCGGCTTGGTGTCGAGGTGGCCGCACAGGGCGAGGTTGCGGCCACCGGGGCCGAACCGGACCTCGGTGACGAGGTTGGGACGCTCCGGTGAACCCACCAGCCGGGGGGCGGGAAAGCCGAACCTCTCGCACCAGGTTCGGATCAGCTCGGCCGCGGCTCGTTCGTCCCCGCCGGGATTGATGCTGGGGACGGCCACGAGCTCTGCCGCCAGCTCCGGCACGTCGGCCTCCCGCCCGGTCCTTTCAAATTCTGAAAGCACCTTTTGTATATTAACAAAGGCGGGAGGCGGTGCGCGCGCCGATCAGCCCTTGTAGCGGGAGTGCCAGTCGTTGCCCTGCCAGGTCCACATGCGCACCGGGCGGAGGGCGATCAGCCACCGGGGTGCAGTCAGGGTGGGCTCGAGGTACTTGGGTCCGTTCTCGCCGAGGTAACGCACGCTCATCCGCTCGGCGATCGGCACCCACGCTCCCCCGACATTGGGCTCCTCGACGATCTCGGCCCGGCACTGGGCGATCACCTTGCGCTGGGTGCCGGTCTCGTCGATGGTCAATGCACAGCGCGGCTCGCGCACCAGGTGCTTGGCCCACGCCGACTTCTCGCGCCCGATGACCCAGAAGCGGCCGTCGGACCATTCGTGCCAGACGGGGACCACATACGGCCAGCCCTCTTCGTCGACGGTGGCCAGCCGGGCGAACACCGGCTCCTGGAGGAATGCGGCCACCTCGTCTTCGGCGAGCCGCCCGACCTTGCCCCTCCAGCTCTCGTCACTCATGCGTTGCCCTTTCTCTTGTAACCCAGGCGGGCCGACAGCCGCTCGGCCACCTCGGTGACCGCCTTCCCCAGCTCGGGGATGCGCTCCTCGGTGATCCGGGACGCCGGGCCCGACACGGACAGGGCCGCCACCGGCACACCCTCGGCGTCGAGGACGGCGGCGGCGGCACAGCGGATCCCGTCTTCGTTTTCGATGTCGTCGATGGCGTAGCCGCGGCGGCGGGTGCGCTCCAGCTCGGCGGCGAGCTCGTCCGGGTCGGTGATCGTGTTGGGGGTGCGCCGGGGCAGGCCGGCCCGCACCACCGCCTGGAACAGGTCGTCGCCGGCGTAGGCGAGGATCGCCTTGCCGATGCCGGTGGAGTGCATGGGCGAGCGCGCCCCGATCCGGCTGTACATGCGCACCGACTGGGAGGTCTCGACCTTGTCCACGTATATGACCTCGGTCCCGTCGGGGACCCCGAGGTGCACGGTCTCGTCGAAGCGGTCGGCGAGCTCCTCCAGCTCGAGGCGGGCCTCCCGGCGGAGGTCGAAGCCCTCGAGGTAGGTGGACCCCAGGACCAGGCAGTGGACTCCCAGGCGGTAGCGGCCGTCCTGGTCGACTTCGACCAGCGCCTCCTCCTGCAGCGCCCGCAGCAGCCGCAGCGCCGTCGGAGCGGGGATGTCGGCGAGCCGGCTCAGCTCCGAGAGCGTACGATCGGGGTTGGCCGCCACCAGGTTCAGCAGCGAGAGCGCTTTGAGCACCGTTTTCGGTGCAGCAGATGACATGTTGAAACCCTATTCCAGCATTTGGAATCGAACAAGTCGGGTGGAAAACGTTCACCGATCTACTTGACAGCGCCCGGCGCCGTCCCCATTATCCGGTCGCGATTGCCAACAGGCATTCGCATACTGCGAACGGAGGAACTTATGGACTGGTTACGGCGCTCGATGCGTCCTCTGGCACTACTCCTCGTGATCGCCCTCCTCGCCGCCTGTGGCAACGGAGCCTCGGAAGAGCCCGCCGACACGACCGCGGCCGCCCCGAGCGACACCACGGGTGACGGTGGCGAAACTCCGGCGGAGCCGACCGGCGAGCCGATCAAGGTCGGGTTCCTCGTCGACCAGACCGGGGCCCTGGCCGCCTACGGCTACGCCCACGAACTGGTCGGACGGGCCGCGGTGGAGACCATCAACGCCCAGGGCGGCGTCAACGGACGCCCGCTGGAGCTGGTGATCGAAGACACCGAGTCCGATCCCAGCGTCGCCGCCCCCAAGGCCCGCCGTCTCGTCGAGAGCGAAGGCGTCGACTTCCTGCTCGGCTCGAACACCTCGGCGGTGGTCGGCGCGGTGGTGCCGATCGCCGAGGAGCTGGAGACGGTGTACTTCCCCACCGCCGGCGGCGCCCTCCTCACCGAGCCGGGGAAGGGCAATCGCTACGTCTTCGACTTCAACACCAACGTGAAGCAGGAGGTCCGAGGCGTCCTCAGCTTCATCGACTCACAGCTCGACGCCGACACGTGGATGACGGCGGTGGTCGACTACTCGTGGGGCTGGGACAACGAGCAGACCTTCGTCGAGGAAGCCGAGGCGATGGGCATCGAGGTGGCCAACACCCTCCGGGTGCCGCTCGGTGAGGCGAACTGGCTCGCCCACCTGCAGGGCCAGATCCCCGAAGGAGTGGAGGGCATCTACTTCGCCAACTTCGGCACCGACTTCCTCTCGTTCATCGAGGCGTTGGGCACGCTGGCTCCCGACATCGAACGGATCGGTGCCAACTACGTCCTCTCCGGCCAGGACCTCGGCGCCATCCCCAACGGCGACGGGATCCACGCCATCGCCGGCTACCCGCAGTTCTCGTCGGCCATCGACTCCGAGTGGGACCGCCAGTTCCGCGAGATCACCGGCATCGACGAGTTCGGCGCCGAAGCCTCCACCGGCGAGCCGCTGGTCAGCTCCTACCACTGGTCCACGTGGGAGGCGCTGTGGGGCATCAAGGAGGTCATCGAGGCGTCCGGGTGGGAGAGCAAGGACGACACCTGCGAGTTCATCACCACCCTCGAGGGCTTCCAGTTCGAGGAGGGCCTGGCCCATCCCGAGGGCCCCAAGCACTTCCGGCCCGAAGACCACCTGTCGGTCAAGGGCGCGTGGATCGAGGTCCTCGAAGGCGGCGAGCTGCAGATCGCGGCCCGCATCGACGCCGAGGACATGGTCTACGACCCGGTCGTCAACTACCCCGAGGACCAGCCCCTCGACTGCGAATCCTGATCCCGACACCCGAGGTGGGGGAGCCGCATCCGGCTCCCCCACCCGACCCCGACACCACAGATGCCCGAGACCAGCACCATCTTCTTTCTCCTCGTCGACGGCCTGATCTGGGGCTGCATCGTCGCCCTGATCGCCCTCGGGCTGTCGCTGATCTTCGGGATCATGAACATCATCAACATGGCCCACGGCGACCTGTTCATGCTCGGCGCCGTGATCTCCGTCCTGGTCTTCGACCGCCTGGGCTCGATCTGGCCGGCTCTGCTGATCGCCCCCCTGATCCTGGGGATCGTCGCCCTCCCCACCGAGAGATACGTCCTGCGGCCCTTCGAGCAGAAGCCGCTCAACACCCTCATCGCCACGCTCGGCCTTTCGTTCATCATCCAACAGCTCGTTCTCATGACCTGGGGTGGCCGTCCCCGCCGGGTCCCCGCCCCCGTCGAGTTCACAGTCGACCTCTTCGGCGTGGTCTTCCCCGGCTACCGCCTCGTCGCCGGCGGCCTGGGGCTGGTGCTGCTGGGCCTCCTGTGGCTCGTCGTCTACAAGACGAGCTTCGGGGTGAAGCTGCGGGCGACGATCGACCAGCCGGAAGTCGCCGACGCCATGGGCATCGACACGAGCCGCATCCGCATGCTCACCTTCGGCCTCGGTGTCGCCCTGGCCGCCGCCGGTGGCGTGCTCGCCGCCCCCATCCGCAACGTCTTCTTCCTGATGGGCTTCGACGTGATGCTGATGTCTTTCATCGTGGTGATCGTCGGCGGGCTGGGGAACCTCCTCGGCACCCTCGTCGCCGCATTGGTCCTGTCGGGCACCGAGGGATTCCTCTCCGCCTTCCTCGCTCCCGTCTCGGCCCGGATCGTGATCCTGATCCTGATGGCCGCCGTCGTCGTGTTCCGACCCCGAGGCCTGTTCTCGTCATGACCGCCACCGAGACCCGCCCCCAGGCCGCGACCCCCCGCACGCTCTCGACCGGCGCCCGCATCGGCATCGGCGCCGCCGTCGTGGCCGCCACCGCCGCCCTGGGCATGTTCGGCCCCCCGGGGATCCGCTCGCTGACGGTGCTGGTCATGATCCTCTCCATCTACGCCGTCTCCTACGGGGTGCTGCTGGGATTCGTGGACCTGCCCAGCCTGGGCCAGAGCCTCTTCTTCGGTGTCGGCGCCTACTGCGCCATCCTTCCGCTGACCCGGGCCGACTGGAGCCTGTGGGCGGTGCTGGGGACGTCCCTCGTCGTCGGCCTGGCCCTGGCCTTCGTCACCGGGACCGTGGCGGTCCGCCTCAGCGAGGCGTACCACGTGATCGTCACCGCCCTGTTCGGCGCCGTCGCCCAGCTCGCCGCCGACAACTTCACCCCGATCACCGGCGGCGAGGGTGGGCTGTCGGCTCGCATCCCGCCGCTTCGGCTCGGCCCGTGGGAGATCTCGGTCTACGACGCCGTCCCGGCGTTCCTCCTCTACCTGGCGTTCGCCGTGGTCGCGTTCCTGCTCATGTACGGGCTGGTCCGCTCCCCCATCGGCACGGTGTGGAAGGCGATCCGCGACAACCAGGACCGGGCGCTTTCGGCCGGCTACAACGTGTACGCCTACAAGCTGGCCGCCTTCGCCATCGTCGGCATGTTCACCGCCTTCAGCGGCGCCCTGTATGCGGTCAACCTGAGGTACACGAGCACCGAGTTCCTGGGGATCGCCTGGTCGGTGCTGCCGTTCCTGTGGGTGCTGATCGGAGGCACCGGGACCCTGACCGGGCCGATCATCGGCGTCGCTATCTACACGGTGTTCCAGTTCTACGTGAGCCAGCTGTGGACCCACTACCTGATCATCCTCGGCGTGGTGATGATCGCCGTGCTGCGCTGGGCGCCGCAGGGGATCATGGGCATCGTCCGTCCCGGCTCCACCCGCAACCTGCTGGCACGGCGCGCCGCCCCGGCGGCGGAAGGGGACTCCGATGAGTGAGCGCCGGGTGCCGGACCTGCGGGTCACCGACGTCACCGTCGAGTTCGGCGGCCTCACCGCCCTCCAGGGCGCCCACCTCACCGCCGAGGTCGGCGAGCGGACGGTGATCCTGGGCCCGAACGGCGCCGGCAAGACCACCTTGTTCAACGTGATCGGCGGCACCATCAAGCCCCGCTCGGGGAGGATCGAGATCCGCGGCCACGACGTCACCGGACGCTCCCCGCGGGTGATCCGCCGCCACGGCCTCGCCCGGGCGTTCCAGACCCCGAGCGTCTTCCCGACTCTGACGGTGCGGGAGAACCTGTGGCTCGGGCGCCTCTACAGCGACCCGGTCCGCTGGAACCCGTTCGCCAGCGCCCACCGGGAGGCCGCCGCCTCCGAGATCACCGAGCTGGCGGAGCGGATCGGCCTCGCCGACGTCCTCGACCGACCCGCCGACGAGTTGTCCCACGCCGACCAGAAGGTGCTGGACATCGGCGTGGCCCTGGCGGGCAAGCCGACGATCCTCCTTTTGGACGAGCCGACCCAGGGGGTCAGCCCCGAAGACGTGGGGCGGATCGTGTCGGTGATCACCGAGACCATGCAGGACATGGCGGTGGTGGTGATCGAACACGACATCGCCACGGTGGCGGCGATCGCCACCCGGGTTATTGTCCTCGACCGGGGCCGGGTCATCGCCGAGGGCAGCCTCGCCGAGGTGAGCGCCCGGCCGGAGGTGCAGGAGGTGTACCTCGGCGGCGGGCTGGCGGAGCTGTTGGACGAAGGATGGGACGGATGAGCCTCGAAGTCCGCGGCCTCGACGTCCACTACGGCCAGAGCCACGCCGTGCGGGACCTGTCCATCGAGGTGCCGCCCGGCGAGATCACCGCCCTGCTGGGCCGCAACGGCGCCGGCAAGACCACGACGCTGAAGGCGATCACCGGGATCCTGCGGGCGACCCGCGGCGAGATCCTCCTCGACGGCGAGGACATCGGCTCGGCCGCTCCCCACGTGCGGGCCCGCAAGGGCATCGGCTACGTGCCCCAGGGGCGTCTCGTGTTCCAGAACCTGACCGTCGCCGAGAACCTGGCGGCGGTGAGAGCCGACCGCCAGGTGTCCACCGACTGGATCATGGAGATGTTCCCGATCCTGGCCGAGCGGTCGGCGCAGAAGGCGGGGACCCTGTCGGGCGGCGAGCAGCAGATGCTGGCCATCGCCCGGGCGCTGATGGTGCGACCCAAATACCTGCTGTTGGACGAGCCGAGCACCGGTCTCATGCCCCGCATCCTGATCCCGCTGAAGGAGGCGCTGCGGCGGCTCCAGTCGGAGGGGATGGGGATCCTCCTCGTCGAGGAGAAGGTGCCGTTGGCCCTCGAGCTCGCCACCCGCGGCTACGTGATCGACACCGGGAGTCTGGTCCACGCCGGCGACGCCGCCAGCCTCCGGGACCGCGATCTGCTGGTGCGCCACCTCGGCGTCGGCGCCCACCGGGAAGAGGCCGACTAGCCGCCGTTCAGAGCGGCGCCAGCTGCGGCGGCGCCAGCGCCTCCCACAGCTGCTGGCCGAGGTCGAGGAGCTGGAAGTCGCTGAACCACGGACCGGCCAGCTGCACCCCCACCGGCAGGCCCTCGTGGAGCCCGGCGGGGATCGCCAGCGCCGGGAGCCCGGTGATGTTCCCGAACGACGTGTTGCGGCACAGGGCGTGGTCGAACTGGTCGACCGCGCCTGCCATCTCGATCTCCTCGGCGCCGATGAGAGGCGCCGGGGCGGGCATGCCGGCCACGAGCAGGTAGTCGACCCGCTCGAGGATGTCGGCGAAGAGACGGCTGAACCGGGCCGCTTCCCGGCGGGCCGCCAGGTACTCGTCTCGGGAGATGCCGTATCCGGCGGCGACCCGCGGCTCGACGTTTTCGGTGTAACGGTCCCGCTTCGCTTCGAACCAGGGGGCGTGATAGAGGGCGGCTTCGGCACCGATGATCGTGAAGTCGACGTCGACGCAGGTCTCGAACCCGGGGACCTCCACGGCTTCGACGGCATGCCCTACTTCCCTAAGGGCTTCGGCGGCGCGCTCGACGGCCCCGGCGACGGCAGGGTGGAGCGGGCCGGGATCGGCGATCACGCCCACCTTCACCTGCCGGGGGAGCTCCGGTGGCGCCGTCGGCTGGCCGGAGACGATCGCCTCCAGCAGGGTCTTGCAGTCCCGGGGGGTGCGGGCCATCGGACCGACGTGGTCTAGGGTCCACGACAGGGGGATCGTCCCGACGGTCGGCACCAGGTCCTTGGTCGGCTTCAGGCCCACGGTGCCGCACAGCCCCGACGGGATACGGATCGACCCGCCGGTGTCGGTCCCCAAGGCGGCGGGAGCGAGCCCCGCCGCCAGGGCGGCCGCCGACCCGCCCGACGAGCCGCCGGGCGTGCGGTCGAGCGACCACGGGTTCTTCGTGGGCGGGGTGGCGGACCCGTAGGCGAACTCGTGGGTGCGGGCCTTGCCGAGGAGGATCGCCCCGGCGTCGCGCAGCGCCGCCCAGGCGGGGGCGTCTTCTTGCGGCACCCTCCCCTCGAAGACCCGGCTGCCCGCCTCGGTCGGCACCCCGGCGGTGTCGAGCATGTCCTTCACCGCCACCGGGATGCCGACGAGGGGGCGGTCGTCGCCCTGTCTGATGGCCTCGGTGGCCCCTTCGGCGGCGGCGAGGGCGGCGTCGGCGCAGACGACCGAGAAGGCGTCGACGCGCTTTCCGGCACCGTCGATCCGCTCGAGGAGGGCGGTGACCACGTCGGTGGGGGTGAAGTCCCCGCGGCGGTACCCGGCGGCGAGCTGGTGGACGTCGAGGGCGAAGAGTTCGGTGGGGGCAGCCATCGCCGCCGGATCGTACCTGCCGGCAGTGGGCCCTCGGCCCGGGACCTCAGGTGAGAAAACGCTCAGCGAACGCCTCCACGAGCGGACGCCCCTGGGGAGGCCACCCGCACATGAGGTAGCTGAACCCGGCCTCTTCCAGGGCTTCGATGCGGGCGGCGATCTCGTCGTGGCTCGGTTCGAGCGAAAGCGACGACGCCTTGCGCAGCGTGACGGGGTCCCGGCCGGCCTTCTCGCACAGCTCGTCCATCAGCCGGCTCTTCCGGATCAGCGTCTCGGTGTCGCCGCCGCAGTGCCACACGTCGGCGTAACGGGCGGCGATCGGCATCATCCGCTTCTCCCCCGACGCCCCGATCCAAAGCGGGATCGGGTCCTGAACCGGCTTGGGATTCAGCGTGGCCTCCCGGACCTGAAAGTATCGCCCCTCGAAGGTGAAGCCGTCGGTGGTGAGAAGGCCCTTCACGATCTGCACCGCCTCCTCGAAGGCGTCGATCCGCTCCGGCGTGGGCAGGAACTCGAGGCCGAGCTCACGGTGCTCCTTCTCGAACCAGGAAGCGCCGTAGCTCAACTCCAGCCGGCCGTGGGAGGCGTGGTCGATCGTGAGCGCCTGGGCGGCGAACACCGCCGGGTGTCGATACGTGAACCCGGCGACCATCACCCCGAGGCGGATCCGGGAGGTCACCCCCGACCAGGCGGCGAGGGTCGTCATCGCCTCGAAGCACTCCCCCGGCCCCTCGCCGTACATCGGCTGGAAGTGGTCGAACCCCCAGACGCCGTCGAAGCCGAGCTCCTCGGCGAACTGGACCCGGGACACGTTCTCGTCCCAGGACATCCGTTGCTGAGCTACATCGAGACCAAAGCGCATGCTCCGTGTCTACCAGACCCACTACCGCTGAGAACGGCCGAGCGCACCTCGAACCAGAGCTTCCACGGCCACGACGCCGACCCAGATGGAGCGTTCGTCGACGTCGAAGGTCGAGCTGTGGAGCGGTGTGAGTGTTCCCCCCGACGTTCCCAGCTTCATGTAGAGACCGGGCGCGCGCTCCGCATACAGGGCGAAGTCGTCGGTCGTCATGGGAGTCGATTCCATCTCGACGACTCTCAAGCCGCCGACGGCATCGAGCACTCCCCATGCCTCCTTCACGAGATCGGCGTCGTTCCTGACCGCCGGCATCTGATTCGCCCAGCGGACCTGGCCTTCACAGCCGTGAGCCCGCGCCGTGAAGCGTGTGGCGTCCTCGATCGCTCGTTGGAGGCGGTCGCGGACCGCTTCGTCCAGGGTCCGCAGGGTCCCGATGATCTCCACGTGGTCGGCGACGATGCTCTGACCGAAGAGGCCTGAGATGCTGCCGATGTTGAACGCGACCTGATCGGCTGGGTTGATCCTGCGGAACACCTGACTGTGGAGTGCCACGACCAGGTGGCTCATGGCGAGGAGGGCGTCGCGTCCGTCGGCGGGGGCCGCGGCATGGGTCGTGGCGCCGTTGATCTCGATCTGGAACGCGTCTTTCGACGCCATCGCCACCTCGGGGTCGATGCCGACGACGCCCGCCGGCAGCCAGGGCCAGCAGTGGAGCCCGAACACCGCGTCGACCTCCGCGAAGTCGATCGCCCCGGACTCGAGGATCGCTCGCGCTCCGCTCTCCTCCCCGAACGGGATCTCCTCTGCGGGTTGGAGCAGGACTGTCAGCGTCCCCGCCCAATCCGACACCGCGGCCAGCCTCTCGGCCGCGGTGACGACCACCGCCATGTGGACGTCGTGCCCACAGGCGTGCATCACGCCCGGCGTCGTCGACCGGTACTCCACGTCGTTCGCCTCGGTGAGAGGAAGCGCATCGAGATCGGCGCGGATCACCACAGCGGGGCCGTCGCCTCGTGCCAGTCTCGCCACGACCCCCGTTCTGGCCACTCCGGTGGTGACCTCATATCCGGCGTTCCGCAACCGGGCGCTCAGCAGCTCGGCGGTCCGATGCTCTGCGAATCGAAGCTCGGGACGCCTGTGGATGTCTCGTCGGAGCTCCACCGCACTCCGCCACCAATCGGGGAGCTCCTCGGGTGGAGGGAGTTCGGGCGCGACCGAAGACGACGATGCGAACTGGCTCTCAGTCACGTCACACCGTCGCCACTGGGCTGCGCAGGATCCGACCCCCAGCGGTGAGGAGGAAAGCGGCCAGCTCGGCGACCGCCTCGGGGGCGACCAACCCGGACATCAGCTCGTGGCCGACTTCGGGTCTGCCGGTGCGATCCACGGCTTCTCGGACGGAACGCCGGTACAGCGGTGTGTCTACCTTGCCCGGAACCAGCTCCACGACTCTCACACCCAGGTCCCGGCACTTCGCCTCGAGGGTCATCGCCAAGCCGTGGACCCCTCCCTTGGAAGCTCCGTAGGGCACCGAGCCGCTCGGTTGCAGCACGCCGCCCTGACTGCTGGTCAGCACCAGTATCACGCCCGGTCGGCGCAAGTGGCGAAGGGCGCTCCGTGCCACCCGAAAGGATCCGGTCAGGTTGACGGCGATCACGCGATCCCACTGTTCGTCGGTCACCTCGGTGATGTCGGCGGCCTGGGCCTCCATCACACCAGCCATGTGGAAAACGGCGTCGATCTCCCCGCCGAGCCAATCAGCCGCCTCGCTCATGGCTGCATCCAGCTCCGGCGCGCTGACGTCCACCTCCCATTGACGGGTGCGATCACCGAGCGGGTCGCCCGGGCTGATGTCGATGAGTGCCAGCCGATGTCCGTCGGATGCGAGCCTCCGGGCCGTAGCGGCGCCGATGCCCGTGGTCGAGCCGGTCACCACTATCCGCAGCGACGCCTCCGTCATCCCATCATCTTTCGTGCTGCGTCGGCGATGTCGCCGGCGCTTGGAACTGCCACCCTCTGGAGGGCAGGACGGAAACTCTGCTGACCCGCTCCGAGGCGAACGCGATCTGGGCCGCGGAGTCGTATATCGAGATCATGTCCTTCTCACGCCAGGGACTCATCGAGCAGCTCGAGTACGAGGGCTTCTCGACCTCGGAAGCGACTCTCGCCGTCGACTCTCTGGAAGTCGACTGGAACGAGCAAGCGGTGGAGTCCGCCTCGTCGTACCTCGAGGTGATGTCCTTCTCTCGGGAGGGACTCATCGAGCAGCTCGAGTTCGACGGATTCACGACCGAAGAGGCAACCGTTGGAGTGGACTCTGTCAGTGTCGATTGGAACGAGCAGGCGTGGAGATCGGCCGAGGCGTATCTCGAGATCATGCCGTTCTCGCGCTCCGAGCTGATCGATCAGTTGAAGTTCGATGGCTTCACCACCGAACAGGCGACCTACGCCGTCGATAGAGCAGGGCTCTGACCGCGACGAACGTTCCACTGAAGGCACAATCAGGCAATGGACTTCGTCAGGACCCCCGACGAGCGGTTCAGCGGCCTGGTCGACTGGCCGTACGAGCCCCACTATCTGAACGTTCCCGCGGGCGACGGCACCGAGCTGCGGATGGCTCACGTCGACGAAGGCGACGGGCCGGTCATGCTCCTCCTCCACGGCGAACCCACCTGGTCGTACCTGTACCACCGGATGATCCCGCCCCTCGTCGCCGCCGGCTTTCGGGTGGTGGCACCCGACTTGATCGGGTTCGGCCGGTCGGACAAGCCCACCCGGCCGGAGGCCTATTCCTATCAGTCGCACGTGGACTGGCTCGAGTCGTGGCTGCTCCAACTCGACCTGCAGGGCGTCACGCTGTTCTGCCAGGACTGGGGCGGCTTGCTGGGGCTGCGGGTGGTGGCGGCGCACCCCGACCGGTTCGATCGGGTAGTGGCTTCGAACACCTGGCTGCCCACCGGCGACGAGCGGCCTACGGAAGCGTTTCTCAACTGGCAGAGCTACGCCGCCAACGCCCCCCGGCTGCCGATCGCCAAGATCCTCCAGAACTCGACTGTGAAGGAGATCCCCGACGAGGTGCTGGCGGGCTACGAGGCGCCGTTCCCCGACGACATCTACATGGTCGGTGCCAAGGTGTTCCCGTCACTGGTGCCGACCAGTCCGAACGACCCGGCTGTACCGGCGAACCGGCGGGCATGGGAGGTACTCGCGACGTGGGAGAAGCCGTTCCTGACCGCGTTCGCCGACTCCGACCCCATCACTCGAGGTGGGGATCGCGGATTCCAGAAGCGGATCCCCGGAGCCCAAGGCCTGGATCACCGCATCATCGAGGGAGCGGGCCACTTCATCCAGGAAGACGCCGGTGAAGAACTCGCCTCGCTCCTGATCGACTTCGCCCGCTGAGCCTCAGGTCGCTCGCCTCGCGGCAGCCTCGTCGATGGGACGCGTGTAGCGACAACTGGGGAAACCGGAACAGCCGTAGAAGCGGACGCCGTCAGCCCGACGCCGTCGCTCGACCATCGGCTTGCCACATCGAGCACATTCGGGAGTCGTCATGTCCGCACTCAGATCGAAGAGCTGAGGGGTATGGGACTCCCTGTTTTCCGATTCGTCGAACAAGCGAACCACGTCGTTGAGGTCCCCCGGCTCGATGACTGGGCTGTCGCCCGGGAAAAGAACCTTCCGGAGACGCCGCAGCGGAGTGATCACAACTCCCCGAGCGGTCCGCCTGACCAACCACGGAACATGTGTACCAACGAAGCAGAGCACAGGCGTGACCGGGACATGATCCAGGCCGACTCCTGACAGGACGCGGCGGACGACGTCAGCTTGATGGAGCGCCTGGTCGAGCAGGTGAGAGCGGTTTCGACCGTCGATCCACAACTCTCTCCCCATTCGTCGAACGGCGAGGCGGCCTCTGTACGCCTTTGTCTCGATCGTGACGACACCGTGTGGCGACACGACGAGGTGGTCGATGTTGGCGCGAGAACCAGGGATGGGAACATCGTGGGTCACGTGAACGCCTTCGGCTCGAAGAGACTCGAGCCTGCGCCGCACGGTCTCTTCGCCTTCCGCCCCCTTCCGCCAAGCCCTCTCGGCTGCCGATGGTCGAGTGAGTGACCATGCTCCCGCCGCAGCAAATACTGCGCCGACGCCAACAGTGACATAGCTCGGGATCTCCGGAGCATGATCTGCCGTTCCCGGGGCGATCGAGTCGAAGGCCCGGAAGGCTGCTGCCGGAACCAACTCGACAATCACGTAGCCCGCGAAGAACGCCACGAGCATGCCGCCGAGAACTGCCCACCATCGGTGCCGTAACCGGGTGAGACGATGTTGTCGCAGCCGCTCATACTCGGCACGAGCGGAACTACCAGCTAGCCGACTCATCGTCTCACTAAATCGCCCCCCGCGGAGACCGACTTGAGTCGTAGGTGGCGTCGTACCGCTGCCAGGATTCAGTCGGTCAGGCCTGCCCTCACCAGGAAGGCCGCCATCTGCCCCCGGGTGACGAAGTCCTCGGGGCAGAAGCGGTCGTTGCGCGGCGGGTTGCATCCCCGGGTAACGCCGGCGTTGGCCAGAGCGGCGATGTCGGCGGCGAACACGCTGTTGCGGGTGTCGGTGAAGCCGCCGGACGCCGGCGGCAGGTCGAGGGCGCGCACCAGGAACGCCGCCATCTGGCCTCTAGTTACCGGGTCCTCGGGGCAGAACCGCGTGTTCGCCGGCGGGTTGCAGCCTTTCGTGATCCCAGTGGAGGCCTGGGGAGACTTCACCAAGATGATTCCTTCGGGGAGGTAAACGTATGCGGCGGGGTCATCCGAGTAGGCGCCGGCCGAGGTGGCCGTCACTCCCGGAACCTCCTTCGGGCCCACCGGAGAGGGGTTCGTGAGGGTGTCGCTCGCCACAGAGGGGGAGCTGCTCACCGAAGGCCTTCGTCGCCTCGCCGCGTTCGTGGCGGAGCGGGCCTAGCGGTCGGTGGCGCCCAACAGTACGAGAGCCACAGCGTCTGATCCTTCCCGCCACCGATTGACTCCCACTGGAGTCGGTTCCAGGGAGTTCGGAGTCTGTCGATATACAATCAAATGGGAGAGATATTGTGGGCACTCTGTGAACACCCCTACCAGAGACGAGTCTCCTTCATCCACTCGCGTCGATCACGCCTATGAGCAACTCCGGGCCAACATCATCCTCGGGCGCCACCGACCCGGATCCCCGCTGCGCCTCCATGAGCTCGTAGAGGAGTACGGGGTAAGCCTGATCCCGATCCGGGAGGCCCTGCGTCGGCTGGAGGTGGAGCGCCTCGTGGAGAACCTGCCGAACCGGGGCGCGCGCGTGGCAACGGCGTCAGCCGAGGAGGTCGAGGACGCCTACGAGACCCGCCGGATCCTCGAGTCGGAAGCCCTCCGTCAGGCGTGGGATTTCCTCGACGACGAGGTCATCGAGCGGGCAGAGACGCTGCTCCTGCAGATGTTCGACGCCTTCGGCGCCGGCGACATGCGCCGGGGTGCCGAGTGCCACCGCCGGTTCCACTTCACCATCTGGCAGCAGGCGAACTCGACGTGGCTGGATCACCTGATCCGGATCCTCTGGAGCCACACCGAGCGATACCGAAACCTCGCCCTGATCCTGCATGCCCCTGCCCCCGCCGACGTCGAGTATCACACGCTGCTCCTCGACGCCATCCGCCGCAAGGACCTCGGCGCCGCCCTCGCTCACACCCGCGGTGAGCTCCAAGAGTCGAAGGCGCTGGTGATCGGCCATCTGCTCAGCCTCTCGCAAAACGAACAGCAAGAGCAGACCGCTTAGCCCCACTGCCACTCGGCGGGGCTCCCGATCGTGACTGCTTGCGTCGGTGATGTATGGCGAGACAGAGAGCGACCTCTCAGGAATCGATCCGCCGACAGAGCATCTCTCCGAGCTCGACCATTTGGTCGAAGCCCTCCACTCGCCTCCAGTCGGGAGGTATCGCCGCCAACCCGTACCGCGCCCCGGCGAGAGCCCCGGCCATCGCGGCGATGGTGTCAGCGTCGCCGCCCATCGCCAGGGCCCGGCGGATCGTTTCTTCGAAGCCGGAGCCGACGAGAAAGCAATAGATCGCAGTCATGACGGAACCATCGGCCGCCACCGAGTTGCCCAGCCGGCGGCGGGCCTGGTCGTCGTCTCCGTTCTCGAGACACGACTCCAGCTCCCCCAACTTCGCTCGGAAACCATCGGTCTCGATGCGCTCGTCGAGGTCCGCCAACAGCCGGGCCGGTTGGAACTCGTCGCTCAGGGCATAGTGGACCGCTACCGCTTGGATCACCGCTCCTTCTACTCCGACAGGGTGCGTGTGGGTCACGGTCGCCGTCTCCGCCGCCAGCCGCGCTGTCTCTTCCAGGTCCGGGTACGCCCAGAGAGCGACCGGAGTCACGCGCATCGCTCCGCCGTTGCCGTAGGAACCGGCCCCGCCGAACTGGCTCTCCGCCGCCTCCTTCCAGTCGACGCCCGCGAGCACCGACCGGAACACCTTCGCGACGTTGCTTCCATATCCGCGGTCGAGCGCGTGGGCCCAGGTGGCGGCAAACCGTCGGGCCATATCCGCCCCATCGAATCCGTCGCACTGCAGGAGCGACTCGGCCAGGGCAAGGGTGAGGGCGGTGTCGTCGGAGTAGTCGAGCCGCCGGAGCCCGGGGACGGTCTCTTCTAGGTATCTGCCGGGAACCGTCCGGCCACCTTCGAGGGGGAAGCCGAGGGCGTCACCCACGACGACCCCCGCCATAGCTCCGTGGAATCGATCCCTGATCGAAGCCATCCCATCCTCACCACGGTGGGTAGTCGTCCGGCGGCAACTCGCGCTCTTCGTGATAGGCGGCATACAGGTCGTCGGCCACCCGCTCCACCACGTTCCGCAGGCCCAAACTTTCGAGCCACTCCGCGGGGATGGCTTCCGTCCCGGCGATCGCTCCCATGATCTGGCCGGCGATCGATCCCGTCGAGTCCGAGTCGCCGCTGTGGTTGACGGAAAGCAATATGCCGTCCCTGAAATCGTCGGCGACGAGCGCCGCACACACTCCGATCGCCAACGCCTCCTCAGCCACCCACCCTTCGCCGATCCGCCCGACGACCCGATGGGACGGCAATTCCGAGTTGGCCAACGACAGCGCCTGGCGCAGCGCAGCAGAGCAGATTCCTCCGCCTGGTTGGTCCCGCTCGATTCGTTCCAAGACGACGTCCAAGGCCGACTCGAGATCGTCTCCCTGGCACAGACGATTGATGAGCAGTGCCAACGCTCCCGCCGCCACGTAGCCGGCGGGATGACCATGGGTGAGTGCCGCCAGGTCACAGCCGAGCTGGTAGGCCGTCTCGTCTTCCAGTCCGATCAGTCCTACGGGAGCCACCCGCATGACGCCTCCGCAGCCTTTGGAGTCGTTGATGGGGTCGTCCCTCGTGCCGAGGCCGCCGACTCGGAGTGCGGAGAGGCAGGTGTTGCCGGGCGCCACTCGCACCCACAACCCCGCCTCAGCGATCAGCCAACCCGCCTCGAGAGGCTCTTCGTCGGTACTCGAGTCCGCCGGAGGGATCCCGGACTTCTGGGTGAGGAACCAGCGAAGGTAGGAGCCGTTGACGATCCGAACCGGATCTGCAGCGTCGTTCCCCATTCGACGCTGGCGCTGATGCGTGCGGATCAAGCCCTCGGCAGTCCACAACGTCATCTGGGTGTCGTCACTGAACGCAGCCGGATACGAGGACCCGTGGGCATAGCCAACCACTCCCTGAGGTCCGAACCTTTGCTGTATCTCAGAGATCGACAAGAACTCGATCGGCGTCCCGATGGCGTCACCTACGGCGCCGCCCAACAGCGACCCGAGAACCCGGGATCGCATCGACACCGCACTCACCTACCTCGCTCCTCCTTGTCGATGACCGAAGATCGCCACCATCGCCCTGTGGAACTCGCGTTCCAGATCAGTATCACGTTCAACGGTCATCCGGCGTCCACTGGTCCGAACCGTGCTGGATTGTCGGATAGACACGGCGTCTCGCATCCCCATGGGTCCCGACGACACCGCCGAGTAGCGACTCGAGGACCTAGGATCTCGTCGAAGCCTCACTCACCTGCCTCGCCCGTCCTTCCGGCGAGCGATCCTATTCACCGCCACTGGCGAGGTCCATTGCCGGTCGTCGAGGTGCCGAGCGGATCGGGCTGCAAGAATCCCAGACGATGCCGCACCTCTGCCCATTGTGTGTCACCGACGAGAACACGTCGGAAGGACGGACCGACGACGGGATCCGTTTCGTCGTCTGCACACACCGCTCCCATGGTCCAGACGGATTCGTCTGGGAACCCTCCGCTCCGCCCGGGAAGTCCATCCGCAACGACGGACTAGGAGCAGAGCTGTCTATCTGGGATCGGCTCCTGGAGCTCTTCGACGAGGACGAGGATTTCATCCCCTACGGCGAGGTGGAGGATCGACTCTTCGAAAAGTACCCAGACATCGCCGAAAAGCTCCTCCGTCGATACGGCCACAAGTTCCGCGATCCAGCCTTCCCGTCGAGTCAATATTCGATGTCCGCCTACCTCGCCTCACGCCTCCGAGAACTCGAGAAGGAAGGCGCGCTGCAGCTGACGTGGCGTCCTGCGACAGGCGAGTGGGCGCACAACGGAGTGATCAGCCACTGGCGCCTTACCCGTTGACCGTGCCCACGGTTGCCCGCTAGCTGTCAGACGCCGCGGACAGTGTCGCCGTAGGAGATTCGCTTGGCGCAGACCTCCGACAACACGCATGACGGACAGCGGGG
>ERZ777010.977-NODE-977-length-22107-cov-6.162842_pt1 | contig 22107 bp, 19 predicted proteins | sample MGYA00374963_ERZ777010 | MGnify/ENA primary metagenome ERZ777010 (study PRJEB29309, sample SAMN06268256) | bioreactor metagenome | isolation source: Joint BioEnergy Institute, California, USA | place: USA:Joint BioEnergy Institute, California, USA | collected...
TGAGCTCGGTGCGGACGCCCTGGATCTCGTCCTTGAGCTCCGCCCTGACGCCCTCGATCTTCTCGGTGAGCTCGGACCGGACCTCCTGAATCTCACCCTTGAGCTCGGTCCGGACCGCCTCGATGTCGCCCTTGAGTTCCGTGCGGAGGCCGTCCAGCTTGGTGTTCGTGGCGTCGATCCTGGTGAGGACCTCTTCGAACATCGGAGTCACGTACTCGCGTACCTCCGCTCGGATCAGCGTGGTCAGATCCATATGCGCAACTCCCCTAAGCGTAGATGCACTGACCAAGCCCTGACGGGCCGAAGACGAACACGAAGAGTACTCGCTTGGTCACGCTTACGTAGGGGAATGGTCAAAAAACGTTGGGTGAGGGCTCAGCGGGAACGCCGCTGGGTCGCCCACTTGCGGATGAGCGCGATCCGCTCCCGGACCTGCTCCGCGGTGGCCTGGGCGATCGGCGGCCCGCCGGTGAGGCGGCGCAGCTCGGCGTGGATGACCCCGTGCGGCTGGCCGGTGCGGTGGTTCCACGCGCCGACGAGGCTGTTGAGCTCCTTGCGCAGCGCGTGCAGCTCCTCGTGCGGCGACCGCTCGGGCTCCGGCTCGGCATTGCGCGACTTGCGGCGCTTGGCGGCGAGCTGCTCCGACTGGCGCTTGCGGAGCAGGGTGGCGACCTGCTCGGGCTCGAGCAGCCCGGGGAGGCCGAGGAACTCCTCCTCCTCGGGGGAGCCCGGGGCGGCGGCGGTCCCGAACTCGCCGCCGTCGAAGAGCACCCGGTCGAAGGTGGCGGACGCCTCGACGGTCTCGAACGGCAGCTCGTCGCCGAGCACGTCGGGGTTGTCCTTCTTCCGCTGCGCGTCCTCCACGAGGAAGTCGTCGAGGCCCTCCTCGGGCTGCCGCCGCACGAGCACGTGGTCCCGCTCGGCCTCCATCTCCGCGGCGTAGCCCATGAGCAGCGGGATCGAGGGCAGGAACACCGAGGCGGTCTCGCCCCGCCGCCGGGCGCGGACGAACCGGCCGATCGCCTGGGCGAAGAACAGCGGCGTGGACACGCTCGTCGCGTAGACGCCGACGGCGAGCCGGGGGATGTCGACGCCTTCGGAGACCATGCGCACCGCGACGAGCCAGCGGTCGTCGGACGCGGCGAACTGTTTGATCTTCTTCGACGCGGTCGGGTCGTCGGAGAGCACCACCGTGGCCCCGTGCCCGGTGATCTCCCGCAGCAGCCGGGCGTACGCGCGGGCGGCCTCGTGGTCGGAGGCGATCACCATCGCGCCGGCGTCGGGCACGTGCCGCCGCACCTCGGTCAGCCGCTTGTCCGCGGCGCGCAGCACCTGCCGGATCCAGTCGCCCTTCGGGTCGAGCGCGGCCCGCCAGGCCTGGGCGAGCTGGTCCTTGCTGAGCGGCTCGCCGAGGGTCGCGGCGATCTCGTCACCGGCCCTGGTCCGCCACCGCATCTCCCCCGCGTACGCGAGGAAGATCACCGGCCGGACGACGCCGTCGGCGAGCGCCGGGCCGTACCCGTAGGAGTAGTCGGCCACGCTGCGCAGCGCGCCGTCGCCGTCCTCCACGTAGGTGACGAACGGGATGGGGTTGTTGTCGGACCGGAACGGCGTGCCGGTGAGGGAGAGCCGGCGGGTGGCGGGCTCGAACGCCTCCCGGATGCCGTCCCCCCAGGACTTGGCGTCCCCGGCGTGGTGGATCTCGTCGAAGATGACGAGGGTACGACGGGCCTCGGTGCGCGCCCGGTGCAGCGCCGGATGCATCGCCACCTGGGCGTAGGTGATCGCGACGCCGATGAAGTCCCGGGAGGTGGTGCCCTGGCTGTTCTTGAAGTCCGGGTCGACCGGGATGCCGACCCGGCCGGCCGCCTCGGCCCACTGACGCTTCAGGTGCTCGGTCGGGGTGACGATCGTCACGGCCCGGACCACACCGCGGGCGAGCAGCTCGGTCGCGATGCGCAGCGCATAGGTCGTCTTACCCGCTCCGGGCGTCGCCACGGTGAGGAAGTCGCGCGGCTCGCGCCGGAAGTACAGCTCGAACGCCTCCTGCTGCCAGGCACGCAGCTTGGGCGCCGTGCCCCAGGCGGCGCGGTTGGGGTACGACGGTGACAGATGAGACGCGGCTGAGGTGCTCACAATGCATCGAGCGTAGCCTGCGCCGCCGACGAACGTGTGAAGCCGCCGGTCATCCGGCCGGTCGCGGCGCGCCGCGGCCACCGTCAGCGCATGCCGGCCATGACCGCGGCGATCTCGCGCCGCAGCCGGGGCTCGTCCGGCTGGGCCATGCCGACCACGACCGTGCCGCTCCGCTCCCCCTCGATCACCATGACCCGCAGGTAGGAGGGCGCGTTCACCACGTCCCGGTACTCGGCGCGCAGCGACCGCACGTGCGCGGCCCGGCCCCCGACCGTGACGCCCCGGTCCTCGACCACGGTCACCCTGTCGGCGTGGAGCAGCAGCCGGGAGTAGAACTCGCCGAGCTCGGCCGCGGCCTCGCGCACCCCGGAGGCCCGCACCCCATCGCCCGGCCGCGCCATCACGATCGCGCTCTCGTGGTTCACCACCGAGGTGAACGCGGTCACCGGCGCCACCCGCCCGGCCCGCCAGCCGGCCGGCAGCGCGAAGCTCACCCCGGCGAGGGCGTCCACCACGCGCGGCGGCGGCTCCGCGGAGCCCCGCAGGCGGCCCAGCCCGAAGGTGACGAGCCCGGCGACCAGCCCGCCGCCCACGACGAGCACGGCGAGCACGACCAGCGCCCGGGCGAGCGGGCGCGGAATGCGCGGCGGCGGGGGCGGCGTCGGCGTGCCGTACCAGCGCGCCGAGGGCGGGAGCGCGTCCTGCGGCGCGGAGGTCTCCGCCACCGGCGGCGCGTGCGCCATGGCGGCGGGACGGGCCTCCGGCTCCGGGTCCGGCGAGGGCGGATCCTGGGTGGGCGGCGGCCAGACGCGCGTCGCGTACGGCGGCCGGCGCCTCGGCGGTCGATCGTCCACGCGGCCTCCTGGTCGAGCTGCCGGGGCTTTCATTCAAACCCACACGCCGCCGCGCCACCGGGGTTGTGCGTTTTCGGATGGGAAAGATGCCCGGACGCACCCCGCCCGGATCCGGGACGGGCCGGTCATCCCGGTCGATCCGGCCATGGGCCGGGGAGGGCGCCTACTCCGCGCGCCGCCGGTAGGCCGTCCACATCTCCTGGATGCGCACCGCCTGCCCGGGGGTGAAGTGCGTCATGCACCGGTCGTGCGAGTAGTCCATGAAGTTGTGGATCGGGTCCTCGCCCGGCGCGGGACAGGTGTCCTTGCCCTCGGGACAGCCGTGGGTCGCCACCCCCTCCGGCGGGGTGTCGTCGACGTAGTCCCCGGGCTCCTCGCAGCCGTTCTCGAAGGTGTGCAGCAGGCCGAGCCAGTGGCCGATCTCGTGCACCCCGGTCATGCCCCGGTCGAAGTTCGGCAGCGTGCCGCCGGGCAGGGTGCGCCAGTCGATCACCACGCCGTCGAGGGTCGGCGCCTGGTCGTACTGGAAGGGGTAGGTGGAGTAGCCGAGCACGAGTTCCCCCAGCTCGGCGAGGTAGAGGTTGAGGGTCTCCGGGCCGCCGCGGCGCAGCGTCGCCTTGAGCGACTCCTCGTGGCCGAGCGGGTCGCTGAACCAGGCGGGGTTCTCGGTCCGGGTGATGCCGGCCAGCCGGAACCGGACGCCGGTGTCGGTGCCGCCCAGCCTGCCGCCGTAGGCGTCGTTGAGGGTGGCGATCTGCTGCCGCACCGCCGTGACGGAGGCGCCGATGCCGCCCGAGGTGATGATGTGCACCCAGGTCGGCACGGTGATGCTCTGCGTCCGGCGGCGGGGGTGGGCCCGCTCCGCGGCGGCGAGGCGCCGCCGGAAGTCCGCCATCATGCGCGCGAGCTCGTCGGCGCTCGGCGCGTACGGCTCCTGCCCTCGCGCGGCCACGCGGAGGGCGTGGCGGGGGCCGCAGGAGCCGTGCCGTACGTCGACCGAGCCGGGCGCGCTCGCCCCCACGAACAGGCACACCATCGATACGGCGATCAGGCGCCGGCCCATGCACCCCTCCGGTCAGCAGTAAGCGGAGTGCTGACGCTAACCGGAAGGGGCCCACGCGGCCGACGACCAACACGCCGTACCGCTCAGCGCACACCGGGTTTTGACCTGTTCTCGTACCGGCGGGCCGGACGCCGCCCTGCCGGGGCCGCCCGGCGTGCCGTCCGCCCGCAACAGGCGCGGCGGGTGACGCCGCGGCGCGGACGTCCCACGGGCGGGTTCCCCGGAGGGAGGGCCGGAAGGCCCCGTGGCGGGGCCGCGACGGGTCAGCCGTTCTCCGGCTCGCCCGGGGGCAGCTCGTCGTAGATCCGCTTGCACTCCGGGCAGACGGGGTACTTGCTCGGGTCGCGGTTCGGGACCCACACCTTCCCGCAGAGCGCACGGACCGGGACGCCGGTCACGTTGCTCTCGACGATCTTGCTCTTCTCCACGTAGTGGGCGAACCGCTCGTGGTCACCGTCGCCGTGGGAGAGTTTCGGGCGTACGTCGCTCTCAGGAAGGATCTTGGTGCTCATCTGGCCTCCCTCTCCGGCCAGGCGAGCACAGGTCCACTGTGCGCACTGGCTCGCCGGCTTCGCTCACTCACGAGAATCGAGTGTATTGCGTCGGCGAAGGTCCGCGCGGCCCCGGCGGACCGGGCGGACCGGACGGCGGGCGGGCCGCACCGTCCCGCCGTACCCGGGTCCGGCCGCGGTGTCAGTTCATGTTGGGGTCGTCGGGGAAGGTCGCCACGAAGGCGAGCTCGTTCCGCTGCCGGCGCAGCACCGCACGCCAGAGGCTCTCCGGGTCGGAGTGGAAGGTGTCGCCCGGCTCGGCGTCGACGAGGTACCAGGCGCCCTGCCGGATCTCGGCCTCGAGCTGACCGGCCGACCACCCGGCGTACCCCGCGAAGATGCGCATCTGGGTGATCTCACCGGCGAGGATCTCCGGGGGCGCGTCGAGGTCGACGGTGCCCAGCCGCGCCACCGCCGGAGTGGGCGAGTGCAGCCGCCGCCAGCCCAGCGGCTCCTCCCCGCTCGGCACCGCCGCCAACGCCAGCGCGCTGTCGGTCTGCACCGGTCCGCCCTGGAACAGCACCGATGGCCCGGTGACGAGGGAGTCCCAGGAGGGCAGCACCTGCGTCACGCTGATGTCACTCGGACGGTTCAGCACCACCCCGAGCGTGCCGCCGTCCTCGTCGTGCTCGAGGATCAGCACCACGCTGCGCCTGAAGTTGGGGTCGTCGAGCAGTGGCGTGGCCACCAGCAGCGCGCCGACGTAGATCCCCTCTGCCATACATCCATGATGGCGGGTATTGCGCCGTACGCGAGCCTCGCCCCCCGAGTTCGCAGAGCCGTAACACGCCCGTGCCCGCCGGGAGCGGTCCAGGCCCGGATCGGCGGACCCGGCGGGCCGGGCGACGGTACGGCGGCGCGGTCCGGCCCCGTACGGCACGGCCGCGGCGCGCGGCTCAGACCTCGGTCATGCCCCGGGCGCGGCCACCGGCCGCCTCGCGCACCGCGCTCGCCACGGCGGAGGCGACGTCCGGGTGGAAGACGCTGGGGATGATGTAGTTGGGGCCGAGCTCCTCGTCGGTCACCACCCCGGCGAGGGCGCGCGCCGCCGCGAGCAGCATGTCCTCGGTGACCGTGCGGGACTGGGCGTCGAGCAGGCCGCGGAACACGCCGGGGAAGGCGAGCACGTTGTTGATCTGGTTGGGGTAGTCCGAACGGCCGGTGGCGACCACCGCGGCGTGCTCGCGCGCCTCGTCCGGCGAGACCTCCGGGTCGGGGTTGGCGAGCGCGAACACCACCGCGTCGTCGGCCATCGTGGCGATGTCGTCGCCGGTGAGGATGCCGGGCGCGGACACGCCGATGAACACGTCCGCCCCGCGCACCGCGTGCCGCAGGTCGCCGGTGTAGCCCTCGGCGTTGGTGTTCTCGGCGATCCACCGCAGCGTGTCGTCGAGGTCGTCGCGGCCCAGGTGCACCGCGCCCCGGTAGTCGCACACGATCACGTTGCGGGCGCCCGCGGCGAGCAGCAGCCGCAGCACCGCGGTGCCGGCCGCGCCGGCCCCCGCCATGGTGATGCGGACGTCCTCCAGCTTCTTGTTCACCACGCGCAGCGCGTTGGTGAGCGCCGCGAGCACGCAGATCGCGGTGCCGTGCTGGTCGTCGTGGAAGACCGGGATGTCGAGCAGCTCGCGCAGCCGCCGCTCCACCTCGAAGCAGCGCGGCGCGGAGATGTCCTCGAGGTTGATGCCGCCGAACCCGGGGGCGATGATCTGCACGGTCCGCACGATCTCGTCGACGTCCTGGGTGTCGAGGCAGATCGGCCAGGCGTCGATCCCGGCGAACCGTTTGAACAGCGCCGCCTTGCCCTCCATCACCGGCAGCGCGGCCGCCGGGCCGATGTTGCCGAGGCCGAGCACGGCCGAGCCGTCGGTGACCACCGCGACGCTGTTCCGCTTGACGGTGAGCCGCCGGACGTCCTCCGGGTTGCGGGCGATCGCCATGGAGACCCGGGCGACGCCGGGCGTGTAGGCCATGGACAGCTCGTCACGGTTGCGCAGCGGCACCTTCGACTGCATCTCGATCTTGCCGCCGAGGTGCATGAGGAAGGTGCGGTCGCTGACCTTGTGGATGGTCACGCCCTCCACCGCGCCGAGGCGGTCGACGATGAGCTGGGCGTGGTCGGTGTCCTTGGCGGCGCAGGTGACGTCGATGCGCAGCGTCTCGTGACCGGCCGTGGTCACGTCGAGCGCGGTGACGACGCCACCGGCGTTCTCGACGGCGTGCGTGAGCTGGCTTACGGCCTTGCCCCCGGCGGGGACCTCAAGGCGGACGGTGATCGAATACGAAACGCTCGGCACGGTGGCCACGGTGCTACGCTCCTTCGCCCCTGACCTGGGTGGGTTCCCTTATCGTGCCACGGTAAAGGATTCAATTACCTCCGTTCGCCACACCCGTCGCGGTCCGGCGGCCGTCCCAGGGCACGCGACGGCCACCGGTCCACGCGACATCGGCACGGGGAACCCGTTCTCGGACGGCGCACGCCGGCACCCGGCCGGCACAGCGTTCACGCTGCCCGGCGCCGCGTACGCCCACTGTATCGGGCCCGTTCCGGAACGACGTGGGCGCGGGTTCGGTACGGAACACCCGCCACCGCCGGGCGCGCGCCGGCGGCAACGTGCCGCCGCGGCGCGGGGTCAGGCGCCCGGCGCGGTACTCGATCCGGTGCCCGGTCCGGTGCCCGGCACGCGCACGCCTCGCCGTGCCGTACCCGGCCGGAGCGGGGGCCGGGCCGATCGGAACCCGCTCAGAACAGGGCGTTCGCCAGCGCCCTGCGGGCCTTCGCCACGGTCGGGTCGTCGACGGGCAGGGTCTCGAACAGGCCGAGCAGGTGCAGGCGTACCTTGTCGCGGTCCTCCCCCGCGGTACGGCGCACCAGGTCGATCAGGCGGTTGAACGCCGACTCGGCCGAGCCGGACAGCATCTCCAGGTCGGCCGACTTGAGCTGGACGTCGATGTCGTCGGGACGCTCCACGGCCTCGCGCAGCACCTTGGCCGGGTCGAGTCCCTGGGTACGGCGGAGCAGCCCGACGCCGGCGAGCCCCATCTTGGCGTCGGCGTCCTTCGGCGAGCGCTCGAGCACCCGCTTGTACGCGGCCTCGGCGGCGTCGAGGTCGCCCTTCTGCACCGCCTCCTCGGCGGCGACCAGGTCGGGGTCGGCGGGCCGCTGCGCCTCGGCGCCCTGCGCGGGGGGCAGGTACTGGGCGAGCGCCTGCATCACCTGGTCCAGCCACTGGCGCACCTGCGCCTCGGGCAGCGCGCCCTGGAAGCCGGTGATCGCCTGACCCTGGAAGATCGCGAGCACCGTCGGGATGCTCTGCACCCGCAGTGCCTGGGCGATCTGCGGGTTGGCGTCGACGTCCACCTTGGCGAGCACCCACCGGCCGTTCGCCTCGGCGGCCAGCTTCTCCAGGATCGGGCTGAGCTGCTTGCACGGCCCGCACCAGGTCGCCCAGAGGTCGAGGATGACCGGGACCCGCATCGAACGCTCGACGACCTCGGTGGTGAACGTCTGGTCGGTGACGTCGATGACGGCCGGGCCCGCCGGGGCCGCTCCCCCGGCACCGGCCTGTGCCGCCGCGGCCTCACGCCGGGCCTGGGCCTCCAATGCCTGCTTGCGCGCGCCGAGGTCCACGGCGCCGTACAGCGATCCGGGTCGAGGATTGAACTCCGCTGGGCTCATAGGTCCAATCCTGCCATCCATGGTGAGCACGTGTTCACCCCCAGGCCGTGACGGCGCGGCGGGCACCGCTCACCGCGGACGGCGCCGGACCGGCGGCGGCACAGGGGTGGCGTGCGCCGGCGGTCAGAACCGGGCGGGCTCGGCGTAGGTGCCCCACTCCTCGCGCAGCGCGTCGCAGATCTCGCCGAGCGTGGCCTCCGCGCGCACCGCCTCCAGCATCGGCGGGATGAGGTTGCCGTCGCCCCGGGCGACCTCGACCATGCGGGCCAGGGCCCGGTCCACGGCCGCCTGGTCGCGGGCCGCGCGCCGCTCGGCGAGCACCCGCCGCTGCTCGACTTCGACCTCGTGGCTCACCCGCAGGATCTCCAGCGGCTGCGACACGGTCGTGGTGTGGCAGTTCACGCCGACGAGGCGCTTCTCCCCCTTCTCCAGCTTCTGCTGGTAGGCGAAGGCGGCCTCGGCGATCTCCGAGGTGAACCAGCCCTCCTCGATGCCGCGCAGCACGCCGGAGAGCATGGTCCCGTCGCCGCCCATCTCCCGGATCCTGTCGAAGATCGCCTCCGCCTCGGCCTCCAGCCGGTCGGTGAGCGCCTCGACGTACCAGGAGCCGCCGAGCGGGTCGATCACGTTGGTGACCTCGGTCTCCTCCATGATCACCTGCTGGGTGCGCAGCGCGATCTCCGCGGCCTGCTCGGTGGGGAGCGCGAGCACCTCGTCGAGCGCGTTGGTGTGCAGCGAGTTCGTGCCGCCGAGCACGGCCGCGAGCGCCTCGATCGCGGTGCGCACGATGTTGTTCGCGGGCTGCTGCGCGGTGAGCGAGACCCCGGCGGTCTGGGTGTGGAAGCGCAGCCACTGGGCGCGCTCGGTCTTGGCGCCGTAGACGTCGCGCATGTACCGCGCCCAGATCCGGCGGGCCGCGCGGAACTTGGCGATCTCCTCGAAGAAGTCGATGTGCGCGTCGAAGAAGAACGACAGCCCCGGCGCGAAGGCGTCCACGTCGAGCCCGCGGCTGAGGCCGAGCTCGACGTACGCGAAGCCGTCGGCGAGGGTGAAGGCGAGCTCCTGCGCGGCGGTCGACCCGGCCTCCCGGATGTGGTAGCCGGAGACCGACAGCGGCTTGTACGCCGGCATCTCGGCGGCGCAGAACTCCATCAGGTCGCCGATGAGCCGCAGGTGCGGCCGCGGCGCGAACAGCCACTCCTTCTGCGCGATGTACTCCTTGAAGATGTCGGTCTGCAGCGTGCCGTCGAGCTCCCGGTGCGGCACGCCCTGCCGCTCGGCGGCGACCAGGTACATGCAGAAGATCGGTACGGCCGGCCCGCTGATCGTCATCGAGGTGGTGACCTCGCCGAGGGGGATGCCGTCGAACAGGATCTCCATGTCCTGCGCGGAGTCGACGGCCACCCCGCAGTGGCCCACCTCGCCGAGCGCGCGCGGGTCGTCGGAGTCGCGGCCCATGAGCGTGGGCATGTCGAAGGCGACCGAGAGCCCGCCGCCCCCGGCGGCGAGGATCATCTTGTAGCGCTCGTTGGTCTGCCGGGCGTTGCCGAACCCGGCGAACTGCCGGATCGTCCAGGTCCGCCCGCGGTAGCCGGTCGGGTACAGGCCGCGGGTGAACGGGAACTCCCCGGGCCAGCCGATGCGCTCGAAACGCGGGTCGTCATGATCGGGTGCGTACACCGGTTCGACCGGCAGGCCGGACAGCGTACAGAACTCGGCGTCCCGCTTGCGGGCCGCGTCGTAGCGCGCCTGCCAGCGGGCGCGCCCGGCCTCGATCTCGCCACGCTCCATGACTCCCCCTCTGCTGCCAGCCGTGATGCAAATACTAGGACGTCCAAGTAATTCCCGCCAGGGCGGTACGATCACGCCCGCGGCCACTTGCGATCACGCGTTGATCGCGGATCACTGACGGATCATGACGGCGGCCGTAAAGACCGTTCAGGATGACTGATCGTCAACTCTTCCTGTTGGGAGGTAGCGTGAAGCGCGTCAGCATCGTCGCCGCCGCCGTCCTCGTCACGGCCGCGCTGGCGACACCGGCGCAGGCCTTACCCTCGAGCGCCGTCACCTCGGGGCGGTCCGTCACGGAGTCGGAGGCGGAGTTCCTCGTCCTGTACGCCGAGGGCGCCGACCCCGCCGCGGCCCGGAACGCGATCGAGGCCGCGGGCGGCACCATCGTCAAGGAGAACGGCGCCATCGGCCTGGCCACCGTCACCAGCAGGGACGCCGGCTTCGCCGCCGCGCTCGCGGGCAACGGCCTGATCGAGGGCGTCGCCCGGGACCGGGTGATCGGCGCGGTGCCGAAGACCAGGCGCGCCCGGCCGCCCGAGGCGCTGCGCCGCGCGATCGCGGAGCGCGCGGTGGAGAAGGAGGGCCACCGCGACCGCAGGCACCTGCCGCACCCGCCCGGCAAGCCGCGCGACCTCGCCGAGCCGCTCGCCGACCTGCAGTGGGACATGAAGCAGATCGACGCCACCGCGACCGGCGCGCACCGCGTGGAGCTGGGCGACCGGCGGGTGCTCGTCGGCGTGATCGACACCGGCATCGACGGCTCGCACCCCGACATCGCGCCCAACTTCAGCCGGGAGCTGAGCCGTAACTTCACCGTGGACATCCCGTACGACGCCAACGGCGAGGAGGTCGACGGCCCGTGTGAGGCCGAGCCGGACCGCTCCTGCACCGACCCGGCGGACGTCGACGAGAACGACCACGGCACCCACGTCGCCGCGACGATCGCCGCGCCGATCAACGGCCTCGGCATCGCGGGCGTCGCGCCGCAGGTCACGCTGGTCAACCTGCGGGCCGGCCAGGACTCGGGCTACTTCTTCCTGCAGCCGGTCGTGGACGCGCTCACCTACGCCGCGGACATCGGGGTCGACGTGGTGAACATGAGCTTCTACATCGATCCCTGGCAATTCAACTGCCTCGACAACCCCGCCGACTCGCCGGAGGAGCGGGCCGAGCAGGCCACGGTGATCAAGGCGGCCCAGCGCGCCCTCGACTACGCCCACCGCCGCGGCGTCACCCTCATCTCCTCCCAGGGCAACGACGGGTTCGACCTCACCAAGGAGAACATCGACCGCGGCAGCCCGAACTTCGCCTCGGTGCCGGGCCTCGAGCCGAAGACCCGCACCGTGCCGCCGAGCTGCCAGGTCATGCCCACCGAGGGCAACCACGTGATCTCGGTGAGCTCCACCGGCATCAGCCGGCGCAAGTCGTACTACTCCAGCTACGGCAACGGCTCGGTGGACGTCGCCGCGCCCGGCGGTGACGCCTACGACACCCCGACCGGCGACCTCGACCGCACCCGCACGATCCTCGCGGCCTACCCCAAGGCGCTCGCCGAGGAGCGCGGCGAGCTCAACCCGGACGGCACCCCGAACGTGCCGACCGTCGTCCGCGACTGCGACGCCAAGGGCACCTGCGGCTACTACCAGTACCTGCAGGGCACCTCGATGGCCGCGCCACACGCGGCCGGGGTGGCGGCGCTGATCGTCAGCCGGTACGGCAAGCCCGACCGGCACCGCGGCGGCCTCACCCTCGACCCGGACACCGTCGAGCGGATCATGAAGTCCACCGCGACCAAGATCGCCTGCCCGCGCGGCGGCTCCTACACCTACACCCGCCGGGTCCCGCAGCAGGACGGCAGCGTGAACACCGTGGTGACCACGCACACCTGCGAGGGCACCCCCGCCCGCAACGGCTTCTACGGCTCGGGCCTGGTGAACGCGCTGAACGCGGTCCGCGCCCACCGGTGATCGCGCACTGACCGGACCCTGAACACCATTTAGCCGGCGCCCGCCCGGGCACCGGCGGGCACGGCACCTCCACGACGGCCGGCGGGCCTCCCGCCGGCCGTCCGCCGTCCTCCCGGACGTTCCCCGTCGCGCCGCTACGCCTCCGCGCCCACCGCCCCGGCGGGATCCGGCGCCCCGGACGGCGCGGCGGACTCCACGGAACTCTCCCCGGCGCCGTCGGCACCGCTTCGGGCCGGACCGCGCTCCCCCGCCGCGGCGCCGTCCACCGTGTCGTCAAGAGTGTCGCCCAGGGTGTCGCCGGCCCCGCCGCCCACGGGGGCGCCCGGGCCGTCCGCCACGAAGTCGCCCGCGGCCCGGCGCAGCGTGCGCAGCAGGCCGAACAGGTCGGCGAGCTCCTGCTCGCCGTACATGGTCATGCAGAACCCCGCCGCCATGAGGTCGGCGGTGGCGCGGCGGACCACCTCCCGGCCCGCGTCGGTGATCTCGGCGAGCACGCCGCGGCCGTCCCGCGGGTTGCGCAGCCGGCGGACCAGCCCGGCCCGCTCCAGCCGGGTCACCGTGTTCGTCACGCTCGTCGGGTGGACCATGAGCCGCTCGCCCATCTTCGACAGCGGCAGCGCCCCGGTCCGGCTGAAGGTGAGCAGCACGAGCGCCTCGTAGCGGGCGAAGGTCAGGTCGTACGGCCGCAGCAGGGTGTCCAGTTGTGCCAGCAGGATCTGGTGCGCTCTCATGATCGACGTCACCGCGGCCATCGCCGACGAGGCGCCGAAACGATCACGCCAGATCGCGGCGGCCCGTTCGATGGGGTCGAAGGGGAGATTGAGAGGTTTGGGCCCACCGGTATGCACAGCCGTACCGTAGCGCGCCTCGCACGGGTTCGCCCAAACACATACCGTGACCCGATCACCCGTTTAACCAAGAAACACGACGGCAAACATCACGTTCAGTTATGGTTGTCGCGTCGAAAGGGTGAGGCTGCGGCAAAGTCGCGGGGGAAGGCCGCGCCACGACCGCGTGCCGGGGGTATGCGCGTGGTCGCGACGCGACGCAGGGGGCTTGCCCCGCGAGCGGTGCCAGGGGGACGGCACCGTGGAACGGCCGCCGCCCTCCCGTACGGGGGGTTGGCAGATGAATATCGGAAAGCGACGGGCGGCGTGGCCGGGGGCCACGCGTACCCGTGCGTAGGCACAGGGGCGTCACGCGGGAGGAGCTGAACCAGAGCGCGGCGGTCGCGGTCGCCGTGCTGCTCGGGGTCGGCCTCGTCACCGCGTGGAACGTCCTCATTCCGGGGGTCGCCGCCTGGGAGAACACGGTGGTCGCCGTGGTCGGCTCGCTGCGGCACACCGGTCCGGTCGCTGCGGCGTTCGCGGCCTGGGTCGCGCTGCGGGTACGGCGGGCACGCCGGCGTCGTGCCCCGGCCCCCGGGCCGTGGCGGGCGTTGCGGGTGCCGCTCGCGGTGCTCGCGGTGGTGGTGGGCGCGTTCGGCGCCACGGTCGTCGTGCTCGCGCTGCGCACCGCGGTGAGCGACCAGGCGGGGAAGCTGCCGCCGAGCGGGCTGCTCGCCGGGGCGGCCGGGCTGGCGTTCTTCGTCGCCCTCGGCTGGATCGCCGGATGGGCCCTGCCGCGGGGCATCACCCCGGTCGCGGTGCTCGCCGCAGGATACGCGATCTCCCACGGGACGGCGCACGGGCCGGACTGGGCCGAGCGGCTCGGGCCGCGAGCCGTACGACCTGTTCGGCGCGCTCGATCCGGAGCTGTTCACGGGGCAGGCGCTGTGGCTGACCGGCGCGGGCGCGGCGCTGCTGCTCGGCTGGGCCGCGGTGGTGAGCCGCCGGGTGCTGCCCGCGGTCGCGGCCGTGGTCGCCCTCGTCGCCGCCGGGGCCGGGGTGGCGCGGCTGCTCGCCCCGGCGACGCGGACGCAGGCCGCCGGGCCGGTGGCGTACGCCTGCCAGGAGTGGCCGATCACGGTGTGCGTGCACCCGGGCATGCGGGCCGGGCTCGACGAGCTGAGCGCGCGGTTCATCGGGCTCGCCTCGAAGGTGGCGGGCACCCCGGCCGCGTTCTCCCGGGTCGAGCAGCACTCCCGGCGGCACCACCCCGAGCTGCCCGCCGGGACGGTGGCGATCCACGTCGACGACCTGCGGCCGGGCTACGCCGACCGCGCGGTCGCGGAGTTCACCGAGCGGCTCGCGCCGCGGTGCGCCGAGCCTGCGGGCGGCTACCGCGAGATCGTGATGGGCTGGCTGCGGGGCGGGCCGATCCCCGCCGGGCCGCTGCCGGAGCATCGCCGGGCCGCCGCCTGGTTCTCCGGCCTCACCGAGGCGCAGCGCCGCGACTGGCTGCAGCTCTTCTACACCGACTTCGCCCGGTGCGGGCTCACCGTGAACCACTTCGCGGACACCACCCCGCCGTCCGGCCCGGCGACGCTCGCGACCCACGACGTCTACCCGGTCAACCCGTCGCCGGGGAACGTGTCGGCGCGGTGACACCGGTGAGGGCACGGCGGACCGGCCCGCGGAACGGATGACGGCGGCGCCGGCGGGGAACACACCGATGGTGAACAGGCAGCCGTCCTCCTCCCGAGCCGCCACGCCGCCGGCGGGCGTGGCGGCGTCCGGCGCGCCCGGCCGCCCGGCGGCCCAGACCCCGCCCGAGCGGCACCGCCGGTGGTGGCCGCTCGCGATCATCCTGCTCGTGCTCGTCACGCTGCTCGGCGCCGGCGCGCGGCTCACCTGGACGTGGCCCGGCCCGTCCCCGGACCCGATCGACCGCGGCGGACCGGCGCTGCTGCGCACGCTCCACGACCTGGGCCGATACCCGGCCGCGTCCGGCGACTTCCAGGTGATCGTCGACCTGGAGAAGGACGCGCCCTTCCTCCCCGACGCGATCAAGGGCACCCGCACGCTGTACGTCGGCACCGGCGGCGTCGACGCCTACGTCGACTTCGGCCGCCTCGCCGCGGACGCCGTCACGGTCTCCCCCGGCGGCGAGACGGTGACCGTGCGGGTGCCCCGCGCGCGGCTCGGCGAGACCACCGTCGACCCCGCCCGCTCGTACGTCGTGGCGCAGCGGCGCGGGCTGATCGACCGGCTGGAGGAGTTCCTCTCCTCCTCGCCGCAGGACCAGCGGGAGCTCCACCTCGCCGCGGAGCGGAAGATCGCCGAGGCCGCGGCGGCGAGCGGCCTGCTTCAGCGCGCCGAGCACAACACCAGGGCGCTGCTCGAGGGCATGCTCAAGGCCCTCGGCTTCACCACCGTGATCGTCGAGTTCGCGGACGCGGCCTGAGCCGCCGCGCCGTACCGTGGGGCGGCGTCACAACCCGGCGACGAGCTCGGCCGCCGCGGAGTAGGGGTCGGTCTCCCCGGCGAGCACCCGGCCGGCGAGCTCGTCGAGCCGCCGGTCGCCGTGCACCCGGACGATCCGCGCCCGCAGGCTCGCCACCGCGATCTGCTCGATCTCGTCGCGGGCCCGGGCCCGGCGGCGGCGCGCCAGCTCCCCGGACTCGGCGAGGTAGGCGTGGTGCTTGTCGAGCGCGGCGAGCAGGTCGGCGGCGCCCTCCCCGCGGCTCGCCACCGTCGCCACGATCGGCGGGCGCCAGGGTGCGGTGCCGAGCGCGAGCATGCCGCGCAGCTCCCGGATCGTGGCCTGCGCGCCCTCCCGGTCGGCCTTGTTCACCACGAACACGTCGCCGATCTCCATCACGCCCGCCTTCGCGGCCTGCACGCCGTCGCCCATGCCGGGGGCGAGCAGCACCACCGTGGTGTCGGCGAGCCCGGCGATGTCCACCTCGGCCTGGCCGACCCCGACGGTCTCCACGAGGATCACCTCGCAGCCCGCCGCGTCGAGCACCCGCAGCGCCTGCGGCGTCGCCCAGGCGAGGCCGCCCAGATGGCCGCGGCTCGCCATCGACCGGATGAACACCCCCGGGTCGGTGGCGTGCTCCTGCATCCGCACCCGGTCGCCGAGCAGCGCCCCGCCGGTGAACGGGCTGGACGGGTCGACGGCGAGCACGCCCACCTTGGCCCCGCGCCGCCGCAGCTCGCCGACGAGCATCGAGGTGGTGGTCGACTTGCCCACGCCCGGCGCGCCGGTGAGCCCGATCACCCGGGCCCGGTACGGCTCGCGCCCGTCCGGCCCCGGCGCGGCGAGGCCGGCCATCACCCGGCGCAGCGTGGCGGAGGCGGCCGAGTCGGCGGCCGCCTCGGCCGCGGCGCGCTCGATCAGTGAGATGAGCCGGGCCACCGCGCGGGGCCGTCCCGCCCGGGTGCCCGCGATCAGTTCCTCGACGTGGTCGGCCACGCGCACCCTCCCCTCAGGTCCTCCCTCACGTCCGGCCGAAGGCGGTCGCTCAGGCCGCGGGGACCTTGAGGATCAGGGCGTCGCCCTGGCCGCCGCCGCCGCACAGGCCCGCCGCGCCGACCCCGCCGCCGCGGCGGCGCAGCTCGTGGGCGAGGGTGAGCACGATGCGCGCGCCCGAGGCGCCGATGGGGTGGCCGAGCGCGATGCCGCCGCCGTTGACGTTGACGATGTCGAGCGGCACGCCGAGCTCCTTGACCGACTGGAGCACCACCGCGGCGAACGCCTCGTTGATCTCGATCAGGTCGAGGTCGGCCGGGGTGAGGCCCTGCTTGGCCAGGGCGTGCCGGATCGCGTTCGCGGGCTGGGCGTGCAGCGAGTTGTCCGGGCCCGCCACGTTGCCGTGCGCGCCGATCTCGGCGAGCCACGGCAGGCCGAGCTCCTCGGCCTTGCGCCGCGACATCACCACGACCGCGCAGGCCCCGTCGGAGATCTGCGAGGAGGAGGCCGCGGTGATCGTGCCGTCGGGCGCGAACGCGGGCTTGAGCCTGGCGAGCGCCTCCAGGGTGGTGTCGGGCCGCACGCCCTCGTCGACGGTGACGAGCACCGGGTCGCCCTTGCGCTGCGGCACCGGCACCGGCGTGATCTCCTCGTCGAACAGGCCGTTCTTGATCGCGGCGGCGGCGAGCCGGTGGGACCGGACCGCGTAGGCGTCCTGCTCCTCGCGGGTGAGCCCGAGCCGGGCGTTGTGCCGCTCGGTCGACTCGCCCATGGCGAGATGGTCGAAGGCGTCGGTGAGGCCGTCGTACGCCATCGCGTCGACGATCTGGGCCCCGCCGTACTTGACCCCCTTGCGCAGCGCGGGCAGCAGGTGCGGCGCGTTGGTCATCGACTCCATGCCGCCGGCGACGACGATGTCGAACTCGCCGGCGCGGATGAGCTGGTCGGCGAGGGCGATCGCGTCGAGGCCGGACAGGCAGACCTTGTTGATCGTGAGGGACGGCACGGTCATCGGGATCCCGGCCCGGACCGCTGCCTGCCGTGACGGGATCTGGCCGCAGCCGGCCTGGACGACCTGGCCCATGATCACGTACTCGACCTGGTCCGGCGACACGCCGGACCGCTCCAATGCCGCCTTGATCGCGATGCCGCCGAGTTCGACCGCGGACAGCGCCGACAGCGAGCCGAGCAGCCGGCCGATCGGGGTACGTGCTCCGGCGACGATGACCGATGTGGACATGGGGCCTCCCTCCCAGGCGCGAACCGCGTTTGCCACGATACCCATGTGACCGCGCCCGGCCTCGGAGTGAGGGGGAGGAATTGGACCAGCGCATGTTCCTGCGGATCGACCACGTCGGCATCGCCTGCCGCAACCTCGAGGAGAGCATCGCCTTCTACGAGTCGGCCTTCGGGCTCACCGTGGTGAGCAGGGAGGTGAACGAGGAGCAGGGGGTGCGCGAGGCGATGCTGCACGTGGCCGACGCCGACGCCGGTGCCTCCTACATCCAGCTCCTGGAGCCGCTCGGGCCGGATACCCCTGTGGGGAAATTCATCGCGAAAAGGGGGGAGGGCGTGCACCACGTGGGCTACGGTGTGGCCGACGTGGCCAAAGCGCTCCAGGAGATCGAGGCCAAGGGCATCCGTCTCATCGACAAGCGCCCGCGGCACGGGTCGATGGGGGCCTCGATTGCGTTTCTCCACCCCAAGGACGTGGGGGGCGTTCTGACGGAGCTTGTCGAGGCGCCGCGGCGCACCACATGATATCGACGGCCGCGAGAGCGATTTATTCGTAACAAGTCGCGCATAAAGTCGGAGCGGGCGTGCAAGAAGGCGGCGCCGGAGTACGCTGGCCTTCCAACGAATGTGGACCGTGCCGTTTGATGTGACGGACCGGGCATATGGGACAAAAGGGGCGAGTCTTGGGCTCCCCCTCGAGCCACCGATGCCCGGTCGGCGTCGGCGGCAGAGGCCCGCTTCGGCAGTCCGAACCCCCCGTCCGGCCCGTGTAGCCGTCTCGACAACCAGGATCGAGCCTCATGCAGTCCGACATCGACGCCCAGCTCAATAATTTCTTCGAGGACGCACCCGTGCGGGAATTCGACGTGGTGCTCCGCGGTTTCGACCGCCACCAGGTGCACGACCACCTGAAGCAACTCGACGCGGAGCTGCGCCAGGCCCGTGAGCAAGTCGTCGCCCTGCAGCGTGAACTCGCCGAGGCCAAGCGGCAGCTGCAGGAGAACGAACGCCCGACCTACGCCGGGCTGGGCGCCCGGATCGAGCAGTTGCTTCGGCTGGCCGAGGAGCAGGCCACCGAGCTCGTCCAGGCGGCCCGGTCCGAGGCGAACGAGATTCGGGCCGCGGCGAAGGTGGAGGCCGCCGACACCCGAGCCGCCGCCGAGAACGAGGCCGCCGAGAAGCTCGCGCTCGCCTCCCGGGAGGCCGAGGAGATGCGCGCGAACGCCGAGCGGGACGCCGAGGAGATCCGCTCCACGGCGCGGCGCGAGGCCGAGGAGCTCACCGCGACCACCGAGCGCGAGGTGGCGAAGCTGCGCGCCGCCGCGGACCACGAGGTGGCCGAGAAGCGCGCCGCCGCCGAGCGCGAGATCGCCAAGCTGCGCACCACGACCGAGCGTGAGGTCGCGCAGCTGCGCGCCAACACCAAGCGCGAGCGTGACGAGATCCTCACCACCGCCAAGCGCCAGGCCGACGAGATGCGCGCCCAGGCGCAGCGGATCCTCGAGGAGAGCGAGGCCAAGCGCGCCCAGGAGGAGGCCGAGTTCGAGATCCAGCTCGCCGCCCGGCGCGAGGAGGCCGAGCGCCAGGACGCCGAGCGTCACGCCGCCGCGCAGGCCGCCACCCAGAAGCTGGTCGCCGAGGCCGAGCAGCGGGCCGCCACCGCCGAGCAGCGCGCCGCCAAGGCCACCCAGCAGGCCGAGCAGACCCGCCGCGAGGCCGACGCGCACGCCAAGCAGCTCATCGCCAACGCCCGCAAGAACGCCGACCAGCTCCTGTCGGAGGCGAAGGCGAACGCCGAGGCGATCGTCTCCGAGGCGAAGGCCGAGGCCGAGCGCATGCGTACCGCGGCGCAGCGCCAGGTCGACGAGCTCACCCGCCAGCGGGACAGCATCACCAGCCACCTCGCCCAGCTCCGCCAGCTGCTCGGCGGCGCCGCCCTGCCGGGCATGGACGACCCCGCCCCGGCGGTGTCCGCGCCCGCGCCGAAGCCGGCCCTCGCGGCGACCACCACGAGCGGCCAGACCTCGGAGAAGCCCGCGAGCACGACGCCCGCCGCGTCGTCCGCTCCCGCCGCCCCGGCGCCGCGCAAGAGCACCGAGCCGGACGAGGACGCGGAGTGGTGGCAGGAGTGATCCCGACCGGCACGCTCATGTGACCGGCGGGCGCCGACCGGCACGGCGGTTCGGGGCACCGAGACGAAAATCCAGGAGAGCCTGGCGACGCTCGATCGCTAGGCTCTCCTTGAGTCTGTGCCCCGGCCTCCGCCGTGCCGTACGGCGGGGCGGGCACGGCGACCCGCGACCGGGACGCCGCACTCGAGCAAGGAGCGCACGTGACCGATTCGATCGCCTCCTCGGCATCGCGACCGGACGCAGGCGAAGCGCCCGCGCCCGAGGGCACGCCGCGGCCCGGCGAGGGTGACGGCCCGCCCGGCCCCGCGTCCGGAGGCGCCGCGGCCGGTACGGCGGGCGGCGCGAACGGCCCCGCCGGCCCGGCCGTCGACGCCGCCCCGCGGTACGGCGTGCCCGGCCGGCCGTTCGGCGCGAGCCCGTTCATGTTCGGGCTCACCGCGGCGCTCGGCGTGCTCACCGCGCTCGGCCTCGCCCAGGCGCTGATCAGCGCGCGCAACGTGATCGTGCTCGTCCTGGTCGCGATGTTCCTCGCGGCCGGGCTCAACCCGATCGTGGAGGCGCTGCAGCGGCGCAGGCTGTCCCGGCGGCTGGCGATCTCGATCGTGTTCGCCGCGGTGATCGCCTTCTTCGTGCTGTTCGGCCTGGCGATCGTGCCGCCGGTCACCGCGGAGACCACCCGGTTCGTGCAGGCGATCCCCGGCTACCTGAACGAGCTGCTGAGCAACGACACGATCAAGCGGCTCGACGCGGAGTTCCAGCTCCTGGCGAAGCTGCGGGACTACGTGACGAGCGGCGAGCTCGGCACCACGATCGCCGGGGGCATCGTCGGCGCGGGCGTGGTCGTGCTCGACGGCATCTTCTCCGGGGTGACGCTGCTCGTGCTCACCCTCTACTTCCTCGGCTCGCTGCCGGCGATCAAGGAGTACCTGCTGCGGCTCGTGCCCGCCAGCCGCCGGGACCGCACCCGGGCGCTGAGCGAGGAGATCCTCCGCGGCATCGGCGGCTACGTGGCGGGCGGCCTGACCATCGCGGCGATCGCGGCCGTGTTCGCCTACCTGTTCCTCACCATCGCGGGGGCCGAGTACGCGCTCGCGCTCGCCCTCGTGATCGCGGTGACCGACCTCATCCCGCTCGTCGGCGCCACCATCGGCGCGGTGGTCGTCACCTGCGTGACCCTGCTGCAGTCGGTGCCGCTCGGCATCGCGAGCGCGGTCTTCTTCCTCGTCTACCAGCAGGTGGAGAACTACTTCATCTACCCGAAGGTGATGAAGCGCTCGGTGGACGTGGCCCCCGCGGTGACGGTGATCGCGGCGCTCTTCGGCGGCGCGCTGCTCGGCATCGTCGGCGCGCTCATCGCGATCCCCGCGGCGGCCGCCGTGGCGCTGATCATCCGCGAGGTGGTGATCCCCCGCCAGGCGGCCCGGTAGCCCTCGGGCCCGGCGGCCCGAGGGCGTACCCTCACCCCAGGTTGCGGACGAACTCCGCCACCGCCCGGTTGAACGCCTCGGGCCGCTCGATCGCGCTGAGGTGACCGGCCTCCTCGATCGTGACGAGCGTGGCGTCGGGCACCGCCTCGGCCATCGCCTCGGCGTCGGCGCGGGGCGACAGCTCGTCCTCCTCCCCCACGATCACCAGGGCGGGCGCCTTCAGCCCGCGCAGCGTGTCGAAGGAGTCCGGGCGGCGGGCCATCGCCCGCGAGGCCCACGCCACCGCGGCCGGCGGCGCCGCCTGCACCAGGCCGCGCACCCGCCCGTACACCATGGGGCGGCGCTCCCGCGTCGTCGGCCCGACGAGGCCGGGCGCCAGCTCGTCCAGCAAGATCCTGCTGCCGTGCTCGGTGACGGCCCGGGCGATCCGCTCCCGGTTCGCCCGGGCGGCCTCCGGGTCGGCGCTCGCCTTGGTGTCGGCGAGGATCACCCCGAGCACCCGGTCGGGGTGGCGGCGGCAGAACTCCATGGTCACGTAGCCGCCCATCGACTGGCCGCCGATGACCGCGCGCTCGATGCCCTCGGCATCGAGGGTCTCGGCCACGTCGTCGGCCATCACGGCGAGCGACGGCTCCTCCTCGCCGAGCACGGAGCCGCCGAAACCACGCAGGTCCGGGGTGATCACCCGGCAGACGCCGGAGAGCCCTTCCCGCTGCCCCAGCCACATCGCCGAGGAGAGCGGAAAGGCGTGAAGCAGGACGACCGGCACCCCGTCACCGGCCGATCGTGAGTAGAGCCGCACGCCGAACAACGGTAGTACGAACGCGGCGACGCGAACACGACGAGTGCGCGCCCCCGGGAGTGCACGCCCGGGCGGTGCCGGGCAACGGAACGAGGCCCGCGGCCGGCGCCGCATGCCGCGGGCCCGGCGCTTAGACCTCCGTGGGCAGCGGATAGGCGGCCGGATTGACCCGC
>ERZ777010.992-NODE-992-length-21864-cov-10.665001_pt1 | contig 21864 bp, 22 predicted proteins | sample MGYA00374963_ERZ777010 | MGnify/ENA primary metagenome ERZ777010 (study PRJEB29309, sample SAMN06268256) | bioreactor metagenome | isolation source: Joint BioEnergy Institute, California, USA | place: USA:Joint BioEnergy Institute, California, USA | collected...
GCGTCGAGTTCCGCTTGGAGTTCTGGACCCGGCTTGAAGCCTTCCGCCTCTGACCAGACCCAACGCATGTCTATCGGCTCCTCATCTGGAATTGCGACGAGCGTGAAGCCGGGGATGTTATCTTTCTCAGGATCGGCAACGATAATGTTCACCACCGTGCCAGTATTGGGATCAACAACTGCGCACCTCATGATCCTGCATCCGTGATGAAGTAGAGCAATCTTGCTCTGGGTTGAACTCTTTGTATCCTTGTCCGTTAGCTATGTTTACGAGGTTTTCATGAATGGCAGCGCGAAAACCTTCGATAGGATCATCTGCTTGATACATGGTTTACAGCTAAGAAGTACCAACGGTTCTGACTAAACCAACCCATCCAGCTTGAGTGATGGCGTCTGAAGTATCTGTATACGTGAGTGTGAATGACGTAGGTTCATTGCTCATTTTACCTTTCCAGGCTTTCGCGCGCAATACAACGCCTGAACTACCACCGAATGCCTGCGCGTTGATAGCCTCGAATAAGATCCATACAATGTCGTTTGGACCGTATTCAAACACTCTTGAAGTGAGAATAGAAAAGCCACCGCCTGTAGTGTGCTTAACGAAGCGTAGAGTGTCACCATTGATGATGCTGCACTCATATCCACGCTTTGTGTTTAAGGTTGGGCTACCAGCGCCTCTAAGTAAAATACCAGTGTTAACACCAATGTCTCTAACTTTAACGCAAGTTAGAGCAGAGGTATTTATCATGCTATCCCCGGCGGGATCCCAACTAGCTAGATAAAAACCAGGGTTATCTGAAGATATCTTAAGCTGACCACCTTTACCTGAAGGTAAATCAGCATCCATAATAGCTTCTAAACTGGCACTACTCTCCCATCTAGAAGTCCAGTTATCGACAGGGTTTCCAATTTGAGCTGTTTCAAATTGTGTTGCTCGATAGTAGTCGATATCCAGCTCGACTACTTGAACTATTCTTCTGGTTGAGTTTGCCATTGGCTTACACGATACCTTGCATATTGAGAGTTACTTGTATATGGCCTGTTGGCGAATGGATAACAGGCTCAGCTACATCGGTCAACCAAGCGAAGCCGGTTTCTTTAGGATAGCTAATAGGTGCCCAAGCAAAGAAAAATGGGTTAGTTTGAGCCTGTTTCAAGAATTCATCCATGTAGGTACGGTACCAATCGGGTGAAAGCCACATGAACGTTGCAGATGTTTCTAGCCATTCACCTGTGAGTAGTCGGCCTAGAAAGTTACCGCGCTCAGAGCGAGCATTGGTAACATTTGAGCGACGTCCATATATGAGTGGTACGAAAGAAACTTGGATTTTTCGTTCAAGTATGAGAAGTTTACCAGCGTAAACTACCGCAGCATAGGCAATGTCATCAATGCCGGTTAGTGTAGCAACGACATGGATACGCAGTGCTAGATATGGTGCCGGTGTGAAGCGAAAGATAAGTGGTGTGTCATCGATTGGAATAATTTCTTGAACGAGCTGATTGAAAATAAAATCGTCGTTAGTGTCGCGCTCAGTTGCGCCCCAAATGCTTACTTCTCGAGCCAACGTACCCCAGTTGTGCCCAGCGATTGCAACGTAATCTATATCGTCAAGTTCATTTGGTTCAATCTCGATATAGAAACTTTTACCGCCGACAGCTTGTTGGAAACGCTGGTATGTGCTTGAGTTAGCCATCATGGAGGCTGGATGATTCTCATCTTCAACGTCAGCATCTGTGCCGATTTCAGCAGCACGGATATTACCGACGTTGACGACGTTATGCCAGCCGATTACAGGATTGTCAGCGTCAAACTGAGCGTCATCCTGACTTGGTACTAGAGTGTCTGAAATAATAATCGTCATTATTGTTCTCCCAAATTACAGTGGTATCGTTCTAGTAGATAGAACAATTTTACCGTTTTGGGCTTCTTCATTGATCCGGTCAATAAGCTCAGAAACCGCTTCGCTACTCCAGAAATCACCTTTTCTGAGTACGATCTGAACAGCACGCCCTGGAGGTGCTGCTGCTCCACCTTGTGGTGCGGGCGATACACCGCCACCAGCACCAGGACGAGGTACTGAACCACCACCACTCATATTTGTGCTCCGAATAGCTGCGATTTGAGCTGCACCGGCTGCTGCTATTAGACCGGCTTGTACCCAGTTCAACGGAAACGGTACATCACGAAGAGCTCTCGTGATACCCACGGCTGTATTGATAACTGCTTCCGCGATAGCCGCCGCTTTGCTCTTCGGGAATAGTGCCGTAAGCGCTTGACCGGCCATCTGTGCCGTATCTAGCATTGCGTTCTGGAAGTTACGCTGCTCTTGAATGCGTAGTCGGGTAATTTCTAACTCAGCTTCATAACTGTAAGCATGTGCATCACGAATACGCTGCTCGGCATCTTCAACCGCTTTAGCGTAATCCTCATAAGTGAGGATAGCGTTTTGGATAAGCCCGGTTTGTTGAAGCAAAATTTCCTGGGCTTGTTGAGCTGCAAAATCACGTCTAGCATCACGCTCAGCAGCACCAACACGAGCACTAACGGCTCGATTGATATCTGGCATGACACGAGCGGCCTCAGCTTTTAACTGTTCCTCGGTCAGGCCAAGGTTAGCAGCTCTGAGATTTTGCTCAATTTGGAGTAACTTGATTAGTTTTTCTTGTGCAGCACCCCGCAGTCCATGAATTTTGGTTTCCATTTGCAACTGATCTTGAGCGTTCTTTATGATGCGCTCAATCTCAAGTCGTTGCTCGCCAGTGACCTCATTCAACCTTGCTTGGAGATCACGTATTCTTTGAGTTATAGCGGCTACTTTTTCTTTAGCATCCGCTTCTTGGTTACTAAGCTGGATAAATTCACGCGCTAGCCTAGTACGTTGTTCATCCGCAACAGTAACTCGGGAACCTTCTTCCCTAATTTCCTGCATACGGTTCCAAATTTTCGTTAAATCTTCCTGTGCTTTACGCAGTTCAATTTGGAGCTGAGTAAGTGGATCAGGTACTTCACCTATTTTTTCAGCTAGCCAGAAGAAGGCGTCGGCAAGTCTGTTGATAATCCAGATGAGCTTATCGCTTACGCCGATAGTGCTATCAACATTGGTTACAAAGAGACCGAAACCTTGGGTCAAACGATCCCACGAGCTGCGAAGGGTATCCACCCTGAACGTTTGAACAGTCTCATTCCAACGTGCGAATGCTTCACGAACTTTTTCTACATCAACGCCAGCATTGCGCGCACCTTCAGCGAGTTGCAGCCAGCGATCGGTCATCGCATTGAGGCCAACTCCCATTTCCCGTGCTTGATTGGTAATGAACTGAAATTCTTGAGTTAGATTACCGATAGTAGCTCTGGATTCTGCTAGCCGGTTATTAAGCGTTGAGAATTGTGTAGATGATTGAATGATTGCCAGCACAAGGCGGCTTACCATTTGGGTAGCCAAGTTACCCAGAGCAGTACCGAGCGCGATGGCTCCCGCGTTGACACCTAAGATATTAGTTACCAGTACGCGGAACCAACGGCCCAAGTTAGCCGAACCGCTAACTACGTCTTTTTGCTTCTTTGTGACTTCAACTAGTACACCACTTTTTTTCTGAGCAGCTTGAGTTACACTTTCTATCGTTGTTTTGACTTGCCCCATACTAGCTGTGAATGTAGCCATGGAGCTTTGTAGCGCTGTAATAGCATCTTGAATACCCCTCAGGGCTGTTTCTAGAGACTGTTCCATACGGCGCGAGATTTGTTCTGTAGCGCCTCCAGCCTGATTAAAAGCTTGCTGAATACGTTGAGCACTTTGACGTGAAGCTTCAGCCGCCTGTTGTGCGGACGAGCCAATATTCTGCACACCGGTTGCCGCAACTTGTGCTTGTTGCGCAACGCGCTGGCCAGATTGTGTAATAGTTTGGCTAACGCTTTGGAATGCAGAGTTTGCTTGATTTACAGCTTGGGCAAGCTTGGCGACTGATTGCGCTGACTGTGTATTAGCTCTGTTGAACTCTTGACTAGCGTTCTTAACGTTAGTCGCGAGTTCTTTAGCCATTTGCGAGGTAGTAGTCTTCAGTTTTTCGACTAACTGAGTAGACTTGTTCAGCGCATTGGCAACAGCATTACCCGCCTCAGTAATGGATTTGCTTACCGAAGTAAGCTGCCCAACTGAGGTCTGTAGACCCTTAGTAAGTTCTTCGGTTGCCTTGCGGGCAACCTCCATATCACCGACAAACTTACTAAGATCAATGTTGATTGCTACACTGAGACCCGCAATGTCAGCCATATCAAGTCACCTTTTTCTGAATCTCGCCCCGAATGACTTGAACCATTCTATCTTTAACGTTTGCGTACGCGGCTCTCATGAATGGTCGAGGTTCCATCTTACGCGTACCAAATTCTAGAAACTGCGCGTAAGGTGCGGTATTCGTGATCGATACTGTTACCACTGTACCGGTCCGCGACGTGTTAATTTTGAAGCTATTTGCAAGGAGACCGGTTAAATTAGCTGGTGGCTCACCCGGCGCACTAGCCTGCCGCCAGCCTAAAGCTCCGCGATAATATATGACTCCACTTTTGGGCGTTTCAATGATAAGCCGCCGAGCCTCTTCGATGAAGAGATCGGCAGCTCTCTGAGCACCAGATTGAGCACCGGCCCGTACTTGCTGCACTAGCCGATGCCCTCGCCAAGTCATTCTGACTTTACTTGCCATCCCTATCTCCGTACTGGTCGAGGAGTAGGTCTTCGGCTTGGAGTAGAGATGGGTTGAACGCCCTTTCGTACTACAGCCGGTTTGCCTCGTCCGAACATAGCATCAAATGCAGCCGGTGTTAATGGATTTGGTTTACCACCTCCGACTGTGATGTGTTTCGGGTCCGAGTTTTGAGCATTATCTTTTACGACCACTCCTTTTTCTGCATTCAAGCGTTTAATTAAACCATCGTAGGCAATAAGGATGGCGTTTACGTCACTATATAGAGTTTGCTCCTCACTCCAACCTAACCAGCCCAGTGCGATTTCTACTAATTCATCGTACCGTTGGTCGAGTTGTTGTTGGAGCTTGGAGGGTTTCCCATATCCTTGCCCTCTTCCTGCATTTTCTGGTATTCAGCCAGGGCTTCTGCTTGCTCTTCAGGAGTCATGGTACGACCGCCACGCATGAGAGCAACTAAGTATTGAACGCAGAGTTCTCCGAGTTTACCGGTATCGTCGGAAAACCCGGACTCAAAGATAAGCTCTTCTAGCTCTTGGCGTTCACGAGGGTTGAGCATTTGTTTGCCCAACCCTATGAAGATTACTTCACAGATCGCCTCAAAGTCCAGTTTAGCAACTCGATCAACAGCGAGGTTCAGTCCACCAAACTTGCGAGATATAGTTTTAGCTGCGTACACAGATGGTTTCAGCGTGTATTCTATACCACCAAGTTTAATGTAGACGTTACCACGTCCGAGTTGAGGTTTGTCTGACATTGTTGCTATTCCTTCTAATTACAGGTTACTGGATGTAGGCGAACTATATTACGGTGTCGGATCAACTGCAACGATATTCGAGTTAATCGCGAGAGTGGCGTTCAATCGAACAACGTTGTTAGCACCGTCTAACTGCTCAGCAGCCGACATTACCTTGGCAATGAAGAACCGCTGAGAAGGTGTACCGCCTGGAGGCGCGTCATTGAAGTCAACACGGAATGCATAGTCAAATGGTGTTGCTTCAGCCGCTCGCAAGGCAATCTGACCAGGGTCAGAGCTATCGATACCACATACCAATTCCATGTTACCGGCGTTGCGGGTACCCTTCAACTTTTGGGTGCGCTGTTCACCGATAGCATCGAATGTGATTTCCGCAGAGGTATCACCGAACTGACCGATGGTCTCAACCCATGCAATCTCCGTCCAAGTCATGCCCTGAAAATCGGACTCTGTAAAGTCCGCGCTTTTCGGGGACATGACCTGCCCGATGAAGACTTTCGAGCCTGCCGTTGCGAAGATGCCGCTCATTTAGCTCTCCTTTCTTGCCAATGTGACTTGCACTGTTACTACTTCCGCTACCGTTTGATCATCTTGCGGTAACGAAATAGGGCCGGTGGCTTGGACCAGCACTGTGATCCAACCCGGAACATTTATGCTATAACGCTTGTGATGAAACAAGCTGTGTATGTATCGAGCAATTTGCTGTACTTTACGGAATCTATCATCAGGTTCATTCTGCCCAAAGACTATAATGTCTCGAATAATGACAGGGCGAAAGTCATTCAATCCATCCTGATCATCACTCGCTATGTCTTGAGAGATAACAATAACAATGCGAGGCGAGTCTGCTGGAACAGGACGATGCGTAAAAACAGGGTAAGATCCAGCATAAGGTTCCAGCAGCGAGGTTATCTCGCTGCTAGCAATGATAGCATTGCGAATAGGCTCGGAAAGATCTACCAGTGCCATGACTTAATCCCTCACGAGCCTGTAGTATACCATTACGCACTAAAGGTAGTCGAGATGAACTTCCTAGCGAGGAAATTGGCAGCGTGACGTGCCCACTTAGGAGCAATGTCGAGGTTCTCGCCAAACTTACCTACTAGGAACCGCAGCTTGTGATAGACCCACTTCGGCAACGTTCCGGGGTCAACATAGTAGCCTGCTTCGTACACGATGATCTTAAACATCATCCTTTCTCCTTAAGTTGGAGCTTCGATCTCGAAACATTGTAGAGTGATCGAGGCATTTGCCGGATCAATCTCTAAAATCTTTCGGACTTGATGCCATTTACCACGAATAAAAATTTTGTCATCTTGTTGTGGTGTGGTTTTTGGTTTAATCAAGTCCATGATCAACAAGATGCGAACGTCGGTTTGAGGTATGCCATAGAACAGGGCGTATCGTGCATCAAAGGTATCTCGAATGCCCTCAACGCTAAACGTTTGCACTTGACTTGTTACGGGATCTCCGTATTCGTTTACCGTGCTCGCTATTTCCCGACGAAGCGTTCCTTTCAGCAGTTTCCCTTTGAACGCCTTCGCTATTTGCTTTGCGAGTTCCTGCTGCAACAGCGAGGCCATCCATATACTCCTTCCACTTTTGCTGAGCTAGTTCAAGTAACTTTTCCCTAGGTGTTTTAGGCCGTGCGATGTAGCCGTTGTTGCGTAACCAAACGCGTAGACCTTCATCACTAAGAGTATCGAAGTCGGGCTTGATCGGCTCATAGGTCGTTTGTTCAGGAGCTACAACTTCTTCCGAGTAATTAAGTAGCCTTTGCTCGTACATCTGGCGAAGCCGCCGATGATTGACCTTTTGTTTGGGAAATACTTCTCCAATCTTGATCAACTTGCCGTGCAGAATGATATTGCGAGCGGCAACGAATGTTTTCGTCGGATCGAATAGCTCGCGAGCGAACTTACCCGTTCTGCGATCAATTCGAGTACCCTTCATCGGGCTTCCTAGAGGTATATCTGTCATTGTTGTGCTCGTTTTATGTTGCTATTGCTGGGACTTCACTCACAACTGCTAATTAACACGGCTATTATTTTTACGCTAGCAAGTCTTTTGTATTGTAGACTGCTACCACTTCAGGCAAATTGCCACCATCATTCCGAATTCTTATCTGTAAAAGGAGGTCTAGGCCGTGCGTAGAAATAATTCAATCTGCGATCTAATTCCCATTTTTGGAGTTTGCGTCGCTCGTTTGTGAGCTCTGGAAATGACGGCCCAACCATTTTTACCCCCTGTCGGATTTGGGAGCGGGGTTTGGGGTCATGTTGCTATTGCTTTAGACCCCGCTCACTTGTTTAGCACCTATCTGTGTGTCTATCTATTAGACCACATCGGCGAAGAAGATGCCAAGGTCACTGGCGACCAAGCGCAGATCCCAAGCCATACGGCCCTGGAAGTAATCGCTGTGGGCGCGCTCATCGCGGCCGCGCTCGATTACACCACCGAGCTGGTTCGTGTAGCCGGGGATAAGACCAGTCCAGGAGAACAGAGCGATGGAAGTCGGGCTGTTGATCGTCGGGTTCGGATCAATGTAGCCCAGCCACATCGAATTCTCATCCGCGATGAACTGGAAGTTGTTGGCTGCGCCTTCAGCCGCCGCATTGTAAACGCTGCGAGCCGTAATGACGTTATCGACCTCGAAGAGCGAAGCCAGAATCGCGTCATCAACGACGCCGCGTTGCGTGTACTTGATGCGGTCGCTGAGATCCGGATGTGAGCGGAGCGTGCGCTTAACCGCCGCACCGAGAACCAGCGTGTTCGGCGTGAAGCCGGTGGCACGAGCCATAGCGTCCTTGGCCGCGTCGATCACTGCAATCGGCTCAGATGACGGATCCGTGAACTTTAAGAACTGGGTCGCGCCAGCCGGGGGTGAATCCACACCCTCGTAGTCAACGCTCCAGACGTTCCGACGGAAGAACCGTTGGCACCATACGCGGTCCTGCTTAATCATGTTCTTCTGAGTAAGCAGGATAGCCGCGTTCTCTTCAAGGTTGATCGGGTCATCCGCGTTCTGACGCTGCCGGTCATCGATCACATGCTCCAGCGCATACTCGACGCAGGAGTACGTGCCCTCCTCGACCTTGTAGCCGACCTGCTGCGGACGACCACCGAGCGGACGAGGAACAACATCATCACGCCAGAAGTACCCACGGTCGTAGATGACGTACAAGTCCGTCTGCTTTACGACCGGAATACGGGAGGCTGCACGCTGAGCGATGAAATTGGCTTCATCCTGCACGTACATGACCGAGAAGTTAGTCAGGTACGTGTCAACGTGCAGCGAGCCTTGGATATTGGTAGCCGAGGGGCTATTTTTCCGCAGTTCATCAGCGGTACCAAAGATATCCGGACCGCCTGCTTTCAAGAGTTCCATCTTTAACTCTCCTTGTTACAAATTAAGGGGCTATAGGCTGTTGTTTCCGCTATTATTGCTTCTTATTTCAGCAGCACCGGAATAACTTCACCGCTCGCACCACCGGCGAGAGCGATACCCACACCAACGCCAGAGGTCTTGGCAACAGCCGTGCCGTTAGCGCCGACTTCCACTTCCTGACCAGCGTTAATCGAGCCACCAGCAACAACCTTGGCAACGCCACCGAGCTGGATCGTGACCGGCCCATAAGGAGCGCTACCAGAGAGGTTAACCTCATAGATCGTGCCGACCGCAGCAGCACCACTGCTGGGCAGCACCGCTTCGCCATTGGCATTGATCGTCACGAACTTGTTGAGGTGAGTGCGAAGATCCGCTCCTGCCTCAGCAGTCCAGGTAAGACCTTCGACCAGCTTATAAAGAGCCATGTACCTTTCTCCTTGAAATTAGCCCGCCCTTAGACGGGCTTTCCTCAACCAAACAACGTTAGGCTAGGGCGCAACCCTTAGTGAACCGCGCCGTTAGAAGCCCCGCTCCACCGCTTGTAGATTTCGGGGTACTCCTTGCGAGCCTTACGCATGGCCTCAGTCCGCGAGCAATTATCGCGCTTACGGATTTCAGCGACCTTCTGCATGAACTCGTTATCGCCAGCGGCCTTGCTAAGTAAGCCCTCGCCAGAGTGAACACCCGTCGTGCCGAGCCGCTGGATAGCAAGCGTGGCCACGCTGTTTGCCTGCTTAGCAAACTTGAGCATGACTTCTTGCTGCTCCTGAGGAAGAGCACGGATCGACTTGAGCAAGGCGACCTTCTCATCCTCGGTACCCGGCAGGTTAGCGAGCTCTTCACGAGCTTGCTTGGCAATCTCAGCATTTTCACGAGCCTCACGCTCAGCCTGAAGCTGCTTCTTGAGCTCTTCTTGCTGAGCAGCCTGAGCCTTCATGAAGCTCCAGATTGCCGGATCAACTTGAGACTTGGAGAAAGTTTGACCTCCGAACTCGATGGTCTCATCCTCCTCAAGGGCCTTCTTAATGACCTTCACGCGCTCCACCTTGTTCATCTTGAGGAAGTTATCCTGCTCCTTCTCCGGCAGCCGATCGAAGAATTCCTTCTCATCAGCCGTCAAAGCAGCAACCTTTTCGAGCCGCGCCGCCTTAGCCTCGGCAGCCTCACGAGCCTTCTCGGCATCGTTCAGCTTCTTTTCCAGGGCCTCGAGACGCTTCTCGATAGGCTCATTTGATTTTGCCATTTTCTTGGCTCCCTTACTAAGTTTAACTGACTTCGTGAGGACCTTATCAAGGACCTCTTCAACTTCTGGCATTACACTCTTAATTGCTGCCAGAAAAGTTTCGACACTGTTGCGAAGCATCGTGTGCTTCGTGGCCGTGTCAATCTCAGTATCTGCTACAATGGAACGGATGGACTGGTCAAGGGCAGAAATGACTGGCCAAGCCTTGTCGAGCATTTCGTAGTGTTCGTCTTGTTGACGAAAGATCTCAAAAACCTCGGCAAAGGTCTTGGCTCCCGCAGAGGTATCGATATACCCCTTCAGGATTTTGTCTACCATATCAGCTTCGTCTTCGTCCTCCTCCTTTTCCGTATCATCCTCACTATCCATGTCGGCATCGTCCTCAGCCTTGCTAGCACGAGCCTTCATCTCGTCTTCATTTTCCTCATCCTCGCTGTTAGCGTTAGGATCAGGCTCATTGTTATCTTCATCGTCAGAGCCTTCAGCTCCATCCATGGGCGGTTGCTCATCGTCCTCCTGCTTATCATTGTTTGGTGGCGGGTTCTGGTCGTCATTAAGTGCAGACGGCATTTCACCAGCTTTGCTTGGGAAAGCTTTCATCCAAGCTTCACGTAGCTTGTCGAGAATGCTATCAAGCGCATCATCGGGAATAGCGTAGCGCTGGCCCTCGAAAGCCTTAATGACTGACATGACGCGAGCAGGCGTCGGTTTACCGCCGGGGCGATCAGTCAACCGCCACTTCCAGGTTGTTGGATCAGTTTCATCTTCGACATAGGCAAAATCTTTCGCAAAGAAATTTTTACCCCCGATACTTTTCGTAACCTGTCGTTTAAGTAGGGTCATCCTAGCTGGCTCCTGAGCGGGTTGATCTACAAGAGAAATTTCGTCCAGCTTAAACCGGCGCATGATCCGGCGCTTGGGCTTTGACATTATTCTACCTCTTCATCAACTAGGCGAAGACCGCCGATTGAAAAGCCCTGAAGCTCACCATTCTCGGCAGCTTCAATCAATTTCTTGCTTGTGGGCTTGACTGCAACCATCAGGCCCGTGACTTGGGTTCGGATCCCCATAGCTTTGGCTACTTCCTCTGTCAAGGGCCATGCAAAAACAACGTCACCTTTTGGCTCACCCTTATGCATGAGTTTTAAGGTGCGCTTTTTCTCCATAAACTCAGTTGCGGCCTCAAGCATAGCATCTTCAGGAATATGGTCACCCTGAAGGTCAAAGTACTCTTCGCCACCAATCTTACTAATAATGGCCCATCCGAAAATAAGCCCAAGCTTCTTATTAACTTTGATGAAATTGAATTTCCGTTTTTCCGGCTCGCGCTTCTCAACTTTTGGAGATACCGAAATAACGGTAGCACCGTTAGCGGTTGCTTCACTTAAGCGCTTAATGATTTCTTGCACTTGGTCAGCCGTGTAGAACGCTTTTTGATCGAGCGACACAACGATTGTATTGCATTGCTTTTCCACGTGGTTCGCCTCCCAGTTCTCATCCAATTCTTCAAGAATTTCAGGGTCAAGCTCAATGGAACAAGTCCAAGGTTGTTCTTCGGCGTTTTCGACGTCTCGTCGGATATAAAGCGTGGCGAATTTCCGCTTGTGTACTTTCTTAGCTACCCACTTACCACCGTTTTCTGGTTTCTCGTAGTGTTCGCTAACGGTAGCCCAAGCTTGGCGGAAAGCAGATTCTTCACTGTCACCACGTGCAAGCGCGGCATTGACCACGCGGCGGAAGAGTGTTTGAGCGGCGTCGGGTAGGGTATTGCGGACATTAGCGGGCAGGTCCGCGTTGCGTGCATATGGCATTTGCGCCCTTGATCCAGGTTCTCACGAGAAACTAGATCGAGGACTATAACTGCAAATCCCGCCTTTTGCAACCCTATATAGGGTTGCAAAAGTAGATATACTTACTATTTAAGCCCAAGTGTCTTTGCCTTCGATGGCCTCAACAGGTTTATCTGGTTGGTTCTGGTATTTTCCTCTGTACGGCATTTCTGTGGGTTCATACAGAAGCTCAAACTTGAGCTGGCAGATAGCTACCCCGGCTGGAATTTCGATAGTACTCGTGCCCTCGTTACTCAACTCAAGGGTAGGATAACCGCAGAAACCAGGATCAAAGTGTGTGTTTTGAACAGCTAGGCCACGACGCGCCCAACTCGATTTATCCATGACCATAGCGCATACATCGTCAGGCATGTTGACCTTCTCAATGCTGCTGACTAGAGCAAAGCCGCAATGATAATGGCTAAAGAAAGGTCTACAGTTGAACCAGCTATAGATTTTATCGAGTAGCTTTAAGAATTTCCAAAGTCTATACTTGCGATGTGGTAGCAGAACGATGTGCTGTTTAATTCGCAAGTCATAGCTGCACGGCCCGATACCATAGGTTTTGCCTTGATAGACGGTACGTTCCGCAAAAGGCTCGACCATATTCTTTTCTTGACAGTACTTACGAATAAGCTGAGCGGGCAGCACGCTACCACGTCTGATTATTCGCCTCGGCTTATTAGATGGGGTACGACGCTTTTTCGGCTTTTCAGTTGGAGTGCATACAGATTCAGACATTGCTTACTCCTGGAATGCGTAAACAACACTACAACGACAATTAACTATTTCCTCAGGCGGTGCACCTTGACTTGTATCGCCGGGGTGCATGAGGCGAGCACCACTAGGACTAACAAAAGGTTCATCCATAGCGACTGTCTGTCCATCCATGGTACGATGTGATGGGCGTTCACGACCATCAATCGTGGTTTGCCATGTTTTCCTGATTTTCTGTGTATCAAATCCAGCAAGGTTAGCAATTTGACGAACAGCATCGCGACGCGCTTGCTGCGTCATCTTCAAGCTTTCAGTTTGAGCAATCACTTGTGCTCGATGCCGTTTGAGATTTCGTGCATAGGTGTCAACCATACGGTCGATCTGCTTAGCTGTTAAAGGATTTGACTCCTCAACTGCACTGAGCACGCGTTCGTCAAAGCGTCGATCTCGCAGTTCGCGACTTAAAGCTGAACGGTCGCTATTCTCGAGTGCGTAGCGGTAATTCTCAACCATGCGAGCTTGTTCGGGTGTCAAGCCAATAACCGCAGCAACAGAACGAGCGAGCTGCTGCACCGTTCGGCCACGTTGCATGCCGCTAACCAATATCTGTCTAATTGCCGCTTGTTGCTGGCGACTGAGGTTACGGATGAAATTTTGACGAGTTGCACGTAGATAGCTGCTAACTCGCTCGTCCGTTATATCAAACTCAGCCTTTACGATTTTTACTAGTCTATTTACCCAGATACTCGCCTCAGCCCGAGCAACATTGATGAATGCATCGGCTAGCACATTGGCGAGCTGTTCTATGTGATTATTGACGAGTGCGCTGATCTCATTCCAAGGTGATTTACCCGAGGTCAGTATCGCCTCGTATTGCTTAATTATTTCTTCGTTAGAGAAATGAGCTGTGAAGCGTAGGAACTCACGCTGTATCAACCGTTCTTGATCCAGACGTAGCCCTTCGACGCGATCATACTCCTTGGTCAGGTTCTTTATGACAATATGCATCAGGTGCTTCCATTGCTTCGGGGTGTTCCTGACTGTACATACGCAAGTGATAAATCACAGAAGAGTGGTCCCGGTTGATACACTTGCCAATCAGTGTGGTCGAGTAGTTGTGTTCATACCGTAGACGAGCGCAAATTTCACGAGTAGCGGCGACTAAATCTTTTATTCCCCGGCGTCGGCTGAGCTTAGCAGAGAAAAATTCATCAGGAGTAATATCGTACTTTAGTAGAGTTTCTTTGATAACCCTATATGCTGCTGGTCTCCGCGCTTGTGGGGGTATCAGTTGATTTTCCTTCATAAAGCCACTCCAAAGTAGGCTCACCTAAAAGATCTTTAGTAAAACCTGACATTGACTTTACGCGGCCCAATAATTTTGTCTTGTTATCGTACCATTGTCTCAGATAAGCTATACCATCCTTCCAGGGCTTGCCGTGTTTACGATTATGGAAGTGTGGCATGGTAGGGTCCATAGGTACACCAGCGAGTACCACTTTATCGGAGACTTCTAACCCTACTAGTGCTCCGAGATAACCGCTGCTACCACCAGTAGTCCGAATATATTTCACTGGTAGCGATATCTTTGTATGGTGAAAGAACTGATAAGTCCAAACACACTTAGGATCCTCGTACCCGAGTGCACGCCGCTTGGCTAGTTCACGCGGTATACGTTCTATATGGTAGGTCGCAACGTGATCGACTTTTGGATACTCGACCCAAATATCTTTCACGGCGATGATTATATCAGGTTCACCCAAGAGAGCTTTCGCTCTCTTGAGATCATCGTATACGCAAGCAGCGCCACCGAGTACGAGGCTCCAACTCATCTTAGTCACCTAGCCAAGCATACACCCGTTAGCAGTGCAAGCCAATTCTTGCGTAGCACGGGTTGTATCTTCTTTCTCGTAGTTACCTAGCTTTTCCCAATCCAGATGTTTTGGCATGCGGGCTTCGAGCTTGCGGCATTCTTCCTCAGTTATGGCTTCATACGGTGGCTGCTGATAAACCATACCGGTCTTCGGGATGAAGCTGAGCCCGCTGATTTGATCGAAGTGCTTATAGACCCAGCCACCGACTTCGGGCCATTCCTCTTCAGCAACTTCGATTGTGCAGCTAACACTATGCTCAGCCCAATAGTCGTTAACAGCCTTCCACTGTTCTAACTGATCGATGGCTGAGCGATCTTTGGTCGTTGGTGTATCATCTCCACGTGGTGAGCGGATCGGGAACAGGAATACCGTTTGCAAGTCAGGCTTACTTGCATGCTTTTCAAACGGTATACCCTCATCTTTGAGGAACTGACACATCGGATCATGATTATCCATCGTGATACGACGGATATAGTACGGCGCGTAACGGCTATGAACACCACTAGCGCTATTGACTAGCTGAGAAACGGTACCGCTAGGCTTGACGCAGGTAGTAGCAGCCGCCACTGAGATGTCGAGCTTTTCAGCCCATTTCTCATTGATGCGACGTACGGTATTATGCATGTCTTGGAATGCCCGAATGAACTCAGGTGAGTATCGAGCACTCAGGATAGGCGAATCCATAATACCGGTGACACTGACACCAAGCAACCGCTCTTCTTCACAGTTTGCCTGCCATTCAGGACCAACAAAGTTGAAGTTCGTTAGCGTGGCTTGCCATGTACCGATTACAGAAGCTAGTGCTGCCTTATGGACGAGACTCTCGACTGTATCGTGAGGTCGCGCTACGATCTCACTTAGATTGCAGGTTTGGCATGAACGTAAGATAATCTCAGCGCACGGGTTAACGCCAAAGTCAATCGGATCCTCAGGCTCGAGATTAAAGTCATCCCAAAAAGTTCGACGGCCAATCCGGGCTGACTTGTTAATGAGTGCTTGCCGATTGACGATACCACGTTCACCTGACTTGCTATCATAGAGAGCAAGCCATTCTGCCATGAATGCGCCGACAGTCGGTTTCTCAGTATAGGCTGCTGAGTTGTTAGCCAATTCACGCCAGCGTGCTGTATTGTACCAGCCACCCATCTTCGCGTGGCGCATGCGCATATCGCTAGGATTGCTCAAGCTGATAAGAGCTGACCGGCGCACACCGCCCATGACCACTACATCACCAATCTTACAAACGATGTCGTGGCATTCGAGTGAGTTTAAGCGTCGGCCTTGTGCGTTCTTGAAGATATCGATTGTGAACTTGAAGAGTTCAACGAGTGGGGCGGGACCACTAGCATAACCGCCCATTGTTTTAAGGCGAGCACCGGCGGGGCGTACCTTATCGACATTCCATTGCGGAATAACACCATCATAGAGGCGATGGATAAGCTTGTCGTATGCCTCAGCCCATCCTAAACGGCTATCCTCGACAACGATAACCTCATCTGAAGGCTTGAGCTTGCGAGGGATCATAGGCAAGCGTCCGGTGAATTGACGCTCGACGCTGAAGCCCACACCGCAACCGCACATGAGAATGTACATGATTTCCGCGAATGCGCGGGTATCTGTGATGGCGCGGTAGGTGCAGTTGAAACCGCACATATTTTCGAGTTCAAGCGCCTTGCCTGCCGTCATCAAACAACGCATTGACGGCATGACTTCGAGATAGTAGATTCCGTTGAAGACTTTGCCGAGGATGGTGTTGGGGTCGTCGATGGTGCCAGTGTCGTAATCGTACTTTTCTTTTAGGTGTTTCTTCATAAAGTTGCAGAAGCGAGCGACCGTTTCATACCAAGTTTCACGTCTGCCTGCTTCTTCATTCCACCGTGCATAGCGGGACTTATGAATGACCTGCTGATACACAGTAGGTAGAGCTTCAATTACTTGTTGCTTTTGTGGGAACACCAGTGTATTCATCTGATACCCTATATGCTTGGGTTGAAACGACGCCTCACAGAGAACAAGTACAGTTAGTCATTCAGCTTACATAGCTGGCTACCTCCTTTGAAAAGGTGAAAAAGAACTGGCGTGGCTTTTGTCGCGCCAGTCGCTTTGCGCGTAACCAGTGAGCTTAGCAACTACCTATAGGTCTTGGCAAATATTCCCACTACACGATTTAGTGAGGCAAAGCTTATTCGCACTTTGCGAGCCATTCGCGCCACTCATCAGCATAGGGAACATTTTCGTACCCCGGCATGCAAGGTGCGCCATCGGTAAAGTGTACAATCGTAGGATCTACATCATTAGGTGAGTGCCCGACCAGCCAATTGTACTCAATTGGCAAGGCACCGATGTCCTCGTCCTTGAGCCAACAGAAGCGATGTAAGTCGCGTCCTGGCACGGTATTGACCAACTCAACCGTCAAGTCGTGAATGTTCGATGGATGATTGGGATTTAACAACATGACAGACGACCAGTTCTTACGGGCGTACACCGTTTGAATCTGATTATCCATCTTGACACTGTAATCTGGCTTGTGCTGGTGCTGCACACAAAGCACAGCCTTATCAAGATTCTTATTAGCAAGTTCAAACAACGGGGCGAGTGGCTTGCGTACAAGCATGTCGCAATCCATGAACATTACCCAGGTTGGACCATTAACGCCCCACTTGTAGCCGTGTTTCTTCATTTCCATTTCGGCTACTTCGATGGATAGGAATCTCGAAATAGCAAACTCAGTGCTCATAGGTGCTTCAGAGATAACATCCCAAAGCCTACCATCACGGCTTTCGGTGCGTCGAGTATACAGCCCACGTGTGTGCAATTCTTTAAGATATACCCCTGTAACTAGGGTACCTTCAGGTGCGTAGTGAGTTGCGCTGGCAATGGCAACTCGATAAGCCTCTTCCTCACGAGGCTCGTATCCGATACAGATAACCTGTTTGACTTGCATATTTACCTCCAAGCTAGAAAATAGTCACCTGTGATTTCCCATTTGATGTTCATGCCCCATTTACAAGCTAGATCAACTGCTGCCATTCGCTTGTAACCATAGCGCTCAGCGTTGCCGGGCTTCTGTTCGATGAGCAGGTACGGTTTCTGAGTTCTAATGGTTCGCTCAGCTCCACGTAGAACTTCGATTTCGTAACCTTCTACATCTATTTTGATGAACGATACCTCATCAGCGAAAGCGCTGTCCAGGGTATGCATCTGCACTTCAATCTCGGTATCACCTAGGCCGTGTTCGGTAGCGTTTACTGCATTGTCTTGATTTTTGACAATGTGACAATTGCCGCTGTTACCTTCTGTCACTTTAAGTTTGACTTGGCCGCTTTCGTTGCCGAGCGCAAACTGGTATAATGACACGTTGCCTTCTGGCCAGAGACTACCATCAAGATTCTTACAGAAACACGCGATTAGTTCTGGATGGGGTTCAAAGGCGGCAACTCGATCAAAATTCTTCCGCAAAATCATTGACCACAAGCCAACGTGTGCACCGATGTCGAGTGCCGTTTTCCGCTGGTGCTTGGGTATCAACGCTAAGGCACGTTGAATTTTCTTGAGCTGATAGGTGCCTTTATTATCGATGCGCTCACTTTGAGCTAGTGCTTCTGTGAAGTGCTTATCCCAATCCGGCAGCCAAATGCCAGCAACTTGTTTCATGATTAGTTCCTAGTCTTCGTAGTAGGCGTGCTTGTGACTTGTTGCAGCGACTAATATCGAGCCACCATTGGTAAAGTGTACTCGATACCAGTTGGATCTATTGGTGCGCTCAACTTTGGTTATCTTCAGTAGAGGTTTGCGTTTCCAAAAGTGTAGCGAGTTTTTGAGCTTTTCGAGTTGCCCTCGCTTTTTCGAGATTATCTCTATAAGCCTTTTCACGCCGAGCATCTTCTTTTGTCCTAGCTTTTGAATGGATAGGGCGACGTAGGGGGTGATCCGGCGAGCCTAGTGTGTTTTTACGGTTACCTTTCCAATGATCCATATAGTGACCAAGCTCACTGTAATTGAATGGATGTACCTCGCTACCGTTAGGAATTTTGTAGCAAGCTAAATCGTGTTTTGCACGTAACCAGTCAAAAACGAAACTGTCATGCCATTCTCTTAGATGAAATACTAGGCCACTAGTGTAAACATCCGCAAATGCCGTGATGAACTCGCGTGTTTTCTGAGTGTTCAGATTGTAACCAACAAAGCCACACTCGCTATACCAGCGTTGCCTACTTAGAAATGAAATGTTACAGGAGTCAGGACACATTTTATGAAGAAACTCAATCGGTATCGGCTTGAAAGTATCCACGTCAGCGTCGAGCCATATGAGTTTTCCAACTGGTACGAATGACGCGGCTAGTTCGATAGCATAGACTTTTTTACTGAATTTCCAAGCGTCATGTGAGTATCTATAGATGTTTGAGCGAATGCGGCCTCTGGCTTGGGCGTTGAACTTGTTTTTCTCGTAGAATTTAACTGCGTTTGGATTTGAAGTTAGAGAGCAGGTAACTAGGCGATCTTTTGGTAACAAAGGTAGATTATTAAGAGGTAAGCTATCCTCACTAATAAGGTACACTGTTACTTCATCTGGCCAATACCGAAGTAAATTAGCAATACAGTATTGACCATACTCTTCCCAACCAGCAAGCGAACAAGAAGTAACAACCGTTATATCTGTTCTACGAATGACCATGACTAATCCTCATCATCATTTTGTTGTCGCTTGTGGTAGTTGTGGGGATTGAAACCTAGCCTATGGTTCCACAGTGGACAATTGATAATTGCACACTGCCGAACAGCTTGAGGTGAACCAGCACATTCAAGGCAGAGTTCGCGAAGCCGCTTCAGGCCACTATCACGCTTAGCGAGAAACGGCTTGCGAATATCAAGCATGTACACACGGATACGATTGGTAGCCGAGCGCGGCGGGTGACCGGCATCGGTCAAGGTTTGGGGATCAATATCTTTGGGGTTTAGACCAACCCGTTTCTTACCGTACAGTGGATCTTTAATGATTTTAGTCAGGTAGGGTAGCCAATCCTTATTCTCGAATTCGAGTTTGCCGGTTTCGGGATTGTAAACGTACTTTCCGCTTACGGCCTTGCAAGGCCGTGGGCGGGTTAGCCTCTTCCTCAATCGCTTTCGTTCCATAATCGGCCCTCATTCGCAACCATTGACGCATTTGTGCTAATGCATCGGCTGGTGACTTATACATACGCTTAGTACGCTTACAGAAGTTGATGGCCGCTAATTCTTTCATTGTAACAAGTTTCGCACCATACTTAATGGCTAGCATGGCTTTAGCCTTACAGATGTCAAAATGATCGCCTTGATACCAGCGATGGCTGACACCAATCCTGTCAGCCATCTTAAACAACTCATCCTCAGTATCTGCGATCATGTGCGACATTCGCATGCGCCCGTATCGCCCTAAAGCTCGCAGGTACATGTTATCTACATAAACTGCACACATGACTTACTCTACAAGCTCAGTAACGATACGTGAACCATTGGCATCCTTGACCACCGTGATTGAATCTTCAAAGGCTGAAGATTCAATCGCCATGTGATCTATGAGAAATATGCGCCGTCCAAGCTCTTTAGCCCGAGTAGCTAGCAGCTCACAGAAATCCTCTACCCCTGCTTCACTCATGTGCTTGGTAGGCTCATCAAATATCTCAAGGTCGATGTTCACCCCTGCATAATTCAATAAAACTTCTGAAAGTGCAAGGGAGCCTGCAAGGCGAAGCCGCTGGCCCTCGCCACCAGACCATGCTTCCCACTTCACCGGTTTTGAGTTGTTCGGTGACAGGATGGTGATGATAAGACCAGTTTGCAGAGTACCCGATTTGGTTTCTCGCTCGATGTCGTACTTGACTTCCCAATCACTCAAGCCAAGTTCAGACAGTATCGCATTCGTGGTGAGTTCCAATTCCTGTAGCACATCATCGATGATAAACAAGCGTACATCTTTGAAGCCTTTGATCCAGTACTTGTTGCGCTCGATACGTCGCTTGTTCTTGTTTATCAGTTCCTTGGTTTCAGCCAGAGCTTGTTCAGTTTCAGCGGCTAATGTTTTGAGTTTGCGTAGTTGTTCTATGTAAGGATTGGTCTCACTCCTACGATCTTTAATCTGATCAGTAAGACTGTTTCGCTGAGCCTCAATCTCACTGAGTCGTCGCTTGAGCTGGTTAATCTCGCGTGAATAACCATCAACTTCACTTTGATGGGTAGAGATGCTCACCCGAACTTGCACAATTTTCTCACGGAGAGCAGCCAAGTCTTTTTCAAGCCCATCAGTATTTATTTGAGCCACTTCATTTTCTAAGTCCTTTATCTTTGCTTGTAGTTTCTTTTTATGCTTATCAAGCTCGGTACCTTTGATCGATTGGCCGCACATTGGGCACTCGTCAGCCTCGCCAAGCTCTTTGAGTTCATCGGTCAGATCAGTAATTTGACGCTGCAAAGCTCGGCGCTGTTCTACGAGCTTGACACGTTCATTTTCTATCTTATGGCTGCGCTCGATAAGAATTTGCAAGTTAGCCTGTACACTACCGAGCTTTTCTGCGGCATGCTTGGCCATTGACACGGCTGAGCGCAATTTCTTTTCTACTTTTTGTTGCTCATCCTTTAGTGTAATACGCTGCTCACGTAAGCGCTCAATGCGTTCGGCCTTTTCGGCTTTCCATTGCTTGCTTGCTCTCACTGTATCAGTGATCATGCGCTTGAGTTCTGTTAGTTTAGACTCATAGCTATGAGCTTCAGCTTCAAGTTTGGTACTTTTATTCTCGAGTTGTCGAACACGCTCTGCTGCTTTTTGTGAGCGCACTTCCCACTTATACAGATCAAGCACTTCGCTCAGTAGTGCTAGCTTATCCTTGTTGGGTAAATCAAAGAATAGTGGTTCATGCTGCCCATAGATTAGTGTTTGCTTCAACACAGGATAAGTAAGTCGGGTGAGTTTATCGATGTGTTCCTGACTTACTTCGTTACCATCTAGCTCAATGTAGTTTGGCGCGGTGCGCACAAGTTTGTGCTTTTCGCCATCAATAGCGAAGTGCAGGGTAACGGTAGTTTTAGAATTCTTACTGTTTTTAGTATTCCAGGGCTTGATGTCAGTTGAGCGCAAGCCACGTGGAGTCCGGCCGGTGAGCACCCAGCATAGTGCGTTAACGAAGAATGTAGATTTACCAGTGCCGTTAGCCTGAAGGCGCGGTTTCACTCGGTTTTCACCCCGAACGAAATACGCGCCCATTTCCAGGCTGCTGAATTTGAACTCTTGTGCTTCAGTAAAGCTGCCGAAGTTCTTAACGCCGAGGCGCAAAAACTCCAAGTTCATAGTATCCCCCGCAATGTTATTGCTTAATCTGAGGGTTC
>ERZ777010.999-NODE-999-length-21704-cov-8.019447_pt1 | contig 21704 bp, 19 predicted proteins | sample MGYA00374963_ERZ777010 | MGnify/ENA primary metagenome ERZ777010 (study PRJEB29309, sample SAMN06268256) | bioreactor metagenome | isolation source: Joint BioEnergy Institute, California, USA | place: USA:Joint BioEnergy Institute, California, USA | collected...
CCGTGCACGGCTTCCTCCATCTGCTTGGATACGATCATGGAACAGCGGAAGAAGAAAAGGAAATGTTTTCCCGTCAGGAAGAAGTGCTGGCAAAAGTCGGCCTCAAGAGGTAGGCGATCAGTTTGAACGAGTTGCGCCGTTTCAGTCGAAGTGTCCGCTTTGCTCTGCAAGGGATCGTCTACACCGTGAAGACGCAGCGGAACATGCAAATTCACGCGGCGGCAACGGTGATTGTGCTGGCTGCCTCCTGGTGGCTGCAAATTTCCCGTTTCGAGGTTTTGCTCATTCTTGCCGCCATCGCCCTGGTGTGGATGATGGAATTGGTAAACACGGCGATTGAGGCGGTGGTGGATCTGGCCTCTCCCGATTGGCATGAAAAGGCCAAGGCGGCCAAGGATGCGAGCGCCGCGGCCGCATTGGTCGCAGCTCTTTTGTCCGTTTTGATCGGGATTGCCGTGTTGGGTCCGCCGCTGTATCGAAAATTGGCTGTGCTGGCTGCCGGCCTGGGATGAAAACCGGACTGCCTTTCCGCATGCGTACGGGAGGCGGTCGGGTTTTCTTCGCGTCCCATCCAGATGGCTGAACCTGTAAGGAGGACAAGCGAGACGGGAGGAGATCATAAAAGATGGATAAGCATGCGTTGATCGCCAAGGCGATGGAAGCGAGAAAAGCGGCCTATGTACCCTACTCCCGGTTCCCCGTGGGGGCGGCCCTTTTGACCGAGGACGGTCGGGTGGTGCTCGGGTGCAACATTGAAAATGCGTCGTACTCACTGTGCAATTGCGCCGAACGGACGGCATTGTTCAAGGCGTATTCGGATGGGTGGACAGCGTTCCGGGCCATGGCAGTCGTTGCCGATACCCCCGGGCCGTGCGCTCCCTGCGGTGCCTGCCGTCAGGTGATGGCGGAGCTTTGCCCGCCGCAGATGCCCGTCTACCTGGCCAATCTGAACGGCGATGTGCTGGAAACGACTGTATCCGCCCTGTTGCCGGGGGCGTTCACCAAGGAGGATTTGCGTGGATAGAGGCAAGAAAAAACAACCGTTCAAATCAGGCTTTGTCACCATCGTCGGCAGGCCGAACGTGGGCAAGTCGACGCTCTTGAACCATATTGTCGGACAGAAAATCGCAATCATGTCAAACAAGCCGCAGACGACGCGCAACAAGATCACGGCGGTTCTGACGGCCGAGGAAGGCCAGATCGTGTTTCTCGATACGCCGGGCATTCACAAGCCCAAGTCGAAACTGGGCAACTACATGGTCACGGTCGCCGAGAACACCCTGAACGAAGTGGATCTCGTCCTGTTCGTGGTCGATGCCACACAGAAGCGCGGAGCGGGAGACCAGTACATTATCGACCGGCTGAAACAGGTGAAGACACCCGTTTTTCTGGTCATCAACAAGATTGACAAGGTGCATCCCGAAGAGCTTCTGCCCATTATCGACGACTACCGCAAACAGTACGATTTCAAGGAGATCATTCCCGTGTCGGCGCTGGAGGGGAACAACACCTCGGCGCTGGTGAAGGCGATTTTTAACGAGATGGAAGAAGGGCCGATGTTCTATCCGGCCGATCAGGTGACGGACCATCCGGAACGTTTCATCGTCGCGGAACTGATCCGGGAAAAGGTGCTTCATTTGACCCGGGAGGAAGTTCCCCACTCCATCGCCGTCGTCGTGGAAGAGATGAAGCGGGGAGAGAACGGCAAGACCCTCTACATTTACGCCGCCATCTACGTGGAGCGCGAATCGCAGCGCGGCATTCTCATCGGTGAAAAAGGGCAGATGCTCAAGGAGATCGGGCGCAGGGCCCGGCTGGATATTGAGCGGCTCTTGGGTGACAAGGTCTTTCTGGAACTTTGGATCAAGGTGAAAAAGGACTGGCGCAACCAGGAACTGGCGCTGCGCAACTTCGGGTATTACGACGAAGACTAGCGATGTGCCGTTTGTCAAGAGGTAATATTTCCAGCGGATAGAAAAACGGGCCCAGGTGAAGCTAAGAAGGAAGTGGATCCACCGAAACAGGAAAGGAAGATGCTCCATGCTTCGTGACTTTTCTTGGAGAGTTTTCGCTTCAACCGGTGACATTCATGCCTACCTTCTGTACCGTGACCACCTTCAGCTCTGCTCTGCCGAACAGGAGGAGCAGGAAGATTTCGCCCGGGAGGAATTGGGTGACACGGAAGCATGCTTGTAAAGTGGGAAGGCATTGTGATCCGCTGCGTGGACTACGGAGAATCCAGTAAAGTGGTAACGCTTTTTACCCGGGAGCGCGGCAAACTGGCTGTCATGGCCCGCGGTGCCAAAAAGGCGAGAAGTCGTTTGGCCGCCGTCTCCCAGTTGTTTACCCACGGCTTGTACCTGTGCAAGGCCGGGCCCGGCAACGGGATGCCGGATCTCTCACAGGGGGATGTCGTGGATGCCTTCAAGCAGTTGCGGCAGGATCTGAACGCGACCGCCTACGCTGCCTACATGGCCGAATTGCTGGATCGGCTGACGCACGAACGGGAACCAAATCCGTTTTTGTTCCAGCTGCTTGTACATACGTTCAACTACCTGGATGAAGGGCGGGATGCGGAGATCCTTTGCCGCATCTTTGAAACCAAGATGCTGCAGGTAGCAGGCATATCCCCGCAACTGTCCGCCTGTGTGAACTGCGGTCGGCAGCGGGAGCCTTACGTCTTCAGCGTCTCCCACGGAGGACTGTTGTGTCCCGCATGCGTTTCCTCCGATTCGTACGCAATTTCCGTCACGCCCGCCACCTGGAAGCTGCTTCGGCTGTTCCAGGTTTTTGATTTGGAGCGGCTGGGCGAGATCGAGGTGAAACAGGCGACCCGCTCGCAACTCAAACACGTGTTGAGAAGCTACATGGACGAACACCTCGACCTTCGTCTGAAAAGCAGGTCTTTTCTGGATCAGATGGAGCGTATGCATTTGGCGGACCGGGATTGATTGACATCCGTTTTTCTTTTCGCTATGATTAGTAGCAAATTGGATACCTTCTTGCCATGATGGAAAGGAGTAGTCGGCCTCTGGCTGTCAAAGCGAACCGGGGAGGGTGAAAGCCCGGTCACCATGCTGATGAAGGGCGTTCCGGAGCAAGTTTTTGAAGTGAGTGGGCGAAACCTGTTTTCGCCAAGTAGGGTGGAACCGCGAGAGCATCCTCTCGTCCCTACACGGTCCGGCGCGGACTGTGTGGGCGGCGGGAGGTTTTTGTTTGCCTGCCGCAATACAGGCTTGGCGTCATTCATGTTTCGTACAAAAGGAGGAAGCGGACGCATGAAAATGACATTTCAGGACATCATTTTGACGCTGCAAAACTATTGGGCAAAACAAAACTGCCTGATCGTCCAGCCGTACGATGTGGAAAAGGGAGCGGGTACGCTGAACCCGATGACGTTCCTGCGCGCGATCGGACCGGAGCCGTGGAACGTGGCTTACGTGGAACCGTCGCGCCGCCCGGCTGACGGCCGCTACGGGGAGAACCCCAATCGCCTGTATCAGCACCACCAGTTCCAGGTCATCATGAAACCGTCTCCGGACAACATCCAGGAATTGTACCTGGAAAGCTTGCGTGAACTGGGCATTGAACCGCTGGAGCACGACATCCGTTTCGTGGAGGACAACTGGGAACATCCGGGGCTGGGCGCCTGGGGACTTGGCTGGGAAGTATGGCTGGACGGAATGGAGATCACGCAGTTTACCTACTTCCAGCAGGTCGGAGGACTGGAGTGCAAGCCGGTGGCAGTCGAACTGACCTACGGGCTGGAGCGGCTCGCCTCCTACATCCAGGAGAAGGAAAACGTGTTTGAGCTGGAGTGGGTGAACGGCTTCACCTATGGAGACGTCTTCTTGCAGCCGGAGTACGAGCATTCCAAATACACCTTTGAGCTTTCCGACGTGGACATGCTGTTCAACCTATACAACACTTATGAAGCCGAGGCAAAGCGGCTGATGAAAGAGCGCCTGGTATACCCGGCGTACGACTACGTGCTGAAGTGCTCCCATACCTTCAACCTGCTTGACGCCCGGGGCGCCATCAGCGTCACCGAACGCACCGGCTACATCGCCCGCATCCGCAACCTGTCGCGGGAAGTGGCGCAAACCTACTATGCTGAGCGCGAACGGCTCGGTTTTCCGCTGTTGAAGAAGGAGACGAACCCGGGTCAGGCACAAGGTTTGAAAGGAGCTGACACGAAATGAGCAAGCGCGATTTGTTGCTGGAAGTGGGCCTGGAGGAAATGCCCGCGCGCTTTGTCGCCCTGGCGGCAGCGCAATTGCAGGAGAAAGTGGAAAAGTGGCTGCAGGCGCAGCGGCTCCCCTTTGAAAAAATCACCGCTTATGAAACGCCCAGGCGTTTTGCCGTGCTGGTCAGCGGCCTAAAGGAAAAGCAGCCGGACCGCAATGAAGAGGCGAAAGGACCGGCCAAAAAGATCGCCCTTGATGAAGCGGGGAACTGGACCAGGGCGGCACAGGGATTTGCCCGCAGCAACGGGGTGGAATTGGAGCAGCTGTACTTCAAGGAAGTAAACGGCGTCGAGTACGTCTACGCCCGCAAGACGGAAGCTGGCAAGGAAACCCGGGTGCTTCTGCCGGAGCTGCAGGACGTGATTGCCGGCATGAACTTCCCGAAAAACATGCGCTGGGGCGCGTACGACTTGCGGTACGTCCGGCCGATCCGCTGGCTGGTCGCTCTGTACGGCGAGGAAGTGATCGAGCTGGAAATTGCCGGCGTGAAGAGCGGCCGTGTCACCCGCGGTCACCGTTTCCTCGGCGGGGAAGTGGAATTGAACCACCCGGGTGAATATGCGGTGAAGCTGGCGGAGCAGCACGTCATCGTCGATCCTGCAGAGCGCCGCGCGCTGATCCTCGAGCAGATCCGCCGCATGGAGCAGGAAAACGGATGGACCATCCCGATCGACGAAGGGTTGCTGGATGAGGTGGTGCACCTCGTCGAATACCCGACGGCACTGTACGGAACGTTTGAAGAAGAGTTTCTGTCCATCCCGCGGGAAGTGCTGGTTACTTCCATGCGTGAACACCAGCGCTACTTCCCGGTGGAAAACGCGCAGGGGCAGCTGCTCAACCACTTCGTCACGGTGCGAAACGGCGACAGCCGCGACCTGGACAATGTCGCCAAAGGGAATGAAAAAGTGCTGCGCGCCCGTCTCGCCGACGCCCGCTTTTTCTACGAGGAGGACCAGAAGCTGTCCATCGAAAGCTGCCTGAAGCGGCTGGAGAAAATCGTCTTCCACGAAGAATTGGGCTCGCTCGGCGACAAGGTGCGGCGCGACCGCAAACTGGCCGCCCGAATCGCCGACAGGCTGGGCGTGAGCGAAACAGAGGCGAAGCAGGCTGACCGGATCGCGGAAATTGCCAAGTTCGACCTCGTGACCAACATGGTGGGAGAGTTCCCGGAACTGCAGGGGATCATGGGCGAGGATTACGCCCGCAAGGCAAAGGAAAGCGAAACCGTGGCGCGCGGGGTGTTTGAACACTATCTGCCGCGCTTTGCCGGCGACCTGATGCCGGAATCGACGCCGGGGGCCATTGTCAGCGTGGCTGACAAGCTGGACACCATCGTCGGATTCTTCAGCATCGGCATCGTCCCGACCGGTTCGCAAGACCCTTATGGGCTTCGCCGGTTGGCAGCCGGCATCGTGTCGATCCTGAACGAGCGAAATTGGACATTGCCGCTTGCCGAGCTGTGGGATGACGCCCTGCGGGCATACGCCGATCAGGGATTTGGCAAGCGTTCCGCCGAGGAGGTCAAAAAGGACCTCGTCGAGTTCTTCTCCCTGCGCCTGAAAAACCTGCTGCAGGAGAACGGCATCCGCTACGACGTGATTGACGCGGTCCTCTCCGCCGATCTGAACGTGGTCCCGGCCGTTCTGGCAAAGGCGAAAGCGCTGATGGCCGCCGTTGCCGAGGACGAGTTCAAGCTGGTGGCGGAACAGTTCAACCGCGTCCACAACCTGGCGCAAAAAGCAGAGGCGGACAGCGTGGACGAGGCGCTGTTTGCGGAAAGCGCAGAGCGCGACCTGTATCAGGCGTATCTGGCTGTTTCCCGCGAGGTGGAAGGCATGGACGGCCAAGCGGAGAAGGTATTGGCTGCCCTGGCGACCTTGCGCGAACCGATCCATGCGTTCTTTGACCGGGTGATGGTCATGGCGGAGGATCAGGCCGTGCGCGCCAACCGGCTGGGCCTTTTGCTCCGGCTGTCCCGCCTGATCTACGGCTACGCCGACTTTTCCAAACTGGTTTTTGCCTGAGGGACTTGCGCAAAGCTGTCTTTCGTTCCAAGTTGGGACGAAAGACAGCTTTTTTCCCTTGTCAAGAAGGAAAACCTGTGCGAATAGAGTAATACTAAGGAATAGGTATCAGGATAGAACCGGGGTGATTTACCATCGAGTTAACCAAACGCCAAGAACAGATCCTGCAGATCGTCAAAGACAATGGGCCGATCACGGGTGAGCACATCGCAGAACGGCTCAATTTGACGCGTGCCACCCTGCGTCCTGATCTTTCCATCCTTACGATGTCAGGCTACTTGGAAGCCAGGCCGAGGGTTGGCTATTTTTACGTAGGCAGACAAGCCAGTTCGGTCATCAGCGAACGGCTTCACAAGCTTCTCGTCAAGGATTACAAGGCGTTGCCGATCGTCGTTTCGGAATCCGCTTCCGTCTACGACGCGATTGTCACCTTGTTTCTGGAAGATGTGGGGACCCTGTTTGTCGTCAACCAGAAAGGGTACCTCGCGGGTGTGATCTCGAGGAAAGATTTGCTGCGCGCTTCCCTGGGCAACAAAACACTGGAGGATGTTCCTGTCAGCATCATCATGACGAGAATGCCCAATATCATCACGTGCCAGGCTGAGGATACCCTGTACGACGCGGCGAAGAAGCTGATTGACTTTCAGATCGATTCCCTGCCGGTCGTACGGCCCAACGAAGAGGACCCGAAAAGCCTGGAGTTGATTGGCCGGGTAACCAAGACGACGATTACCAAGGCATTTGTGGAAATGGGCAGCGAACCGAAAGTGTAGGAGGAGAATCGATGCTAGACAACCAACAAGGACAACTCATCTACGTGGTTTCCGACTCCATCGGTGAAACGGCCGAACTTGTTGTTCGCGCAGGCGCCAGCCAGTTTGACGGCTTCCTGTTTCATGTACAGAAATACCCCTACATAGAAGATCGGGAATCAATCGACGAAATCATCGCCTCTGCCAGGGAATCAAAGGCGATGATCGTCTTTACGCTGGTGATCCCGGAATTGAATCGCTACCTTGCCGAGCAGGCGGCCAGATACGGCATTCCCGCCATTGATGTGATGGGACCTTTGATGAATACCCTTCAAGACATGCTGAAAGTTCCGCCGTCGGGCAAACCGGGTCTGGTCCGCCGTCTGGATGAAGAGTACTTCCGCAAGGTGGATGCGATCGAGTTCGCTGTCAAGTACGATGATGGACGCGATCCGCGCGGTTTGTTGCGGGCGGACGTCGTGCTGATCGGCGTGTCGCGCACGTCCAAAACGCCGCTCTCCATGTACCTGGCGAACAAGCGGCTGAAAGTGGCGAATGTCCCGCTGGTGCCGGAGGTGGAGCCGCCGCAAGAACTGTTTGAACTGCCGCCCGGACGATGCGTCGGCCTGACCATTACCCCTGAAAAGCTCAACACCATTCGCACCGAAAGATTGCGGGCACTGGGGTTGACGGCTCAGGCCAATTACGCCAATCTCGACCGCATTGCCGAGGAACTGGCGTATTCCCGCCGCATCATGGAACGTCTGGGCTGTCCCGTCATCGATGTTTCCAACAAGGCGATCGAGGAAACGGCCAACATCATCCTGGAAATGATACGAAAAAATAACATGCCAAAAAAAGATAAGTAGTTTCCAGAAGGAAATTGCCGTTTTATGTAGAACATAGAGCAAGGCATCAGGCAAGGATGAGCGTTTATCGCCCGCTAAATTGTGGAAAAGTAACATTTGGGGAAAAGAAGTGCAGGCAGAAAGAAGGAAATTGCCGAATTTTGACGAACTACATATCCTCGGCGTAATCTCCGAAAAAGGTGGATCAAGATGGCGCGGACCACTTCCGATGAGTTTGTCAGTCAAGTTCGTGCGGCAGTAGACATCGTTGACGTGGTAGGAGAGTACGTGCAACTAAAAAAAAGCGGTCGTGCCTTTGTTGGCCTATGTCCGTTCCACTCCGAAAAGAGTCCTTCCTTCAACGTGAACGCAGAGCGGCAATTTTATCATTGCTTTGGCTGTGGTGCAGGCGGGGATGTCTTTTCCTTTTTAATGAACATCGAGCAACTGACCTTCCCGGAAGCGCTCCGAAAGCTGGCGGAACGCGCTGGAATCGAGATGCCCGTGCCGGAGTATGGGCGGCGGGAAGCCGATTCGCCGGAAAGGCAGCTGAAGCGCACCATGCTGGAAGCACACGAGCTTGTGGCTCAGCTGTACCACTACGTGCTGACAGAGACCCCTTATGGAGTGGATGCGATGAAGTATCTGACAAAGCGGGGCCTCTCACCACAGACACTGGCGGAATACCGGATTGGCTTTGCTCCTGATTCGTGGGATTTTCTCACGAACTTTCTGCAGAAGCGGAATTTCTCCCTGGACGTAATGGTCGAAGCGGGTTTGTTGGCGAGAAGTGAAACGGGAAAAATCTTTGACCGGTTTCGCGGCCGTGTCATGTTTCCCATTCACGACTCCCAGGGCAGGGTGATCGGGTTTGGCGGACGATTGCTAGACACCGCCCAGAAGTCACAGCCCAAGTACCTGAACAGCCCGGAAACGCCCTTGTTCAACAAGAGCCACACCTTGTTCAATCTGCATCGTGCACGTTCATACATACGCAAACGAAAACAGGCCCTTTTGTTTGAAGGATACATGGATGTTGTGGCGGCATGGCAGGCTGGGTTTACCCAGGGCATTGCCACGTTGGGAACGGCGCTGACCGAACAGCAGGCCCGCATCATTCGCCGCAACGTGGATTCTGTCATCGTTTGCTATGACGGGGATCTGGCCGGCCAGGAAGCGACCGGCAAGGCCATACAGATTTTGCAGCAAGCGGGTTTGACCGTGCGGATTGCTCCCCTGCCGCAGGGGATGGACCCGGACGAATTTATCCGGCAGCATGGGGCGGAAGCATTTTCCCAGCAGATTCTGCTTCAGGCGATGCCCGTCACTGCCTTTCGTTTGAAACATTTGCGCCGGCAATTCGTAATAAATGATGAGGCGGACAAGGCACGCCTGATTGCCAAGGCGCTGGAAATCATCAACGAACTGGAAAGTCCCGTGGAAAGGGACATGTACCAGCGCCAACTGGCGGAAGAGTACTCCCTCTCCCTGAGCGATCTGAAATGGGAGTCCAAACGCATCTACAGAATGCAAAAAACTGAGCGTCAAAGGGATAAAGTGGCGCCAGGATGGAATAATAGTATAAATAATGGCAAAGTTACGCTCGCAAAGTCACTGCCCCCTGCCCACTACACGGCGGAACGCATGCTGCTTTGCTACATGATGCGCGATCGGGCAATCGCGGAGCGCGTCCGGCAGGAGTGCACCTCCCCGTTTCAGGTGGACGAACACGATGCATTGGCTGCCTTTCTGTACGCTTATTACGCAGCAGGAAACCCGGAGGACCCCGGTCAGTTTCTTCATTTTTTGCAAGACGAATCACTTAAGCAATTAGCCTCGGGATTGGCCATGATGGAGTGCAACGAAAACGTATCTGATTTGGAGATCGGCGACTACATCAAACAAGTGAACAACTACCCGAAGCGTGCCGAGTTGGAACGATTGCGCGAGGAGCAACGGAGCTTGCACCTCCAGGCAACCGCAGCGGACAGCGAGGATGCGCGCAGACAACTGGAAATCCAAGCAGCCTATACAGGGATGAAGATTCTTGAATTGGAAAATGCTTTAAAAGAAGGGTAGCACAAGACTCATTCCCGGGGAAGGAGGGATAGTAGATGAACAAACAAAACATCACTTCCGACATGGAGACAATGTCCATTGAACAAGTGAAAGAACAGCTGGTTGAATTGGGAAAAAAGAGAGGCTCGTTGTCGATCCAGGAAATCACCAATCGACTTGCTGGATTTGATCAGGATTCCGAACAAATGGATGAGTTTTTTGAATATCTGAGCGATCAGGGAATCGAAATAACCAACCGCAGCGAAGATGACGATGAAGACGATGACCACGAAATAAATCTGAAAGATGACGAGGAATTTGACTTTGACGATCTCTCCGTTCCGCCCGGAATCAAAATCAACGACCCTGTTCGCATGTATCTCAAGGAAATTGGCCGCGTTCCTCTGCTTTCCGCTGAAGAGGAGATCGAACTGGCGCTCAGGATTGAGCAGGGAGACGAAGAAGCGAAACGGCGCCTCGCGGAAGCAAACTTGCGTCTGGTCGTTTCCATCGCCAAGCGCTACGTTGGGCGGGGCATGCTGTTTTTGGACCTGATTCAAGAGGGCAACATGGGCTTGATTAAAGCTGTGGAAAAATTCGACTACCGCAAAGGCTTCAAATTCAGCACGTACGCCACCTGGTGGATTCGGCAGGCGATCACCCGGGCCATTGCGGACCAGGCACGAACCATTCGCATTCCGGTGCACATGGTGGAAACGATCAACAAGCTGATCCGTGTGTCCCGCCAGTTGCTGCAGGAATTGGGACGTGAGCCGCTGCCGGAGGAAATTGCCGAAAAAATGGATTTGACACCGGAAAAGGTGCGCGAAATCATGAAGATCGCCCAGGAGCCCGTTTCACTGGAAACGCCGATTGGGGAAGAAGACGATTCGCACCTCGGAGATTTTATCGAAGATCAGGACGCGCTGGAACCGTCGGATGCAGCCGCCTACGAACTGTTGAAAGAGCAGCTGGAAGATGTGCTGGATACGCTGACAGATCGGGAAGAAAACGTGTTGCGCCTGCGCTTTGGTCTCGATGACGGCCGTACACGCACCTTGGAGGAAGTGGGAAAAGTATTCGGCGTCACTCGTGAACGGATTCGTCAAATCGAAGCAAAAGCTCTGCGAAAACTTCGCCATCCTAGCCGCAGCAAACGCTTAAAAGATTTCTTGGAGTAACCGATACTAATAGTGTATGGCCTACGTACAGCCGACGTAGGCTTTTATTTTTCCATCCATTGAGGAGGGACTGCAATGGACGAGCAGCGCAGGCGTACGATCATTGCCGAAATTGAACATTGGCGGCGGAATCAGCTTCTGCCCGAACATTACTGCATCTTCCTCTTGAACCTGTACACGGAAGGCGAGCATTCTCCCTCCTCCGCGGCAACGGACAAAAGCGTCCGAAAAAGCGGAAAGGCTTCTGCCGGTTCCGAATATGCCGACAGGAAGGGATCCCGCGAAAGGAAGGAACGGATATACGTCTACAGGGAAGTCAGTCCGGTGACGGGAAAAATGGTGTTGACCTGGCTGTTGTGTGCCCTGATCACCGCCGGTTTGATCCTGCTTGCTTTTCATTTTAACCGTTTTCATACTCCAATGCAAATTTCCATATTTACCTGTTTCTCCCTTTTATTCTATATTTTGGGTGTTGTTTTCCGGCGATCCAACCCGCCCTTGACCCATCTTTTTCTGGCCCTGTTCTTCTTTGTTGCGATTTGGGGCGGCATTTTCTGCATTCTTCAGCTCGGAGGTTCTTTCGCCGTCATCCTGCTCTACCTGGGCGTGCTTTGTGTCCTTGCCTGCGGAAGCGCCTTCGTCTTCGGGTACACCTACCTGCTCTACGCCGGCATGATTGGCCTGGCCATCCTGTACGGCGCGGCAACGGCGGAGCGCGTGGCGGACGGCTACTCCTGGTGGCGGTCGGAACTGTTCTGGGTGCCGATGGCCTGCATTCTGACCGGTGTCGGTTTCCTGATGTACCGGAGCAATCCGAAATGGTCCGGCGTGTTTGCGATTTGCGGGCTGCTGTGCTTTTTTGGTGCGGAAGTGCAGTCGCTGTACATTCCGGAAGCGAAGCGGGACATCATTCAACTGCTCCTGTTTATCAAGGTCTTTTTGGCCTCCGCGTTCTTCTTCCTGACCAGAGGGCATTGGTACACCTGGCTTCGCCTGTAGGAGTCCGGTGTGAAGAAAAAAGAGCAGGAGAGCAGGCTTCAAGGTTTCAAACAGAAAGTGGCGGAACACGTCTGGCAGCCAGGCGTGTTTTTCTGTGGCTGGGACAGCGGGAACTGGTGTATAATGGAAATCAATACTGAACAAACGCTCAGTCACGACAGAGCGGATGAGCCGGGCGTGGAACCATTTGTTAGAGGAAGGGTGAAAAGTATGTTTGATTTGACTTCCGAACAACAGATGCTGAAACAAATGATGCGCGAATTTTCTGACGCAGAGGTGGCTCCCGGAGCAGATGAGCGGGACCGCACAAAAACGTTTCCGCGCGATGTGCTTGACAAGCTGGCCCGGTTGAATCTGATGGGCCTGCCGTTTCCGGAAGAATACGGCGGCGCCGGAGCGGACACGATCAGCTTTGCCATTGTCGTGGAAGAGTTGAGCCGTGCCTGCGGCTCGACGGGGATTACCTACTCGGCGCACATCTCGCTGGGAGGGGCGCCGCTGGCGATGTTTGGCACGGAAGAGCAAAAACGAAAGTACCTGACCAAGATTTGTTCCGGGGAAAGCCTGGGCGCATTTGGCCTGACCGAACCAAATGCCGGATCCGATGCCGGCGGCACGCGGACCACGGCCGTGCCGGACGGCGATGATTTTGTCTTGAACGGTTCCAAGTGTTTTATCACCAATGCTTCCTACGCTTCGTTTGTGGCGCTGACCGCCGTAACCGACAAGGAACTGGGGGCAAGGGGAATCACCGCCTTCATCGTTCCGACGGACGCTTCCGGCTTTACCGTAAAGGCCAACTATGAAAAACTGGGGCTGCACAGCTCCAACACCACCGAATTGATTCTGGAAGACGTACGCGTTCCGCAAGAAAACATCCTGGGCAAACGGGGAGAGGGGTTGAAGCAATTTCTCATCACCCTGGATGGCGGCCGGATTGGCATTGGCGCGATGGCGGTCGGAATCGCCCAGGCTGCCTACGAGAAGGCTCTGCAGTACGCCAGACAGCGGACAGCGTTCGGCAACCGGCTGAGCCACTTCCAGGCGATCCAGCACAAGCTGGCGGACATGGCGATGAAAATTGAGCTTGCCCGCAACATGGTTTACAAGGCAGCCTGGCTGAAAGACCAGGGACGCCGTTTCACCAAGGAAGCGGCGATGGCCAAGCTGTTCGCTTCCGAAGTGGCCATGTCGGTGACGCACCAGGCCATCCAGATCCACGGCGGCTACGGCTACATGCGCGAATACCAAGTGGAACGCTATTTCCGGGACGCGCGGCTGTTGGAGATCGGCGAAGGAACTTCGGAAATTTTGCGCAACGTGATCGCACGGGAAATCGGTTGCAATGCCTAAACCCATTTCGCTGAAAAAGGAATCCCTGTCGTAAACTGGCGGGGATTTTTGTCATGTCATGCTGTTGAAAAGTTTGGGTTTTTTATTGGGCATTTTCGAACAAATAGGGTAAAATGTAGGAATGGAAGGGGAAGGAAAGATGGGAATGGTAACGATATCGAAGCGGCTTGAGACCATCGCCCGCCATTGTCCGCAAGGAGCCCGCGTGGCCGACATCGGGTCGGATCATGCGCTGTTGGCTTCTTATTTGCTTGTGGAAGGAATCGCCAGTTACGTGATTGCCGGTGAGCTGAACGAGGGTCCTTACCAGGCTGCCGTTCGACAGATAAATGCCCTGCCGCAGGTCAAACACCGCGCTTCCGTGCGAAAGGGAAACGGACTGGCCGTGCTCAGTCCGGGAGAGGTGGACGTGATTCTCATCGCCGGGATGGGCGGTCAGTTGATCGTCTCCATTCTGGAACAGGGCGCGGAGAAACTGAAAGGCGTTTCGCGGCTGATCCTGCAGCCAAACGTGGGCGAGGAGCTGGTGCGCCGCTGGCTGTATGAAAACGGTTGGCAACTGGTGGCGGAATCGATTCTTCAGGAGGATGGGATCATTTACGAGATCCTGGTTGCCATACCCGGCGACCCGGATCTGCCCTACGCCGGACAGGACCGCTCCCGCGAAGAATTGATGCGTCTGGGTCCTTTCCTCTGGGCGGAAAAACATCCGCTGCTGCGGACAAAATGGCTGCGGGAAAAGGAAAAATGGAACAGAGTGCTTGCGTCGCTTGCGCGTTCCGACAAGCCGGAAGCGGCCAAGCGGATGGATCAGGTGAAACAGGAATTGGAATGGATTGATGGGGTGATTGCATGTTTGCGCACGGCCAAACCGTGATTCAGTACGTGGAGCGCCTGGCTCCCAAGGCGCTGGCATTTGAAGGAGACAAAATCGGGCTGCACGTCGGCACCTTGCAAAAAAAGGTGCGGAAAGTGATGGTGGCCCTGGATGTGCTGGAACCGGTCGTGGACGAAGCCATTACCGAGGGCGTCGATTTGATCGTAGCGCACCATGCCGTCATTTACCGGCCGCTCAAGCACATCCGCACCGACCTGCCAGCCGGCCGCGTGTTTGAAAAGCTGCTGAAGCACGACATCGCCGTCTACACGGCGCATACCAACCTGGACGTCGCGGAAGGCGGATTGAACGATTGGCTGGCGGAGGCGATCGGGCTGGCCGATGTGGAGGTGCTGGACGTCATCCACCGCGATGCCTGGAAAAAACTTATCGTCTACGTGCCGCTGTCTCACCGCGACGCCGTGTTTGAAGCGGTTTGCCGGGCCGGAGCGGGCAAGGTGGGCAACTATGGATGGTGTTCCTTCCAGGTGCAGGGGATCGGCACCTTTTTGCCGGAAGCCGGCACCAACCCATTCATCGGAGAACAGGGAAAACTGGAAAAGGTGGAAGAAGTCAGACTGGAACTGGTCGTTCCGGCTTCCCGCCAGGCGCAGGTGGTCAAGGCGATGCTTGACGCCCACCCTTATGAAGAAGTGGCCTACGACATCATTCCGCTTGACTTGCCGGGAACGGGCTACGGGATCGGCAGGATCGGCCATCTGCCCCATCCCGTGACCCTGCGGGAATTGGCGGAGCAGGTGAAAAAGACGTTTGACTTGAGCGGCCTTCGGGTCGTCGGGGACTTGCAGCGCACGGTGAAAAAGGTGGCAGTCGTGGGCGGAGACGGCAGTTCCTTTGTCTCCAAAGCCATTCTTCGCGGCGCGGATGTTTACCTGACCGGCGACATCGGCTACCACACCGCGCATGATGCGCAGGCGGAAGGCTTGTCCATCATTGATGCCGGCCACAACATCGAAAAGATCATGAAGCAAAAGTTGGCCGATTACCTGCTGGCACAACTGAAAGCAGACGGCTACCAGACGGAAGTGATCGCTTCTTCCGTGCATACCGATCCGTTCCAGTTCGTGTAAACGGCAGAAAAGGAAAAAACAGCTTGGCTTTAGGACGATTGTAGGAGGATTACTTGTGCAAAAAATGATGCGGGTGTTTTTGTGCGGCTTGCTGGCAGCCAGCCTTGTTGCCCCCGGCACGGCTCATGCCGCCGGGGGATGGTTGCCCTATGCGGATATCGAGAAGCACTGGGCGAGACCCTACATTATTCACGGAGTGCAGAACGGCTTGTTCGTGGTGGGGGAGAAGGCGCCCCTGTTTTACCCCAACCGCGAGATGACGAGAGCCGAATTCCTCGCCATGCTGGACCGCATTTACAGCGAGGGACAATACCAGCTCTATCCGCTCACGGCAATGTCGGAATATATGGAATTGTACAAGGGGGAAGGGTTTGCGGAACCGTATCTTCCCTACAAGGACGTGGACCGCATGACCTGGATGTACAGACCGGTCTTGCGCGTGTCCGTGTTGCTGGACCGGCTGTACGGACCGGGGGCGATTCAGGAGGTTTTTCCCGGTGAACAGATGAACCCCAACCAGCCGATTACCCAGGAAGAAGCCGCCAAGCTGCTGCTGATGTTTACCATGGGGCAGGACAGCGCCTACGCGTGGGAGGAAATCGGAAAATGGGGTTGGCTGGATGGCGAGCGGGAGGATCCACTCAGGCGCGGGGAAGCCGCAGAGGTGGCGTACAAGCTGATTGACTACCTCATGCAGGATTCCATTTTTCCGCTGTTGGATTACGACGGCTCCAAATTTCCGGCCATGCCGGTAATTGAGGAAATCTTTCCGCTGTTCGTAACATACACGGAGGATAAAACGCCGGAAGAGCAGCAGTATGTGGATGCGGTAAACGAAATCATCAATCAATACGATTCAAGGAAGACGTATGCCGTTTTGCGCAAGCTGGCCGAGAACGGCTTTTCCAACCAGATCGGCGTCCATTACTACCTCAGCTGGAACCCGAACGCCTCTTTGGAGGAAAATCTGGAAGAAGCGTTTCGCGCAATTGATGCCTATTTTGCGGACAAGGTGATTTTGCCGGATACCTTGCAGTTGCTGGCCGCCAATGTGTACGACATCACCCTGCAGCTGGGGGCCGCGGATCGCGAGCAGTACAAGCTTGTGCGCGAGCGGCTGGAAAAGTATGAGCAGCACATGAAACCGGAGACGAAGGAATGGGATGTGTTCTCCATCTACATCGCCGCCCTGGAAGCGAAAAGCGGCAGGGAGACGGCGGCGTTGAAACGGTACGCCGCCATCGCCTTGCGGAACCCGGATGCGCTTTTGAATTCAGCGTACTATCTGGTGCGGCAGGGACGGATCGACCTGGCGGAAAAAATGTTGGCAACGGTGAAGCCGCGTTCCACCGACAGCCGGTTGAAACAGCTGCTCGCCCTGCTTCAGCAGGAGATCGCCTCCCTCAAGGAGCAGGATTCCATCGTCTCCGACTTGAGCGACAGCGTTCGCCGTCTCGAGAAGGCGGAAACGCTGCGGATCAGCGGCGAATCGATGATTAACGGCATGTTTCTTCACTACACCCAGGAAGTGGATCAGAAGCGTATGGCGAGCCGGACGTCCGGCCATTTTCAAGCGCCGCACAAACTCGTCCTGCAGAAAATGGAAGGGTACACGGACTTGAAAAATCGGATTCAGTACGTCTATGATCCCGAATCGGACACCTGGAAGAAGCATTCCCTGCGCAACCCGGACTTTTTACACGAATGGGTGAGCCTGCAAAGTTTCCATGACCGGCTGCGCAAGCTGAACGCCCGTTATTACAAGCAGTCTTTTGGCCGCTATGACGTGATCACGGAATGGATTCCCGCCCCGGACCTTGAAGCGAAAGGGAAGGACGTTCGCCTGGATCACGGGCGGCTGACCAGCGCTCCCATGTTTCTCAACAAGTATTACATCGACCGCCAGTCCGGTCAGCTCGCCGGACATTTCTGGCACTACGAGGAAATCTACGACGATGGAGATTACCTCGTTTATGCCGGATCGCAAAATTACGAATACGACGCCAAAGTGAATGTGCGCAAACCTGAAGCGCTTGGAAAAGAGGGGAAACGATGAGACGTTGGACAAAATGGCTTGCTGCGGCGTTTTTGTTGTTCAGCCTGGCTGCCCCCGGCCACGCCCAGGAACATGAATTTGCCAAGGCGGAAGAGGTGTTCCACCACTTGCACGAGAGCCATTTGAGCAAACCGGAGGAAGGACAGCTGGTGCAGGGGGCGCTCCGCCACATCCGCGAGGTTGCCCGGGAAGAACTGAATCGGGACTTGTTCGTTTCGCCGGATGACGATACCTTGTGGGAACTGTGGACGCGGCTGCGCCAATGGAAACGGCAATGGGGATTCGACGCATCCTGGCTCAACAGCCTGGCGATCGAAGGGATGCTGCAAAGCCTGGATGATCCGCATACCCAGTATTTTACGGAAGAGGAACTGCAACTGTTTGAATCGGATGTGGAAAACCAGTTTGTCGGGTTTGGCTTTCGCGTGCGCATGCAGGATGGGGAATTTGTCATTCGCGAAATCATCGACAATACCCCCGCAGCTGCTTCCGAGCTGAAGAGAGGGGACCGCATCCTGGAAGTGGACGGCCAATCGTTGTCTGGCCTGGAGTTTGAACAGGCCTACCTTCGCCTCAGGGGGGAAGAAGGAAGCAAATCCGTGCTCAAGGTGTATCGCCCCTCCGAGAACCGGGAACTGGAAGTGGAGTTGCAACGTGCGCTCATTTCGGTGCCGGAAGCGGTGGGTCAGCTGTTTGCCAACGGAGAAATCGGCTACATCCGCCTGGAGACGTTTGGTTCGGAAGCTGCCCTGCAGATGAAGGAGATCCTCGATTCCTTCCGGCAATCCGGCAAACCGCTCAGCGGTCTGATTCTTGATCTGCGCGACAACGGCGGCGGCTATCTCTCTGCTGCACGGAACATCGCCAGCCTGTTCATGGAGGATGGCATTCTCATGTACACCACAAACCGCAACGGGGTGGAAGTGGCGACCTGGGTGCGGAACGGCAGTGACATCAACATTCCCGTGCGGATTCTCGTCAATAACGGGTCCGCCTCTGCCTCCGAGCTGTTGGCAGGAGCCTTGCGCGATCACGGCATCGCCCAGTTGGTCGGAAGCCACACCTACGGAAAAGGGAGTGCCCAGCAGGTGATCCCGCTGTCCGACGGAGATGCGCTGAAGCTGACGTTAAACGAATACTTCACGCCAAATCACACCGTGGTGAATCAGGTGGGACTGGAACCGGACCTCGCCGTGGAGGACGACGGCGCCCAAGTGGTGGCGGCGCTGCGTTCGCTCGGCGCAACAGCCTGGGAAATCGGCGAACAGGACGGCGACACTGTGATTAACGGGATTGCCTTTCCCACCCTGCACCCTTTGTGGAAACAGGGCGAGGGCGGACTGGAAGTGCGGGCTGCCGTGCTGGCGGAGCTGTTGGGTGAAGAAGACGTCGGCCTGCTGGAATACGTGAAGCTGGCCCCCTATCTGGAAAAGTACAAGACGCTGCGTCTCCAACAGCAAAACGGAGCGTACACGCTCTTCTATTCGCAATCTTCCTAAAGGAAGGGCAAAGAAAATGAGGTCTCCTTTGGCATTTGCCAAAAGGGGACCTTTCTTTTTGGATGAATAGCATCTTTTGCGCAGTCGAACCCTATCGGGTAGGTGTGAACACAGACAAAAGGGGGGAGAGCATGAAAAAGGTGGTTCTGTTTCTGATCGATTCGATGATGCCGGATGCATTGGAGGCATGCATCGCCTCGGGACAGGCACCGGGGATGGCGTTTTTGAAGGAGCGGGGGCAGTACATCGGCGATTGTGTGACGGTGTATCCCACGATGACAGCTTCCATCGACTGTTCGCTGATTACGGGCGTATACCCGGACCGGCACAAGGTTCCCGGCCTGGTCTGGTACGATCCCGATGCAAAGCAGCTGGTCAATTACATCAACGGCTCATTGCCGGTGCAGAAAATCGGGCTTGTCCATTGCGCCCGCAACGTTTTGTTTGACCTGAACGACAGGCATTTGAGCCGCGATGTCAAGACGATCCATGAAATTCTGGAAGAGCGCGGCCTGGTTTCGGGGTCGATCAACGTGATCGCCCACCGGGGACACAAGCAGCACAAGGTACATATGCCTCCCCTGCTCGACGCCATCACCCGCTTCCAGTTGAAAGAAAAAGTGAGCGGCCCCACCATCATGAGTCTGGGCACTCTGGTTCGGCCCGAAATCTTTCGTTCGGTCCCCTGGAATTTGGCCCAATCGATGGCGGAAGGGTACGGGATCAATGACGCCTATGCCATTGATGTGCTGCTTGAGGTGATGAAAAGCGGAAGACAGCCCGACTTTACGCTCGTGTACCTGCCGCAGAACGATCACAAAGTGCACCGAAATCCGCACGATGCGGTAAGCCACCTGGCCGCCGTGGACAAGGAACTCGTGCGCTTTTTCCACTTTTTTGACAGTTGGGAACAGATGCTGGAACAAAATGTGTGCATGCTGATCAGCGACCACGGCCAAACCGTCATCGGCAGGGAGGAGGAATACTCCATTTCGCTGGACGATCTGCTCTCCTCCTTTTCCTATCTTCGGCTGGGCGAACAGGTCACCGATGATGTGGAGGTCGTGATTGCCAACAACGAGCGCATGTCATACCTGTATCCGCTGAAGGAGGAAAACTTTCAGCAGGTTCTCGAGGCGGTGGCTGGCGACGGGCGCATTGATCTGATCGCCTGGAAAGAGGGCGACAAGGTGGCGGTCAGGCGGGGCGCAACTGCACAAACGCTACGTTTTTGGCGGAATGGCCCGTATGTGGACGAGTTTCAGGCAACATGGGGAGCGGAAGGGGATTTTTCCGTGCTGGACGTGCGAAAAACAGGGCGGCGGCTGGAATTTTCCACTTATCCGGACGCGTTTTCCCGGCTTTACGGAGCGCTTTTTTCCCAAACCTGCCAAGTGATCGCCGTGAATGCTGCCCCAGGGTATCAGTTTTTGTCGGAACTGGCCCCCACCCATCCGGGAGGGGGAAGCCACGGCTCCTTGCACAAGCGGGATTCCCTGGTGCCCCTGTTAATCGCCGGTGCGTCCCGCAGCTTCCCCACGCCCGCGCGAATCGTCGACGTCGCGGGATTTATCCTGGAGGAACTGGGGATTCCCGCAGCGCAAGTTCTGCGATGACAGGCAGGTGATCGGACCAATGGACGTAAGCAAGCGAGTAGTTCCGAACCTCCCAGTGGCCGGAAGCGAAAATGTAATCGAGACGGCGGCGAAAAGCGGGCATGGTGGGCATTTCCTGCTGCCCCATGGCCCTGCCGCAGTCGGTGAGCAGCGGCGCAAACGAGGCCGATGGAGAGTTGAAGTCGCCCGCGAGGAAAAGGGGCGAATTTTTTCTCCGCTGCGCCCACGAAAGAAGCGCCTGGAACTGGGCGAGGCGGCTTTTTGCGGACAGACTGCAATGCGTATTGCCGACAAGAATCGGGGTGCCTTTCCAGTCCAGGGACACCTCAAGGAGGGCTCGCTGTTCCCGCCTGGCGGGCAGCGAATAGACATGGGTCCGCAAAATCGGCAGACGGGTGAGCAACGCAATGCCATATGACCCGTCTGCCAGCGCAAGCGTCGGCGCGAAACACATTTCGCATTGCAGTTGATCTGACAGGTAGTCGGCCTGAAACCCGAATTTGCTGTTTTGTTGCACTTCCTGCAAACAGATGACATCGGCCTGGATGGCTTTCAGGGTGTCGGCCATCCGGTTGAGCCGCTTTCGCCAGAACAGGTCGCGCCCGCTGTGCAGGTTGTAGCTGACAATTCGAATCATACGCTATCCTTTTCCAAGTTGGCTTTGCAGGGTGCTCTTCGGTGACGCCGCTTTCCGGCAAAACAGAAGCGTGGCTGTCTGCGGGGGACGGGGAAACATGGCGCACCAATATGCTAGGATTTCCTGTTGCATTTTAATTTAATCTATGCTATATTTAGTTTCGTCTCTGCATGAAATAAAATGGTTGACGGTTCTTGCGAGACCGGGATGCAAGCCATTGGCAGAAGGTTCCAAAATCACGGAGAGTTACCCAAGAGGCCGAAGGGGACGGTTTGCTAAACCGTTAGTACGCGTTTAAGCGTAGCGAGGGTTCGAATCCCTCACTCTCCGCCACTTTGATCCTGGCGGCGTAGCTCAGATGGCGAGAGCGTTCGGTTCATACCCGAAAGGTCGGGGGTTCGATCCCCTCCGCCGCTACCACAGGGGCATAGTTTAACGGTAGAACGAAGGTCTCCAAAACCTTTGG
>ERZ777010.1004-NODE-1004-length-21632-cov-75.100292_pt1 | contig 21632 bp, 17 predicted proteins | sample MGYA00374963_ERZ777010 | MGnify/ENA primary metagenome ERZ777010 (study PRJEB29309, sample SAMN06268256) | bioreactor metagenome | isolation source: Joint BioEnergy Institute, California, USA | place: USA:Joint BioEnergy Institute, California, USA | collected...
ACGCGTCGCCGGAAGTTCTACTTTTGAAATGCCTGCTTGACGGGGAAGCTTACGCATAGTCGATGGCACGAAACCGGCCCTGTGCCATGCCTCGCCACCGATGCCATGCGCCTCGTTTCCAGGTGGTCATGGTATTGGAATCGTGTAAGTTGTTGGTGCGAAAAGAATTTTTGTCGTTCCGAGCGGGGTCTTACGGGCATCGCTCCGCTACAACTACGCCCTCAACGGGCGCCAGGAAACCATCACCTTCGGCCGGTACGGGCCGGGCGGGTAGCCGTACTTGCGCAGCTTGACCAGCACCCGCATGCGGGCGCGGGCTGATTCCCGGTGCACCCAATCCACCGTCACGTTCTGGCGCAGGCTGACCCGTCGTCCGCCTCGATGGGCGTGCCGGTGAAGCCGATGAAGGAGGCGTTCGGCAGGGCATCGCGCATGTGACGCGCGATGCCGTCGATAAAGTCGCTAGAGAAGGGGGCTAACGCGCGTATTCGTAGGTCAACCTGAACACCGTATCCGTCAGCCAACGGCGGAACCCCTCGTTGTCCATGAACTGCTTGAACAGCTCGGCATCGTCTTTCAGGATGCCCGTCATGACTCGGGAAAGCGCCTTGTCGTGCTCGATGCGCGCGTTCTGCTTGTCGGAGTGTTGTCGCGCGTTCTGGTAGGCCTGATCCGCCGCTACCCACTGGGGGATGTCCTCCGTGATCAGCTTGTGTACGCGGTCGGCATCGGTCCATGGGATGTTACCGAACTGGTCGTTGAACGCCTTGATGATGTTCGAGAGCCGGTCGAGTTCGGGCTCGGACTTGTGGCCGCCGCCGCTCGTCGGCACCGGTTCCAGCTCGGCATTTTCGTCCGGAAGCTGGATCTTGATGGCCGCCCGCTTCTCAACCCGATAACTATCCATGTCGATTGCTTCGAGGATTCCCCTCGAAAGGTCTTCCTCGACGGGCGCCGGCAGCTTGGGCACGAGGAAGGTCAGGAAGATCGAGAGCTTCTCCCACTCCGCGTTCGTGTAGGGCAGGATCGACGAGAGGAAACCGTAGGTCCGCAGGAAGCCCTTCGCCTTGCCCTTGAAGTCGACTTGTCCGTCCTCGTCGAGGCGCCCGCGGTAGTCGGCTACGCAGGCGTCGAGGATCGGATCGAGCCGGTCGCGGTCTGCGCCGTCAAGGTAGAGCGCAACGAACTGGTCGATCTGTTCCGGCGCATAGATCTGATAGCCATCGAGCGCGGCCTTCAGGTCGTGCAGCTTGTTCGGGTCGGTCTCGTCAGCGAGGATGGTTGTTCGGTAGTACGGTGCGAATGCCTTCTGAATCGTGTCCGCGTCGTTCATGAAGTCGAGCACGAACACGTCGTGCTTCTTCGGATGCGCCCGATTCAGGCGCGAGAGCGTCTGTACCGCCTTGATGCCCGACAGCACCTTATCCACGTACATGGTGTGCAGGAGCGGTTCATCGTAGCCGGTCTGGAACTTGTCGGCGCAGATCAGGAAGCGGTACGGGTCCTCCTGGATCTTGTCCGCGATCTGGCTCGACGGAAAGCCGTTGAGCGACGCTTCGGTGACCTTTGCGCCGCCGTACTCGTGCTCGCCGGAGAAGGCCACGATCGCCCGGTAGCGGCTCTTGCGCTCGGCCAGATAGTCGCGGATCGCATGGAAGTACTGGATGGCGCGCTCGATGCCGCTCGTCACCACCATCGCCCGGGCCTCGCCGCCGATCTTGTTCAGCGCCAGCACCTGCTCGTGGAAGTGGTCCACCATGATCTCGGCCTTGAGCCGGATGGCATGATCGTGGCTCTCCACGTAGCGGCGCAGCTTCTTCTTCGCACGCTTCGTATCGAACTCGGGATCGCCCTCGACCTTCTTGACGAGCTTGTAGTAGCTCTCGACCGGCGTGTAATGCTTGAGCACGTCCAGGATGAAGCCCTCCTGGATGGCCTGCTTCATCGTGTAGCTGTGGAAGGGCCGGTGCCTGACCGTGCCATCGGCCTGCGGCTCGGGCGCGCCGAAGATCTCGAGCGTCTTGTTCTTGGGCGTGGCGGTGAAGGCGAAGTAACTGGCGTTCGGCAGCAGCTTCTTCGCCTCCATGAGCCGATTGATCTTGTCTTCAAGGGTCTCGTCGTCCTCCTCGGCGCCGGCCGTGGAGAGCGCCATCGACAGCGCCGCCGAGGTGCGTCCGCCCTGGCTCGAGTGCGCTTCGTCGATCACGATCGCGAAGCGCCGCCCGCGGTGCTCGCTCCCGATCTCGTCGAGGATGAACGGGAACTTCTGCACCGTGGAGATGATGATCTTCTTCCCCTCGGCGAGGAACTTGCGCAGGTCGCCCGAGTGCTCGGCGTGGCCGACGGTGGCGCCGACCTGCGCGAACTGTTTGATGGTGTCACGGATCTGCTGGTCGAGAATACGACGGTCGGTAACGACGATGATCGAGTCGAAGACCGTCACGCCATCCTTCGCGAGGCCGATGAGCTGGTGCGCCAGCCACGCGATCGAGTTCGACTTGCCGCTGCCCGCCGAGTGCTGGATCAGGTAGCGCTGGCCGGCGCCGTTCTTGCGCGCGTCGGCGAGCAGCCGGCGCACCACGTCGAGCTGGTGGAAGCGCGGCCAGATCTGCACCGCCTTTTTCCTGCCGGTCTTGTCGTCCTTCGTCTCGACGATCTGCGCGTAGTTCTCGAGGATGTCGGTGAGGCTCTCGCGCGTGAGGATCCGCTTCCAGAGGTAGTCGGTCTTCAAACCGTCCGGGTTGGGCGGATTGCCGGCGCCGTCGTTCCAGCCCTGGTTGAAGGGCAGGAACCACGATTCCTTGCCCCTGAGGTGCGTGCAGAAGCGAACCTCGTGCTCGTCCACGGCGAAGTGCACGACGCAGCGGCCGAACTCGAAGAGCTTCTCGCGCGGGTCGCGGTCTCGCTGGTACTGCTCGACCGCGTCCTGCACCGTCTGCTTGGTCAGGCTGTTCTTCAGCTCGAAGGTGGCGACCGGCAGGCCATTGATGAAGAGCCCCAGGTCGAGCGCGCGCTGCGCCTCGTCGCGGCTGTAGCGGAGCTGCCGCGTGACGCTGAAGCGATTGGCGGCGTAGCGCTCGGCGGCCTTCGCGTTGCCGGGCGACGGCGTGCCGTAGAAGAGGTCGAGGTGGTGCGGCCCGTGTTTGAGCCCCTTACGCAGCACGTCGATGGTGCCGCGCCTGCTGATTTCCCCTTGGAGCCGCGCCAGGAACTTGCGCCGCGTCGGCCCGTCCCGGCCGAGGTCGAGGGCGTCGGCCACCTCCGGCTGCGTCTGGCGGAGGAAAGCCGAGAGCTGTGCGAGGTCCACGCAGTACTCGCGGTCATAGTCTTCCGGCCGCCCACCGATCCAACCCGCGGCGTAGGTGGCAGGTCGTTCGTGAACGGCAGGGGCCTCGACCGTCCCCGGATCGCAGGCCGAACCGGTCAGCGCCGTGCAGATCAGCCGTTCAAGGCCACGCTCAGAGGTATCGGTGGTCATGTCTCCGCCTCCTCTATCATCTCATCGGCGTCACCAACGCCTGCGTCATCCGCGTCGCCCTCGGCCTCGATCTCGTCGACGGGCTCGGGCTCCTCGGTCTCGTCCGGCAGCCGCGCCGCCACCTCGCGCACGTCGAGCTTGCCGGTCACTACGTCGGCGATCAGGCGGGTGCGGTATTCGCGGAGAAGATCGATCTCAGTCCGGGCTGACCGCACCGCATGGTCCACAGCCGTGGTCATCATGGACACGGCGGATGTGATTGACCGCTGCTCTGAAATCGGAGGCACCGGAACGAGCGCTGACATGTACTCTCCGACGCGCAGGTTCGGGTACGTCGTCCCAGCGACCATCCTCTTGACTCGCTCCCGCGTGAGATACCCGCTGAGCAACAAGAAGAGGTACTCAGGTTCGATCGCGGCTGGATCAGCAACAATCCGCATCAAGAAGTTGCTGAATATGAAGCGCGGTGTATCGGACCGCACTATTCCCGCCTTCCCCGATATCACGTTGAAGATGGAACCGCTCGACTTCACCACTAGGATGTCGCCTGGACGGCAGCCGTATCTTCCAACCTCTGCTCGGGAAAACCCGCGCCTTGGCATTCGGGCAACATCGAAGCGGCCATCGCGGTCGATCTGGGCGGTCGTTGCAACAGGCAGTACTTCTTCACCTTGTTCTGGTTCGACGCCGTAGTTGCCGCTGTTGTCGAGCCTCGACACTCGCTTCAGGGGCAGCTCCTCCCAATGCTCCGGCACATCCCCCAGCCACTCCACGCCGGAGGGCTTGAGGCGGACGTTGGGGTCGAGGCCGCGGGTGACGGCGCGGTGGATGATGGCCTGCTTCTGCTCCTCCAGCAGCTTGATCAGTTTCTGCTTGGCGCGGATGTACCGCCGGATCCGCCGGTCCGCGTGGTCGAGGAAGCGGACGATGGCGGCTTGTTCGGGCAGGGGTGGAACGGCGACATGGAATGCTCCAAGCCTCGTTTCCGCGATTGCCGGGTAGGCAATTCCCACGGACTCTGCAGTGACCCAGTCCGTGAATGCATTGCTCTGACAAACATAACTCACGAACTTGGGTACGCTGCTCGTGGGTGGCGTGAGAACAGCGAAGCCGGTCGAGCACACGAGGTCATCAGATTCGGCGTCGACAAAGTAGACTGCCTTCAAGTACGTACGGACAGTGGACACGATCGTGTCACCATTCCGAACAACTCGCCGTGCCCTCGATGGCGCGGCAGCGAAACGCAGGCGCTGGGGTCGAGCTGTGAGTACGCCGGTGCCCACAGAGCCAATGTCTACGTATCGGAATTCGTAGCCGGGTGGCGTGTCCTCGGGAAGCACAGCTCGGTTCATTCTGACCCAGTGCTTCAGTGGAAGCGTCGGCCAGTGCTCCGGCACCTCCCCCAGCCACGGCACGCCGGAGTCCTTCATAGCCGGATAGGGTTTGAGGTTATCGATCATTTCCGTCCCCTTCCGATCCTGCACCGCTTTGCCAATCCTTCGCGACTCGATCCCACTTCGTATAACGCGCAATAGGTTTACCTTCGTCGTCTTTTCCGACCCATACCCCCCAGAAATCGGGATCGTCGGATCGCGGCTGCTGCGACTTCGGCAGATCGTTCATCCGAACGAGGACGGGCAACTCCGATGCCCACCCCAACAGGATTGCGTTCTGTGGTGGAAGCGACGGTAGCTCCCGGAGCAGGCCCTTTAGGTTGTCGGGCACGAGCCGGTGGACTAGTTCTTGGTCGCGATCATTGCTGATCCGGTGTAACAAGAAGGTATTGCACTGCGACAGCACCGTCGGCGAAAGCTCGGAAGGGCGCTGAGATGAGAGCACGAGTCCCAGACCAAATTTGCGGCCCTCGCGCGCTATGCGCTCGAACACTTGGCAGCAAATAGTGGCGGCATCCGGGTTCTCTACATCCTCCTTGTATCGCTTGATGAAGGTGTGCGCCTCCTCCATCACAAGCACGGTGGGAAGCGCCACCCCGTTCAATTTCACGTACCGCTGTAAAGCTTCGAAGACCATACGTGCAATGACAGCAGTGACGACGTGAACGACCTCGGTTGGCACGAGTGATAGGTCTATCACTGATACTGCGCCGTTGCGGGCGCCTTCGCTGCCCACGTAGTCAGTCAGCCACCCATCAAGTGATATTTCGTCTCCATCCCCGATTATCGCCCTCATCTTTGGCTCTGAGAGGAACGTTCTCATTCGAGCCACAAGAAAGTCCAAGTACTGACTGACGTTCTCCTGCTCGGCTAGGATCTCCAAGTGATCAGCAAGGTCAGTACCTTGGAAGGGTAGAGGCATGTCTTCGTCTGGACCTTCCTGATAGACCACTCCACCCAACATCTCAGCGGATACGCGTAAGGCATCGATAATCTTCTGTATCTGGGCCTCGCTGAAGGCTCGGTAGTACTCGACCGTCTTGTTGGTGCCTTTCTCGACGAAGGTATTGTAAGTTGCTGTAAGAGCCTCTGTGATGGCATCGACAATTGCACCAAGCTGGTAGTCTTTGAACGTATCTTGCTTTTGTTTCAGATCTGTAGAGATTGCCTTAAGCCTGAACCCATATTTCGTCTCGTCGGTTTGTATTACACCTGACCGCAGATCGCGCTGGATCGAAATCAGTCTCGACGAGAGATAGCGGCGGAGCGCAAGCTTTTGCTCTTCCTCGGTCGGTTGAGTTGCAGCTCCCCTTCCGGCTTTCACCTCGCGCAGAGCCCGCCTAAGCAATGGACGCTGCGTCCTAGCGCTAGCGTGCGTAAAGGAGCACCACTCGGCACTGTTCCAGAACCAAAGCGGCACCTTCAAGGCCAGCTCGCCTTTGCCTGGATTGACTTTGAAGATGCGCGCCTTGATCGCGGCGTCGTGCCCGAAGGCACGCGAATACTCTCCGTTCGGGTCGAGGATGATGAACCGGGCGTTGGGGTCACCCTCCGTTCGTGCCTCCTTCGCTTGCTCGAGGCTCCAGCGAATGATTCCCGCCACGGAGCACGACTTGCCGCTTCCGGTGTTGCCAAGGACGGCGAGATGCCTGCCGAACAATCGGTTGGGATCGACGCATACCTCCGCGTCACCGGCAAGTGGGCTCGTGCCGATCTTGACGCGCCGCCGCTCACCTGACTCGATGATCGAACGTAGCTGAACCTCGGTCGGGAGCAAGACGGGAGTGCCCACGGACGGCAACGAATCGGCACCGCGGCGAAACACGTAGCCATTGCCGCTCGGCTGCGTACGCAGTGTGCCAAGCGGATTGAGGCTCAGCCGACGCAGGGGATACGGCAGGTCCACGAGCCCGAAGTCCTGCATCCCGCGCCGTTTCGGAAAGGGGGAGCGTTCGACGGTCAGCCACTCGACTTGCCCGACAAGATAACCCTCATCGACCGGGATGAGGAGATAGCCGTTTACCCGCGGGAATGGGCGCGGTGAGCCCGCGTTCAGTGCGACCGATTCTGGCGCCTCGACATCGATGGCGACCTTGATCTCGTCCGGCGAGACGAAGTCGACCGTTCCGATGTGCAGGCTCTCCGCATGCTCGAATGGTGTCTCGCTCATAGGACCTGGTCTCCCTCGCCCGCGAGGGTCGTCTCAGTAACACTATCCCCCGCGTGGGCTGTGCCCCATCGGGCCTTCAACAGATCCGCCATCCGGAAAGTCGTGCGGTCGATCGCTGGCTTCGGCAGGTAGTGATCCACGAGTTCCTTAAGGTCCCCGAGATGGTTGCCAATCAGCAAGGTGGTCTGCGCATGCCGGCCCAGACGCTCGTAAGTACGCATGATTCGGCCGAGTGGGTCGCCATGCGCGATCACAACGAGATGTGCTGACGGAATGGTGAGCATGTCCTCGATCACCCGATTGATGTGCTCGTCGCCGAAGCTGTAACCGTACGTGACCAGCGTACTATTCGGTCGGCAGATCGCCGCGGCAAAGTCGCGGAACAGCTCGACGTACGGGTGCGATGCAGTCTCCCGATCTTTCGCGGCATTCGGGTAGATCATCAGCCGCCGCGCGTCCGCACCATCCAGCCCCGGCGTCGACAGGTAGGGGGTGATGTCGCTCGCACCGAACGGCAAACCGGTGCGCCGGATGACCCCGGCGCAGTCCACCCAATCAACAGAGCCGTGGAGCTTGGTGTAGCGGGCCACGCCTTCGAGGTAGCGCGGTTCGCCGCGAATGCCGGGCGGGTTGTAGTGCAGATCAATATCCAGGCGCGAAGCTCGGAATACGGGCGCCAGAGTGCCGACGAACCGGTCAATCAGACGCAAGCCAGCCACATCGGCGCCAGCCTCGATATAGCGGTCGTAGTTTGTCGTGAAAAGTTGCAAGCGCTCACGGGTACCTGATCGGCTGGCGAAGCTCATCAGAAAGCTCAGCAAATAGTTGAAGGCTTGCTCGCGCTCAGCCTCGGGTGCCGAGGCCAGGTTCCGCTCGGCCTTCAAGATCCCGTCTGCAAACCCCCCCAAGACTTTTTTGATGGCCTCTTGCAGCGCCTTAACCTTTTTTCGCGACCTGGTATTGGGTGCCTTAGTGGCGGTAATGATCTCCAAACCTCGAAGGAGTTCGTTTGCAGCGCGTATCTGGTCTTCGATGTTCCCCTCCTGGCGTCCCGCGGCTGTTGCGAAGCGCTTGGCTTCATTGGAGATCTCTTCATTGAAAACAGAGAACTCAACGGGCGACATCCCAGGGGCGCTTGCGCCCGTTGCCATGTAGTGGACAGCGTGAGTCAGCCCGGATCCGATGAGCAGCGCCAGATGTTCAGACTGAAAGAGGGCGGTCAACCATGGCTCAATGCGAGGACGAAGTTTCTCAGGGCCGAAGGGCTCACCCGCTTTCGCCCAAGAGCACACGGAGCCTTCTGCAATTTGAAAAGGCTTTAGGATATCAGGTGGTTCGCTCAGCCGATGAAGTAGTACAGGAGCGTGGTCATCTCGGGTTTTGACGATCTGCTGGTCTTCTTCAAGCGTCATACGTTCGAACCCCCAATGATCTCGCTGAGGAGACCTTCGGTCTCTTTCTCCAGAGCCAAAATATCCGAGCGGATCTCCTCAAGCGTCCGGAGCGGCTGCGGTTTGTAAAAGTAGCGGGTGAAGCTGATCTCGTAGCCGGTCTTGACGCTGTTCGGCACGTACCAGGCGTCGGGGGCGTGCGGCAGCACCTCGCGGCGCAGGAAAGCCTCGATGCCCCCCTCCTCGAGGAGCGGCACCTGCTCGGTGTCGCGCAGGTCGGGGTCGGGCTCGTACTCGACGACAGCGGGCTTGCCGCCGATCCGGGTCTCGAAGAGTCCGCGCAGCGGATCGGCCGCCGTGCCCTTCTTGTGGATCTTCCTGATCACCGGCGGCGCGTCGTCGGCGCGCTCGGCGCTCTCCTTCAGCGCCTTGATCTCCTTCGCGGAGTAGGCGCGCTCGGGGTCGATGCCCTTGAGCCGCAACGGGCGCTCGACGGTGACCTTCCAGTAGCCGAAGGCTTCGTTCGGGAAGATCTTCGACTGCTCGGTCTCCTTGAATTCGAGGAAGGTGTCACAGATGCGCTGGATGTCCTCGGCGGAGAGCTCGCAGTTCTTCTTGCCGAGGTTCTTGCGCAGCGGCTTGTACCAGCCCGTCGCATCGATGAGCTGGACCTTGCCTTTGCGGTGCTCCGGCTTGCGGTTCGTGAGCACCCAGATGTAGGTCGCGATGCCGGTGTTGTAGAACATGTTGAGTGGCAGGGCGACGATCGCTTCCAGCCAGTCGTTCTCGATGATCCAGCGGCGAATGTTGCTCTCGCCCTGGCCGGCGTCGCCGGTGAACAGCGAGCTGCCGTTGTGCACCTCGGCGATGCGGCTTCCGAGTTTCGTGTTTTTCTTCACCTTAGAGAGCATGTTGGCCAGAAACATCATCTGGCCATCGCTCGAGCGGGTGACAAGTGACAGCTCCTCGCCGCGGTGTTGCACGACGAAGCGGGGGTCTTTAATGCCGTCTTTGCCGCCCATGCGTTCCAGGTCGCTCTTCCAGCTCTTGCCGTAGGGCGGATTCGAGAGCATGAAGTCGAACTCGTGCGACGGGAACGCGTCGTTGGAGAGCGTCGAGTGTTCCGGCCCGCCGACGATGTTGTCCGCCGCATCACCCTCGCCCTTGAGCAGGAGATCGGCCTTGCAGATGGCGTAGGTCTCGGCGTTGATCTCCTGGCCGTAGAGGTGGGTCGCCACCTGCTTGCCGTGCGCGGTGGCGAGCTCCTGGAGCGTCTCCTCCGCGACGGTCAGCATGCCGCCCGTTCCGCAGGCTCCGTCGTAAAGCAGGTAGGTGCCCGACTCGATCTCGTCGGCGATGGGCAGGAAGATCAGCTTTGCCATGAGCTTCACGGCGTCGCGGGGCGTCCAGTGCTCGCCCGCCTCTTCGTTGTTATCCTCGTTGAAGCGCCGGACCAGCTCCTCGAACACCGTGCCCATGCCATGGTTGTCGAGCCCGGGGTGCTTCACCGAGCCGTCACCGTTCAGGACGGGGTTCGGGCTCAGGTTGATGTCTGGAGAAAGGAACTTCTCGATCAGGGTGCCAAGGGCATCGGCCTTCGAGAGCCGCGGGATCTGGTTGCGGAACTCGAAGTTCTCGAGGATGTCCTGCACGTTCGGCGAGAACCCGTCGAGGTATGCCTCGAAGTCGGCCTTGAGCTGCTGCTGGCTGGCGCGGGCCCGCAGGTCGCGCAGCGTGAACTTGGAGGTGTTGTAGAAGGCCTGCCCGGCTGCCTGACGAAGCGCCGCGTCTTGGTTGGTAATGCCGGCCCTGTCGAGTGACGCCTTCATGTCGAGCACGGCCTGCTTCGTCGGCTCGAGCACGGCGTCGAGCCGCCGCAAGACGGTCATCGGCAGGATGACGTCCCGATACTTGCCGCGGACGTAGAGGTCTCGCAGGACGTCGTCGGCGATGCCCCAGATGAAGTTGGCGATCCAGTTGAGGTTGCCATTGTTCACGCTATACGCTCCCAAACGAACATTGTGAATAGCCCACGGGCGGCACGCCGAACTGCCAGCGCACGTCGTCGCGCAGGCGCTCGCCGCCCCAGTCGGAGACGTTGAACGGCGGGTTGGCGAGGATGAAGTCGAACTTGAGGTCGCGCAGTTCGTCCTTGTGGAAGCTGCCCTCGTTGTTCCAGCGGATGTCGGCGTCGATGCCGCGCACCGCCAGGTTCATCTTGCACAGGCGCCAGGTGGTGTAGTTGCTCTCCTGGCCGTAGATGGCGATGTCGCCGATGCGGCCGCCGTGCTCCTGCACGAACTTGTCCGACTGCACGAACATGCCCCCGGAGCCGCAGCAGGGGTCGTAGACGCGGCCGCTGTAGGGTTCCAGCATTTCCACCAGCACGCGCACCACCGAGCGCGGGGTGTAGAACTCGCCGCCGCGCTTGCCTTCGGCGCCGGCGAACTGGCCGAGGAAGTATTCGTACACGCGGCCGAGGATGTCCTTCGATTTGCCGCCCTCCTCATTGAGCGCGATGCCGGAGATCAGGTCGATCAGCTCGCCCAGCATCACCTTGTTGAGCGCGGGCCGGGCGTAGTCCTTGGGCAGCACGCCCTTCAGGGATTCGTTCTCCTTCTCGATGGCGCGCATGGCGTCGTCGATCAGGGTGCCGATGGTGGGCTTCTTCGCGTTGGCCTGCAGGTGCGACCAGCGCGCCTCCTTCGGCACCCAGAACACGTTTTCAGCCAGGTATTCGTCGCGGTCCTCGGCGGCGGCCGGGTCTTCCGCCAGCAGCGCCTGGTGCCTGGCCTCGAAGGCGTCGGAGATGTACTTGAGGAAGATGAGCCCGAGCACCACGTGCTTGTAGTCGGAGGGCTCCATGTTGCCGCGCAGCTTGTCGGCGGCCTTGAAGAGTTCGGCCTCGAAGCCCAAGGAGGCCCCGTTGCCGTTCTTGGCGACCTTGTCCTTTGTCATGCTGTAGTTGTCCTTTGCGTGATGCTTCTTTTGCTTTCCGGCAATAGTCCGACACTTGGGGTCCTGGCGCGTGTCAGGTGTGCGAAACGCCTGAAAACACAAGCGAATCCCTGCTCCACAGTCGGGGAACCTTCCCCAGACTCGATGGTCAGGCGGTTCTGGAGCGCGAACAGCGCCGCCTCGATCTGGTGGGGGTTGAGATCCACCGAGGCATCAAAGAGCGCCGTCGAGAGGCGATCCATGCCCGAGGCCGCCCGACGAATGAGGTCGTGGGCATAGTGCTTGGCGTGGTGCGGGGTCAGGGAGATGACATCAGGCGATGCCATCGAGCACCTCCCCGTTCAGGAGCACGATCTGCTGGTCCGCCGGGTTTCGGGTGGACGGGTCAGTGTCCAGCCCGAGCTGCTTGAGCGTGTAGTAGAGCAGGGCCTTGCGGACGGTGATGCGGGCCTTGCCTCTCTGCATACCGTAGTCGAGTGCAATGACCTTCTTCTGCGTGTCGGACAGGCCTGGATGCGGGCCGATTTCCAGTGTCACCATGGTGTGCCAGTCGGCATCCTGGCCGCGATCCACATCACTGGGGCGGCTGTCCCGGATGCCGAGGATGCGCGCCAGCAGGAAGTCCTTGAAGCAGCCGTCGGTGAAGCAGTACGCCCGGGCATGCCAGCGGAAACCGTCGAACGCGATGGCATGGGGCGCGATCCAGCGCCAGCGTGGGGCAGGGTTGGAAAGGGACTGGTACTCGACTTCCAGCGCCTGCCTGGTACGGATCGCTTCGATGACACGGCGCAGCGTGTGGGCATCGATGCCACGGACAGGGCTGGGGACCGTGTCGAAGGCCGGCAGCCGGCCGATCCAGGTTTCCTCCTGCGTGGCGATGCCGTCGGAGATCGACCGCAGCTGGGACAGGTAGCTGGCCGGGTCCGGTTTCAGGAACAGGGGCTCGAAGCGGTCGCCCCGGACGTAGGCGCGGGCGCTCTTGTCGTAGACCATGTTGCCCGGCGCCATGCCGAGGTAGCGGTTCAGGTCGGTGGATGCCTGGTTGATCGAGATCCCGAAGGCGGCCATCAGGTCGCCGCGGTTGACATGGCCTTCCCAGAAGAGCCGGAACTCGATGAACTCGAGCCGGCGCTCAATGCCCCACCGAACGCTGTCCTGCGTCGCCCCCACCTTGACACTCCGGCATCATGACCCGCATCGAAATTGCATTCGACCAGTTTCTGTGCGGTTTGTGAAGAGGGGCAGGAAGGCGTGGCGCCCTGCAGGGGCCGCGTGCAGGCGGCGCCCAGGGGCGTGTTCGGTACCGGCGTCCTGCGCAATGCCCGGCAAGCGTCCTGGATGGCGTCCGGACACCCCTGAGCGCAGGGCCGGACACGGAGGGGTTCAGTCTGGCCGCCTCCAGCCCCACAGGCGTATAGTGGTGACCCTCGCCGCCCCGGCCGCGCCTGCCGGCCCCGCGCCCAGGCTCACGCCCGCACGGGGTGAGCGTCAACGGCCCGCCGTCGCGAGGGCCATGGTTTTCCCGTTCCAGGTGGTAGATCCCATGCTCCTGTCGATGGAGTGGTTCCCGGTCGTGTTCCTGACGCTCAAGGTGCTGATCCTGGGCGTGGGCATGTTCTTCGCCATCAAGTGGCACTACGACAAGGGCAAGAAGGCCAGGGCCGCGGCCGGGAAGGGGACGCAGGAAGGGCATACCCCCGACTCACGGGGCTGACTGGCGGCGCGGTGGCGTCATGCCAGCTCCGCCTCCGCCTCCTGGATCTCCTTGAGGGAGCGCCCCTTGGCGTCCTTCCACTCGGCGCGTCCATTGGAGGACCGGCCCAGCATCACGCCTGCCGCCGTGGAAGGCGAGTTGAAGGTGTAGTCCTGGCTGAGCCTGTAGGTCTCTCCGTCGGTGACCAGGACGCCCTTGTCGATGAGCGACTTGCGCAGCTCGATCAGATAGGGGTGGCAGGAGGGGACCGTCGCCCGTGCCGCCCGGGACCCGGCAAGCACCACGAAACCCTCGCTGCTGTCGAGGCCGCGCGCCTCTATTCCTTTCGACCTGAGGAACAGCAGATCGCGGTCGGAACGCAAGGCGTCCGCCACGGCCTTTTCGAACAGGTTCACGCCCACCACGGGCAGGCACAGCAACAGGTCGCCCAGGAAGCCCTCGGCGTCGGCGACATCGGCCTCCGACAGGTTGGGGCGCTGGGGGATGTTGCCGTTGTCGAGTTCGGCACGCTTTGCCGCCGCCGCCAGCTCGACGAGCCGGGCTTCCAGATACTGGACGTGGGCCTTGTTGAGGTTCTGGTCCTTGCTGGTGAACACGGCGGCGTGAGTCCAGAAGTCCTTCTGCCTGGCGTGCTGGTCCAGCCTGGGCAGCACGACGTCGCCTTCGCCGATGTACACACGGGGCAGCTGTCCTGTCTCGCTCGGCCCATAGAGGACGTAAACACCGGTGCGGCCCACTTCCGGGCGCTTGCGCGCCTCGGCGTACTGCGCCCGCGGAAAGACCAGTCCCTGTCCGGTCCAGTTGGATTTTTCGATGATGCGAAGCCCTTCCGGCTCTCCCGAAGGGATGAAGATGCGGACGGAGAATCCTTTCGTATGGGCCATTGCGTCAAACCTTTGCCAATGAAGTGGATGTGGGTTTACGGCACCACCACCGCCGCCCCGCTGAGCCGGCCCTCGCGCAGGTCGGCCAGGGCCTCGTTGGTGGCCTCCAGCGGGTAGGGCGTGGCGTGCACCTGCAGCGGCTGGCGGGTGGCCAGTTCCAGGAACTCGCGGCCGTCGGCGCGGGTGAGGTTGGCCACGGACACCAGTTCGCGCTCCTCCCACAGCAGGCGGTAGGGGAATGAGGGGATGTCGCTCATGTGGATGCCGCCGCACACCACGCGGCCGCCCTTGCGCACGGCGGCCAGGGCGGCCGGCACCAGCTCGCCGACGGGCGCGAAGAGGATGGCGGCGTCCAGGCGTTCCGGTGGCGGCTCGTCGGAGCCGCCGGCCCAGGTGGCGCCCAGCGTGCGCGCGAAGGCCTGCGCGACCCCGTCACCCGGGCGGGTGAAGGCGTACACACGCCGGCCCTGGCGGATGGCGACCTGGGCGATCAGGTGGGCGGCCGCGCCGAAGCCGTACAGGCCCAGCGTGCGGCCGTCGCCGGCGGCCTTGAGCGCGCGCCAGCCGATCAGGCCGGCGCACAGCAGCGGCGCGGTGTGCAGCGGGTCGGCGTGTGCCGGCAGGGGCAGGCAGAAGCCGGCCTCGGCGATGGCGTGGGTGGCGAAGCCGCCGTCGCGTGTGTAGCCGGTGAAGCCGGGGGCATCGCAGAGGTTCTCGCGCCCGGCGGCGCAGTAGTCGCAGTGGCCGCAGGTGTGGCCCAGCCAGCCCACGCCCACCTTCCGGCCGAGGGCCGGAGCGTCCACGCCCGGGCCGGTGGCCTCCACCACGCCCACGATCTCGTGCCCGGGCACCCGCGGCAGGGCCGGGTGGGGCAGTTCGCCGTCCACCACGTGCAGGTCGGTGCGGCAGACGGCGCAGGCCAGCACGCGCAGCCGCACCTGTCCCGGCCCGGGCGCGGGCAGCGGCCGCGTCTCCCGCACCAGCGGCTGACCCGGCCGGTGCAGGACCATCGCGTGCATCATTCCCTCTGGCGGCATGCGTGCTTCCCCGGCGCAGGGCGCGGCCCCGTGCCGGCGCCATGACTGCCTCCACATCCTAGCGGCTTGCCGGGCGGTGTGGCCCGCGGGCGGCGCGGTCACCGTGTCGACCGCCCGGCCGTTGGATCGTCCTGCCGGGGGAGTGAGCTCCGACGGAGTCCGCGCCATGCCCCGCATCATCTGCTCGATCAACGCCACGCTCTCCGGCACCTGCCACCACGGGGACGTGGTCGCCGACGCCGAACACCACCGCTATGCCGCCGCGCTGGCGCGCTCGGCCGCGGCGCTGCTGCTGGGCCGGGCCACGTACGAGCTGTTCGCCGCCTTCTGGCCACGGGCGCTGCACCGTCGCGACCTGCCGGCGGAGGTGCTGGAGCTGGCCCGGGTGCTGGATGCAAAACCCCGGATCGTCGTGTCCGGCCGCGAACCGGCCACGGCCTGGCCCGGCACCACCCGGGTCGCCGGCCTGGAGGCACTGCGCGCCACGCTGGCCGGCATCGGCGGGAGCGTGGTCCTGTTCGGCAGCCCCGGACTGGCCGCTTCGCTGGCCGCGGCGGGAATGCTCGACGAGGTGCACATCCTCCTGCAGCCGCTGTTTGCCACGCGCGGCCCGCGGCTGCCGCCCCTGTGGGCGGGCCACGCCTTCCGCACCGTGTCGGCGGAGCGTTTCGGCTCCGGCGTGGTGCTGCTCCGCTGCCGGCCCGCGGGCTGAGGCGGGCCGCGGGCCGCAGGCTTGGGGGGCGCCGGCCCGGTGCTGCATCATGGCCCGGCGGCAGGCCCCGCCGGTGTCCGCCGGCGCCCGCGCGTCTGCCTTCCCCCGAGAGGTTCCCATGCAAAAGAGAGTGTTCGGACGTACCGGCCGCCAGGTCGGCGAGATCGGCTTTGGCGCCTGGGCCATCGGCGGCGCCTGGGGCCGGACCGACGATGCCGAGTCCATGGCAGCCCTGCACGCCGCGCTGGACGCGGGCCTGGACTTCATCGACACCGCCGACGTGTACGGCGACGGGCACTCGGAACGCCTGATCGCGCGGGTGCTCAAGGAGCGCGGCGGCGAGCGCCCGTTCGTGGCCACCAAGGCCGGCCGCCGCCTGCCGAAGCAGGTGGTGGAGGGGTACACCGCACAGAATCTGGAGGCCTGGATCGAGCGCAGCCTGCGCAACCTGGAGGCCGACACGCTGGACCTGGTGCAGCTGCACTGCCCGCCGACCGACGCCTACTACCACCCGGAGATCTTCGAGGCGATGGAGCGCCTGGTCGAGCAGGGCAAGATCCGCCACTACGGCGTCAGCGTCGAGCGGGTGGAGGAGGCCCTCAAGGCCATCGAGTACCCGGGCGTGGCCAGCGTGCAGATCATCTTCAACATGTTCCGGCAGCGCCCGGCGGAGCTGTTCTTCCGGCAGGCGCAGCGCCGCAACGTGGCGGTGATCGTGCGCGTGCCGCTGGCCAGCGGCCTGCTGACCGGCAAGTTCGGCCCGGACACCACCTTCGCCGAGGACGACCACCGCCGCTTCAACCGCCACGGCGAGGCCTTCGACGTGGGCGAGACCTTCGCCGGCGTGCCCTACGAGGTGGGCCTGGTCGCGGTGGAGAAGCTGCGCCCGCTGGTGCCGGAAGGCGCCACCCTGGCGCAGCTGGCGCTGCGCTGGATCCTGATGCACGAGGCGGTGACGGTGGTGATCCCGGGTGCGCGCAACCGCCAGCAGGCGCTGGCCAACATCGCCGCGGCCGGGCTGCCGGCGCTGCCGCCGCAGACCATGGAGGCGGTGGCCCGCATCTACGAGCAGGACATCAAGCCCTGGGTGCACCAGCGCTGGTGATCCGGGCGGGCGGGGCGCCCCCGGCATCCGGCGCGCGCCTGTGAATGCGCTTCAGGAATGGCGCGCAACAATTTGAATTTCCGAGTGTTTATTATCTGGCGCACGGTGGCGGCGGGCGGATGCCCGCCACGCCGCCATGCGGCAAGCTGATGGCACGCGGGCCGGCCACGGCCCGCCTTCCTTCCCCGACAGGAGAGTGCACGGCATGAAGATCCTCATGGTGCTGACTTCCCACGACCGCCTGGGCGAGACCGGCGAGAAGACCGGCTTCTGGCTGGAGGAGCTGGCCGCGCCGTACTGGCGCTTCCGTGACGCCGGGGCGGAGATCGTGCTGGCCTCGCCCAGGGGCGGCCAGCCGCCGCTGGACCCGCGCAGCGGCGCGCCGGAGGCGCAGACGGAGGACACCCGCCGGTTCCAGGCCGACGCCCGGGCCATGGCCGCGCTGGCCGCCACCCGGCCCCTGGCCGAGGTGTCCATGGACGACTTCGACGCGCTGTTCTACCCGGGCGGCCACGGCCCGCTATGGGACCTGGCCGAGGACGCGCGCTCGGTGGCGCTGATCGAGCGCGCCGAGGCCACCGGCAAGCCCATCGGCGCGGTCTGCCACGGTCCGGCCGCACTGCGCCGCGCGCGCCGGCCGGACGGTGCGCCGCTGGTGCAGGGCCGCCAGGTCACCGCCTTCAGCGACAGCGAGGAGGCAGCCGTGGGCCTGACCGCGGTGGTGCCGTTCTCGGTGGAGGCCATGCTGCGCGGAAACGGCGGCCGGTACTCGAAGGCGGCCGACTTCCAGCCCTACGTGGTCACCGACGGCCGCCTGGTCACCGGCCAGAACCCGGCTTCGTCCGCGCCCGCCGCGGAGGCACTGCTGGCCCTGCTGCGCTGAAACCCCGGCCGGCGCCGTCCTCCGGTGGCGCCCGTTTTTCGGCTACCCTTTGCCGCCCCCGGTCCGGCCCGCGCCGCGCGCACCGTCCGGCTCCCGGCGCACGCGCCGCCTTCCTCCGCCCGTTCCATGCAGACCGAAGAACCTTCCCTGCGCATCGCCCCCGCCGGACGGGGCGACCGCGACGCCCTGGCCGCACTGCTGGTGGAGACCGTGGCCCACAACGGCTCGGTCGGCTTCATGCATCCTCTGCCGCTGGAGGAGGCGCGCGTCTTCTGGGACGGGGCGCTGGAGGCGGCCGAGCGCGGCGAGCGCGTGGTCCTGTGCGCCTGGCGCGGCGGCCAGCTGCTCGGCACCGGCTCGCTGGCCCTGGTGCAGGCGCCCAGCCAGCCGCACCGCGCCGAGCTGACCAAGGTGATGACCGCCACCGCCGCGCGCGGACTGGGCGTGGGCGCGGCGCTGGTGCGCGCCCTGGAGCAGGTCGCGCGCGAGCGCGGGCGCCGGCTGATCACCCTGGATGCCTCGCTGGTGGAGGGGGCCAGCGGCTTCTACCGCAGGCTGGGCTACCACGTGGCCGGCGACATCCCCGAGTACGCCTACAAGCCGCTGGGCGGGCTGGGCGCCACCCGGGTGTTCTGGAAGCTGTTGGACGCGCGCGAGCCGCCCGCCGCCGCCGCGGCCGACCCGGCCACGGACGAGCGCTTCATGCGCCACGCCCTGGCCCTGGCCGAACGCGCCGAGCAGGAGTACGACGAGGTGCCGGTGGGCGCGGTGCTGGTGTCGCCGGACGGGGAGGTCGTCGGTGAGGGCTGGAACCGCAACATCCGCGACCACGACCCCAGCGCCCACGCCGAGATCGTGGCCATGCGCCAGGGCGGGGCCCGGCTGGGCAACCACCGCTTGGTCGGCTGCACCCTGTACGTGACCCTGGAGCCCTGCGCCATGTGCGCCATGGCCATGGTCCACGCACGTATCGCCCGCGTGGTGTACGCCGCCACCGACCCCAAGACCGGCGCGGCCGGCAGCGTGTTCGACCTGCTGGCCGACCCGCGCCACAACCATCGCGTGGCGGTGACCGGCGGGGTGCTGGCGGCCGAGGCCGGCACGCGCCTGACCAACTACTTCCGGCGCAAGCGCGGCAAGCCGCCACTGACCTGACCGCGGCCTCAGCCGCGGCGCGCCCGCGGCCGGTGGTCCATCTCCTCCTGGATCGCGGTGACCGCGAGGGTGGATTCGCGGGCGAGCAGCAGGCTGGCCGAGAACATGCACAGCACGCCGCCGCTGGCCAGCCACACCGGCACGACGCCGAGGCGGTGCCCGGTGAAGGCGTCCAAGGCGATGGCCAGGCTGGTGGCGACGAAGAAGGTGATGGCCCCGTACAGCAGCTGGCCGGCGCGCAGGATGATGGTGCTGCGCCGGCGCTGCAGCGCCACCCGCTTCTCGTAGAGGGCGCGCTGGTCCGGGTCGTCCAGCTCGGCCAGCTCGCGCAGCAGGGTGCGGGTGCGGTCGATGATGCGCGCCAGCCGGTTGTTGGCCGACAGCAGCAGCGAGGCGGTGGCGGTCAGGAAGAACGCTGGCGCCAGCATCGCGGTGAGCACGGCGTGGTCGGTGGACGGACTCATCGGCTCCGGTACGCGCGGGAGGCTGCGCTATCATGCCAGCCCACGCGCGGCAGACAAGCGCACACCGGAACACTCGCAATGGGCCAAAACGCAGCACAGGACCGTCTGATCTGGATCGACCTGGAGATGACGGGGCTGGACACGGACCGCGACTCCATCCTGGAGATCGCCACCGTGGTGACCGACGCCAACCTGGAAGTGCTGGCCGAAGGCCCGTCGCTGGCCATCGCCCATCCGCTGGCCACCCTGGAGGCGATGGACGAGTGGAACCGCAACCAGCACCGCCGCTCCGGCCTGTGGCAGCGGGTGCTGGAGAGCGACGTGACCCTGGCCCAGGCCGAGGCGCGCACGGTGGCCTTCCTCAACCAATGGGTGCCGGCCAAGGCCTCGCCGATGTGCGGCAACTCCATCTGCCAGGACCGCCGCTTCCTGCACCGGCTGATGCCGCGCCTGGAGCAGTACTTCCACTACCGCAACCTGGACGTGAGCACGATCAAGGAACTGGCCCGGCGCTGGGCGCCGCAGGTGCTGGCCGGCGTGCAGAAGCAGGGCGCGCACACCGCCCTGGCCGACGTCCACGACTCCATCGCCGAGCTACGCCACTACCGCCGGCACATGGCGGCGATGGCGCTGCAGGGCTGACCCGCCACGTTCGTCCATCGCCGGGCGGGCCGGACGGTCGGCCCGCCGCCCGATGCGGCGACGATCGCGCGGACGTGCGCGTCGTCGCGGTGGTCGAGGACCAGGATCGACCTGGTCCACGCGGCCCTAGAACGTCGCCTGCCACTGCAGCTGCACGCCCCACGCGCGGCTGCCGTCGCCGGCCTGGCCGGCCATGCCCAGGGCAAGACGGCTGCGCGGGCCGGTGGCCAGCCCCAGGTCCAGGGCGTAGACCAGGCTGTTGCGGGCCATGGCCGGGGCGTACACCGTGAACGCATCGCCGGCATCGAACGCGACCGTGGCCCATGGCGTGAGGTCGCCCCAGGCGTGGCGCCAGCCCAGGCGGGCCTGCAGCCGGCTTCCATCGCCAAGCCGGCGGTCGGCCAGCACCCCCAGCGTGGCGCTGCCCAGGTCGTGGCGTCCCCCGGCCACCGACAGCGCGGCGCTGCCGCCGGACTCCCGGGCCGGGTTGCTGTCGAGGCGGACCTGGCGGATGCCCAGCCAGGGGGCCACGCCGCGGGCAGGCTCGGCCAGACTGGCTTCCAGGAACAGCACATCGGCCTCGGCGTCGGACGACGACGCCAGCGTTTCGTCGATCTCGGCGAGCGCCACCCGGCGGTCCAGTTCCAGCGTGTACCTGCCGCGGGCAACGCCGCCGGCGAGCTGCACCGGCCCGAGCGTCGCGGCCGCGTGGAGCGCCAGGTGGCGGCTGTCGATGCGGTTCCGGGAGCTCCGGTCGCTGACCTGCTGGTTGGTGCGGCGCTTGCCGGCGGCCAGGCCGATCCGGCCCGGGCCGACCTCGACGTCCGCGCCCACCGCCAGTCCGTGGGCGTTGCCCTGCCAGCGGGCCCCGTTGCCGTCGCTGCCGGTTCGGGCCTGGCCACCGCCGGCATCCAGCCAGAGCGTGGTGGCCGGGGTCAGTTCGCCCGTCGCGGCCGCGCCCGCGTGGCGCCGCGTGACCGCGTCCGCCAGCCAGCCGGCATCGTCCAGCAGGAGCGCGCGGGCCGAGGCATGCGCTTCGCCCGAGAGCGCGTCGAAGCCGGCGCGGATCAGCGCGGCGTCGTCTGGCATCTGCGCGATCGCGTCATGGACCGCATGGCCGGCCTCGAGACCGATGCTCTCGATGCCGGCCGCGGTGGCCTTCTGGTTGCGGGTCGACGCCACCGAGGCGAAGTCGCGGTCGTTGCGCACGAGCGTCAGGTCCACCGTGCCGGCCTGGTGGTCGTAGGCCAGTTCCGGGGCCAGGAAGGCGAAGTCGGAGCTGACGGTGTCGAAGGTGCCCTGCAGCGATCCCGCCGAGAGGATGCGATAGGTCGAGCGGAGGCGGTACCCGTCATTGGCCCCGATGTGGACCACGCTGCCGCCCTGGAGCGAGGCGGTTCCGGTCACCTCGACCAGGTCGCTGCCGGTGCCCGCCGGATCGACCTCGACCTCGTAGCGCGCACCGGCCTGGAAGACCAGGTCGCCATCGATCCGCAGGGTACCGATCGAATTGCCCGGGGCGAGGGTGGCGCCCGCCTGCACCGTGGTGTCGCCGACCGTGCCGGCGCCGCCGAGCGTGGCGCCGTCCTGCACCGTGACGCGGCCGCCAAGCAGGCCGTCGACCCGCAGCGTGCCGGCGGACACC
>ERZ777010.1019-NODE-1019-length-21148-cov-9.508889_pt1 | contig 21148 bp, 20 predicted proteins | sample MGYA00374963_ERZ777010 | MGnify/ENA primary metagenome ERZ777010 (study PRJEB29309, sample SAMN06268256) | bioreactor metagenome | isolation source: Joint BioEnergy Institute, California, USA | place: USA:Joint BioEnergy Institute, California, USA | collected...
ACTAGGTGACCAGCGAGACCGAGCTGGACCGGCGCAGCTTGCCCGACGAGGTCTTCGGGATGGCGCCGGGCTCGAGCACCACGACGTTGCGCGGCCGGACGTCGACCTCGGAGACCACCTCGTGGGCCACCTGGTGTTCGATGCGCCGCACCTCGGCCGGGTCCTGCCACAGGTTGGACTCCACCGCGACGGCGAAGGTCTCGCGGGAGTGCCCGGCGTCGAGCCGCACCGCGACCGCACCGCCCGGCCGCACGCCCTGCACCCGCTGGGCGGCCCGCTCGATGTCGGTCGGGTAGATGTTGCGGCCGGCCATGATGATGACGTCCTTGACCCGGCCGCAGACCACCACGTGGCCCTCCTCGGTCAGGTAGCCCAGGTCGCCGGTGTCGTACCAGCCGTGCTCGTCCTGGGCCGGCACGAAGCCGCCCATCGTCACGTAGCCCGGGGTGATCGGCGCACCGCGCAGCTCGATGACCCCCACCCCGCGCGGCGGCAGCACGTTGCCGTCCTCGTCGACCACGCGCGCCTCGAGGTCGCGCAGCAGCGGGCCGAGGGTGGCCAGCCGGCGGGTGTTGCCCTTGGTGGCCGGCACCGCGCGGCGCAGCGCCGAGAGCAGGTCGGCGTCGACCTCGTCGACGATCAGCCCGGCGCCGCACTCGGAGAACGACACCGCCAGCGTCGACTCGGCCATGCCGTAGGCCGGCAGGATGGCCTCCGGCCGCAGGCCGAACGGCTTGCCGGCGTCGATGAGGTCCTCGACGTCGGCCGGCTCCACCGGCTCGGCACCCGACAGCGCGAACCGCAGCGTGGACAGGTCGAACTCGCCCGGCTCGGCCTGCCGGCGCAGCCGCTTGGCCAGCAGCGCGTAGGCGAAGTTCGGAGCGGCGGTCATGGTGCCCTTGTACTTGTGGATCAGCCGCGGCCACAGCAGGGTGTCGCGCAGGAAGTCCATCGGGGTGACCTTGACCAGCTCGGCGCCGAAGTACATCGGCACGGTCAGGAAGCCGATCATGCCCATGTCGTGGAAGCAGGGCAGCCAGCTGACCATGACGTCGCGCTCGACGTCGTACTTGGCGCCGATGAACATCGCCTCGGCGTTGGAGTACAGGTTGGCGTGGGTGATCACCACGGCCTTCGGCGAGCCGGTCGACCCGGAGGTGAGCTGCATCAGCGCCACGTCGTCCTCGGCGGTGTCCACCGGGTCGATCGGGTCGTGCGCGAGCAGCGCCTCGACGGTGAGGACCTTGACCCCGCGCTCCTCGAGCACCGGGATGGCCGACAGGAACGGATCGCTGACGATCACGGCCTTGGCCTCGATCATCCCGATCACGTTCAGGGTGTCCTGGGCCCACATCGCCAGGTCGGTGCGCGGGGTGGGCTGGTGCAGCATGGTCAGGCTGGCACCGCGGATCCACAGGCCCTGCGCGGTCGGGGCGATCTCGACCGGCCAGCCGGCCAGCACGCCCACCGCGTCACCGGGGCCGACGCCCGCCGCCGCCAGGCCGCCCGCGATCCGGCGGGCCCGCTCGTGCACCTCGCCCCAGGTGTGCCGGACGGGTGCGTGCGGCTCGCCGGTGACCATGCCGGTGGTGGCCGTGCGGGCGTTGTGGAACATCTTCTCGGTAAATCTGCTCACCACAGCCTCCTGGATCCCGGCGTCAGCCCCTCAGCCGTTGCCCGATGAATAATGCTCCGCCTCACCGCGCGCGATTCCGAGCAGGCACGCGCGCACAATTGGGAAGCGATTGTGTCTCGAAACGGTGATGTGCCGTAAACAGGCTCGTCAGGGCCGGGCACGGTCGCGGTGGCCGTCCGGCCGCGCGCCCCGCGAACCCGGGACGCGGCGCCCAAAACCCGACCGCTTGTTTCCACCCGGCTCATCTTAAGAGACTCTTAAGTAGCCGCCAAACTCTTGTGCTTTTTGAGGCAAGTCTCACAACCGGCTCGGCGCCGGGACCACCCGCGCCCCGGGCACCGGGCCACCGGCCACCCGGACCGTGCGGCACACCCCCGCCCCGGCCAGCCGGGCACCGACCTCCACCGCCGACTCGGCCGAGGCGCACAGGAACGCGCACGTCGGCCCGGACCCGGATACCAGCCCGGCCAGCGCCCCGGCCTCGGTGCCGGCCCGCAGCGTGCGCCGCAGCTCCGGGTACAGGCTCAGCGCGGCCGGCTGCAGGTCGTTGCCCAGCAGCGGCGCCAGGGCGGCCGGATCGCCCGCCGCCAGCGCGGTCAGCAGCGGTTCGGGGTCGCTCAGCCGCGGCGGCGCCGGGCGGTCGGCGACGGCGCGCAGCCGGTCCAGCTCGGCGAACACCGCCGGGGTGGACAGGCCCCGGTGGGCGAAGGCCAGCACCCAGTGGAACTCGCTGCGGGCCAGCACGGTGGCCAACTCCTCGCCCCGGCCGGTGCCCAGCGCGGTGCCGCCGTGCAGCGCGAACGGCACGTCGCTGCCCAGCCGGGCGGCCAGCGCGTGCAGGTCGCGTCGGGGCACCCCGAGTTCCCACAGCGCGTTCATCGCGACCAGCACCCCGGCGGCGTCGGCGCTGCCGCCGGCCATGCCGCCGGCCACCGGGATGGCCTTGGTGATCGAGATCGCCACGTCCGGGGCGCGGCCGACGTGCTCGGCCATCAGCTCGGCGGCCCGCCAGGCCAGGTTGCGTTCGTCCGCGGGCAGCGCCTCGGCCCCCTCCCCGGTCAGCTCCAGCGACAGCACGTCCGCGGCGCGCACGGTGATCTCGTCGCACAGCGACACCGCCTGGAAGACGGTGGTCAGCTCGTGGTAGCCGTCCTCACGCAGGTCGCCCACGCCGAGGTAGAGGTTGAGCTTGCCGGGGACCCGGACCGTCACCGATCCGGTGGGCACCCACTCGGAAGCGGTGTTGCCGGACACATCGCAGAACCCTAGCGCCGGGCGGGTACGGCGGGCCACTTCGCGCCCGGCGGGCCGCCTAGGGTGTGACTGTGCTTGCAACCGGGGCGGAGTTCGAGGGGTACGTCGTCGACGGCGTGCTCGGCCGCGGCGGGCACGGGGTGGTCTACCGCGCCCACCCGGTCGCGCCCCGCACCGGGCCCGCCGGGGTGGCGCTCAAGGTGCTCGAGACCGGCGAGCGCGATCCGGACCGGCTGGCCCTGCTGCAGCGCGAGTACCAGCTCGCCGCGAGGCTCGACCACCCGCACGTGGTGCGCATGTACGCCAGCGGGCCGGGCTGGCTGGCGATGGAACTGCTCACCGGCGGGCCGGTGACCGGGCTGCCGGGGCCCGCCGAGCGCGTCGCCGCGCTGGCCCAGATCGCCGACGCGCTCGACCACGCGCACCGCTGCGGCATCGTGCACTGCGACGTCAAACCGGCCAACATCCTGCTGGCCGCGCCCGGCCGCCCGGTGCGCGCGGTGCTCATCGACTTCGGGGTGGCCCACGAGGTGTGGGAGTTCGTCCGCACCGACGGGGTGGAGGTGTCGCGCCGGCCGGTGCCGGTGCAGGCCTCGCTGCCCTACACCGCGCCGGAACTGCTGCTCGGCCAGGCGCCGTCGGCCGCCAGCGACCAGTACGCCCTGGCCTGCACGCTGGTCGAGGTGCTCACCGGGGCGCCGCCGTTCACCGGGGCGTCGCAGACCGAGCTCATGGAGGCGCACCTGACCCAGCCGCCGCCGCAGCTGTCGGTGCGCGATGACCGCCTGCCACGCGCGCTGGACACCGCGGTGGGCCGCGCCCTGGCCAAGGAGCCCGAACTGCGCCACCCGGACTGCGCCGAACTGCTGGCGCAGGTCAGCCGCGCGTTGAGGTGAACTCCTCGGTGCGCTGCAGCAGCCGGACGAAGTCCTTGATGGACAGCGTCTCGCCGCGGCGGGCCGGGTCGATGCTGGCGGCCAGCAACCGGCGGGCCGACTCGTTGCCCGAGCCCGCCCACTCGGCGAAGGCGTTGCGGGAGGTCTTGCGCCGCTGCGCGAACGCGATGTCGATCAGCTCGAAGACCTTCTCCCGGAACTCGGGGTCGGTCGGCCACGGCGAGGTCTCGTAGCGGTCCAGCCGGACCAGCCCGGAGTACACCCGCGGAATGGGCCAGAACACCGTCGGCGAGACCATGCCGTAGCGGCGCACGTTGCCGTAGAACCGGACCTTGGCGCTCGGGACGCCGTACTCCTTGCTGCCCGGCTCGGCGGCCAGCCGCTCGGCCACCTCGGCCTGCACCATCACCATGACCGTGCGAATGGTCGGGAACTCGGCCAGCAGGTGCAGCAGGGCCGGCACCGCCACGTTGTACGGCAGGTTGGCGACCAGCGCGGTGGGCTGGACCTCGAGGTCCTGCGGGTACAGCGTGAGGATGTCGCGGTTGAGCACCGTCAGCCGGTTGATCTCGCTGTGCGAGTGGTCGGCGATGGTCTTGGGCAGCTGCTGCGCCAGGACCGGGTCGATCTCCACGGCGGTCACGTGGGCACCGCGATCAAGCAGGCCGAGCGTCAGCGAACCGAGGCCGGGCCCGACCTCCAGGACGTGATCGTGCTTGTTGACCGAGGAGGCCGAGACGATGCGGCGCACCGTGTTCGCGTCGTGAACAAAGTTCTGCCCGAAGGCCTTACGCGGGCGGAAGTCGATGGACTTCGCCAGATGTCGGATCTCGGTACGGCCGAGTAGTCGGATAGTCAGGATGCCCCCACTCTTCCGCTACACACGGGCCAGGCTCCCCACCCTTGCCGCGCCCGAGTGACTTCAGCAATCGCGATCTGCTCTTCCTTTGTTGCCAAATCGGCCCTTGGAGCATACCGCAGACCACCGTTCCGTTCCCAGGTGTTCTGGTCGAACTGGACGCCACCGTAATAACCGTTACCCGTGTTGATGGACCAGTTACCACCGGCTTCGCACTGGGCCAGGGCCTCCCACAGGTGCAGGTCCTTGACCGGCGGCACCTCGGTCCCGGGCTTGGCGCCCACCCGCAGCACACCCTCACGGGCCGGTTCCAGAATGACATTGGCTACTGGCATCCTGCCGGTCTCGACGCCGTTGACCTTGGACACCGCGAAGGTGATCTCCTGGGTGCCGGGGGCGCCCGGGTCCTCGACGATCTGCCGGCTCATGTTCAGCGTGACGTCCTCGATGCGCCGGTGCGTCGGGGGCAGCGGCAACCGCTCGGTGACCTTCTCCACCCGGATCCGGGTGACCTGCACCTGCATGCCGTCCACGACCGGGGTCGAGGCCGGCGGCGTCACCCGGTCGCCCTGCTCCAGCGGGGCGCCGGCGGCCGCGAGCAGCGCGCCGACGTTCGGGGCGGCCAGGTGCACGGTGCGCTGCACCCCGCCGTCGTCGATGTGCACGGTCTTCGGGGTCACCACGGCCAGGCTCATCCCGTCCAGCGGCACCCGGGTGCCGCGGCTGGCCGCGGCCGGGGCGACGTCGTGCAGCGCCAGCTGCGACAGCGCCTCGTCGACGGTGGCGGCGGTGGTCCACACCTGCCGGCTCTCCTGCCCGTCCAGCGACAGCTCCAGCGGCCGGCTGCGCCGCAGCACGATGGTGGCGGCGTCGCCGACCTGCTCGTGGGCGGCCGGATAGAGGTCGTCACGCTCCCCGACGCTGAAGCCGTTCTCCTCGACGATGTCGATCACCCGCGACTTCATGGTCGAGACCGTCAGCTCGGTCCCGTCCACGGTGAGGGTGACGGTCTTGTGGGCCGACACCGCGAAGGCACCGGCACCGATGAGCGTGACCAGGATGGCGCCGACCAGCAGGCGCAGCGTGCCCGAACGGGCTTCGTGGAGCCTGGTGACTACATGCAAGAGCTCGATACTCCGAAGTGATCGGGGTCAGGGTCGCCGTAACGGCGAAGCTACGATTACGGAACGGTAACGAACTGATCTAGCAACGGCAACCCGCCCTGCAGCCCGTAGACCCGGATCGCGGTCGCGGTGGTCTGCCGGGCCAGTTCCTCGGCGGGCCGGTCCAGCAACGCCGCGAGCGCCCGCACCGTGTAGGGCAGGCAGTACGGCTCGTTCGGCGCCCCGCGGTGCGGATGCGGGGTCAGAAACGGCGCGTCGGTCTCGACCAGCAACTGCTCCGGCGGGATGAGCGGCGCCGCCTCGTGCAGCGCCCGCGCGTTGCGGAACGACACCGTCCCGGACAGGCTGAGCACCCAGCCGGCGTCCACACAGGTCCGGGCCATGACCGCGTCGGAGGAGAAGCAGTGGAAGATCACCGTCTCCGGCGCCCCCTCGGCGCGCAGCACGTCGAGCACGTCGGCGTCGGCCTCGCGGTTGTGGATCATCAGCGGCTTGCCCACCCGCTTGGCCAGGTCGATGTGCCAGGCGAAGGCCTCCCGCTGGGTGTCGCGGTCCGCGCAGCCCTCCAGCCGGCCCGGCCAGTACAGGTCCATGCCGGTCTCCCCGACCGCCACCACCCGCGGATGCCGCGCCAGCCGCTCCAACTCGGCCCGGGCCTGCTCGGTCAGCTCACCGGCCCGGGTGGGGTGCAGCGCGACGGCGGCGAACACCCGTGGATCCCAGTCCACGGCCCGCTCGGTCCACTGCGCGGAGGCCAGGTCGTCGGCGATGGTCACCGCGGCCTGCACCCCCACCGCCGCGGCGCGGTCCATGATCGCCGCGACCCCCGCGGCATCGCGCGCGCCGCACGCGTCGAGATGGGTGTGGGCGTCGATCAGCGGGGCCAGCGGCTCCGGGGCCGGGGGCCGTTCCCGGTTGCCTGCACGCTTCGAACTCACCCCGACACCATAAGGTGATTGCTGATGAGCAAGCCGTTCTACATCACCACCGCGATCGCCTACCCCAACGGCGATCCGCACGTCGGGCACGCCTACGAGTACATCGCCACCGACGCCATCGCGCGGTTCAAGCGGCTCGACGGCTACGACGTGAGATTCCTCACCGGTACCGACGTGCACGGGCTGAAGATGGCCGAGACGGCCGCCCGGGAGGGCCTGTCCCCGGCCGAGCTCGCCCGGCGCAACTCCGATGTGTTCCAGCGGCTGCAGGAGAAGCTCAACATCTCCTTCTCCCGGTTCATCCGCACCTCCGACCCGGACCACTACGAGGCGGCCAAGGCCATCTGGCGCCGGATGGAGGACGCCGGCGACATCTACCTCGACAGCTACGCCGGCTGGTACTCGGTGCGCGACGAGCGGTTCTTCACCGAGGGCGAGACCACGGTGCGCGAGGACGGCACCCGGGTGGCCACCGAGACCGGCGCCCCGGTGACCTGGACCGAGGAACAGACCTACTTCTTCCGGCTGTCGGCCTACACCGAACGGCTGCTCGACCACTACGCCAGACATCCGGAGTTCATCCAGCCCGAGGTGCGCCGCAACGAGGTGATCAGCTTCGTCTCCGGCGGCCTGCGCGACCTGTCCATCTCGCGCACCACCTTCGACTGGGGCGTGCCGGTGCCCGAGCACCCCGGCCACGTCATGTACGTCTGGGTCGACGCGCTGACCAACTACCTGACCGGGGTGGGCTACCCCGACACCGACGCGGAGTTGTTCCGCCGCTACTGGCCGGCCGATCTGCACATGATCGGCAAGGACATCATCCGGTTCCACACCGTGTACTGGCCGGCGTTTCTGATGTCGGCGGGTATCGAGCTGCCACGGCGGGTATTCGCCCACGGATTCCTCTACAACCGGGGCGAGAAGATGAGCAAGTCGGTGGGCAACGTCATCGACCCCAACGCCCTGATCGACGCGTTCGGCGTGGACCAGGTGCGCTACTTCCTGCTCCGCGAGGTGCCCTTCGGCCAGGACGGCAGCTACTCCGACGAGGCGATCATCGGCCGGATGAACGCCGACCTGGCCAACGAGCTGGGCAACCTCGCCCAGCGCTCGCTGTCGATGGTGGCCAAGAACCTCGACGGCGTGGTGCCCGAACCGGGCCCGTTCACCGCGGCCGAGACCGAGCTGCTCGACGCCGCCGACGGGCTGCTGGAGCGGGTGCGCGCCCACTACGACGACTGCGCGATGCACCTCGCGCTGGAGGCGACGTGGTCGGTGCTGGCCGCGGCCAACCGCTACTTCTCGGCACAGGAGCCCTGGGTACTCCGCAAGTCCGAGGACGAGGCCGATCAGCTACGGTTCCGCACCGTGCTGTACACCACGCTCGAGGTGGTGCGCATCGCCGCGCTGCTGACCCAGCCCGTGATGCCGACCTCCTGCGCCCGGCTGCTCGATCAGCTGGGGCAGCCGGAAGACCGACGGGACTTCACCGCCGTCGGCACCCGTATCACCCCGGGGACACCGCTGCCGGCCCCGTCCGGTGTGTTCCCGCGCTACCAGGCGGAGTAGATGAACGGATTACACGAGAAACTGCACGAGATCTTCGACGAGGTCGCCCGCCGCAACCCCGGCGAGACCGAGTTCCACCAGGCCGTCTACGAGGTGCTCAACAGCCTCGGCCCGGTGGTGGCCAAGCACCCCGAGTACGTCGACAACGCGATCATCCGGCGGCTGTGCGAGCCGGAGCGGCAGATCATCTTCCGGGTGCCGTGGGTCGACGACCAGGGCGTCGTGCAGATCAACCGCGGGTTCCGGGTAGAGTTCAACTCCGCGCTCGGCCCGTACAAGGGCGGGCTGCGCTTCCACCCGTCGGTGTACCTGGGGATCGTGAAGTTCCTCGGCTTCGAGCAGATCTTCAAGAACTCGCTGACCGGGATGCCGATCGGCGGCGGCAAGGGCGGCTCGGACTTCGACCCCAAGGGCCGCTCCGACGCCGAGGTGATGCGGTTCTGCCAGTCGTTCATCACCGAGCTGTACCGCCATCTCGGTGAGCACACCGACGTGCCGGCCGGCGACATCGGCGTGGGCAGCCGCGAGATCGGCTACATGTTCGGCCAGTACAAGCGGATCACCAACCGCTGGGAGGCCGGTGTGCTCACCGGCAAGGGGCTGACCTGGGGTGGCTCCCAGGTGCGCACCGAGGCCACCGGCTACGGCACGGTGTTCTTCATCCAGGAGGTGCTCAAGACCCGCGGCGAGACCTTCGAGGGCAAGACCGCGGTCGTCTCCGGGTCCGGCAACGTGGCGATCTACGCGATCGAGAAGATCCACCAGCTCGGCGGCAAGGCGGTGGCCTGCTCGGACTCCAGCGGCTACGTCCACGACCCCGAGGGCATCGACGTGGAGCTGCTCAAGGAGGTCAAGGAGGTGCGCCGGGAGCGCATCGCCAAGTACGCCGAGCTGCGCGGCGGCAAGACCACCTTCATCCGCGACAGCAACGTGTGGGAGGTGCCGTGCGACGTCGCGGTGCCGTGCGCCACCCAGAACGAGATCAACGGCGCCGACGCCACCCGGCTGATCCGCAACGGCTGCCGCATCGTCGCCGAGGGCGCGAACATGCCGTGCACCCCGGAGGCGATCAAGCTGTTCGACGAGGCCGGCGTGGTGTTCGCCCCGGGCAAGGCCGTCAACGCCGGTGGCGTGGCGACCAGCGCGCTGGAGATGCAGCAGAACGCCTCCCGCGACTCCTGGACCTTCGACGAGACCGAGTCGCGGCTGGCCGAGATCATGGGCCGCATCCACGACACCTGCCTGGAGACCGCCGACAAGTACGGCCAGCCGGGCAACTACGTGGCCGGGGCCAACATCGCCGGGTTCATCCGGGTGGCCGACGCCATGCTCGCCCTGGGCGTGGTCTAGTCAGCCGTCCCCGCCGTTGTCGGCGGGGTCGGTGCCGGCCCCGTAGTTCGGATTGGTGCAGATGGTGCCCTCGCACGGCACCAGCTCTCCGCTGCCGTCCGGGCTGAGCATCTCGGCCCCGCCGTTGTCGGCCGGATCCGTCCCGGCCCCATGGTTCGGATTGGTGCAGATCGTGCCCTCGCACGGCACCCACGTCCCGTCGCCGTTGGGGTTGGGGATCAGCGACGGGCCGGACGTCCGGGGCGCCTGCTGCTGGGGCGCCCCAACCGTGGGCGACGTTTGCGGACCGGTCGACGGGACACTGGATGTGCTGCTGGGCGTGGGTGCGGCCTCGCCCGCGCCACCGCACCCGGCCATGCCGAGGCTCACGAGGGCCCCGGCGGCGACCACGACGGCGGCTTTGCTCAGTGCTGCTGCGGCCATGGCGGGATGTTAGCTGTGCCGATCCCGCCGATCGGCCTATGTGATCTGCATCACATTCGGTCACCGATGCGGTCCGGACGGTGTCTTCAGGGCATGACTGAACAGATGCACATCACCCCCACCGCGCAGGTCGTCGTCATCGGCGGCGGCTACGCCGGCACCCTGGCGGCCAACCGGCTGCGCCGGCGGCCCGACGTCGCGGTCACCCTGGTCAACCCGCGGCCGCGGTTCGTCGAGCGGATCCGGCTGCATCAGCTCGCCGCCGGCACCGGCGCCGCCACGGTCGAGTTCGCCACCCTGCTCGCCCCCGGGGTGCGGCTGGTGGTCGACACCGCGGTGCACATCGACCCGGCCGCGCGCACCGTGCAGTTGGCCGCCGGCCCGGCCCTGCGCTACGACTGGCTGATCTACGCGGCCGGCAGCGTCGCAGCCCCGCCCGAGGTGCCCGGTGCTGCCGAATTCGCCTATCCCATCGCCGAACTCGAGGACGCCGAACGGCTGCGCGCGGCGCTCGAGCGGGCCGGTGCGCAGGCCCCGGTGGTGGTGGCCGGCGGCGGCACCACCGGCATCGAGGTGGCCGCCGAGCTCGCCGAACGGGGCCGGCCGGTGACACTGGCCTGCGGCGGACCGCTGGGGCCCTACCTGAGCGGCGCGGGCCGGCGTTCGGTGGCGCGCCGACTGGCCCGGCTCGGCGTGACCGTGCTGGACGGCCCCGGCTCGGTCGTCACCGCGGTGCGCCCCGACGGCGTGCGGCTCGCCGACGGCGGCCGGCGCGCCGCGGCGGTGACCGTGTGGACCGCCGGGTTCGGCGCGGCCGGGCTGGCGGCGCGCAGCGGGCTGCGCACCGACCCGGCCGGGCGGCTGCTCACCGACGAGACGCTGACCAGCCTGGACGACCCGCGCATCCTCGCCGCCGGGGACGCGGCCGCGCCGAGCGGGCAGCCGCTGCGGATGAGCTGCCAGGCAGCCATGCCGCTGGGCGCGCAGGCCGCCGACACCGTGCTGCACCGCATCGACGGCCGCGAGCCGGCCCCGATCAGGCAGACGATGAACGGCCAGTGCATCAGCCTGGGCCGCCGGGCGGGCACCATCCAGGTGGCCTTCGGCGACGACCGGGCGGTGCCGCTGTACCTCGGCGGCCGGCTCGGGGCACTGGTCAAGGAGGCGGTGTGCGCGGCCACCGTGCGCTTCTTGGCCAAGGAGGCCCGCCGGCCCGGCTCCTACACCTGGATCCGCGGCCGCGACCGCCGGGCGATCGCGCAGGCACGGGTGTGAACACCACCGAGCACGCCGAGCGGTTCACCGCGCTGCGGCCGCTGCTGTTCACCATTGCCTACGAGATCCTCGGCACCGCAACGGAAGCCGACGACGTCCTGCAGGACAGCTACCTGCGCTGGGCGGAGGTCGACCTGGCCGGGGTGCACGACACCCGGGCCTATCTGGCCCGGCTGGTGACCCGGCAGTCGCTCAACGCGCTGCGCAGCGCGTCGCGCCGGCGCGAGGAGTACGTCGGCCCGTGGCTGCCCGAACCGCTGCTGCTCGCCGACGGCGACGCCGGCGACGACGTGGTGCTCGCCGAGTCGGTGTCGATGGCGATGATGGTGGTGCTGCAGTCGCTGTCCCCCGACGAGCGCGCGGTGTTCGTGCTGCGCGAGGTGTTCGCCTTCGACTACGCCGAGATCGCCGCCGCGGTGGGCAAATCCGAGGCCGCGGTGCGCCAGATCGCCCACCGTGCCCGTGGCCACGTCCAGGCCCGCCGGCCGCGGTTCGAGCCGGTGGACCCGAAGCTGTCCGAGGAGGTCACCAACCGGTTCTTCGCCGCCGCGGCCACCGGTGACATGGCCGGGCTGCTCGAGGTGCTCGCCCCGGACGTGGTCTGGATCGCCGACAGCGGCGGCAAGGCCAGCGCGGCCCGCCGCCCAGTGCGCGGTTCGGACAAGGTGAGCCGGTTCATCATGGGCCTGCTGCGCGGGTTGGAACGCACCGGCGCCCGTCTGGTGCCCGCGGTGTACAACAACGCCCCGGCGCTGGAGATCTACGCCGGCGAACGGCTCGAGAGCATCGTCACCGTGGACATCGTGGCCGGCCGGATCACCCGCTTCTACGCCTGGCGCAACCCGGACAAGCTGGCCGCCGCCACGGTGCCGCGCCGGATCAGTCGGTAGCGGGCTCGCCGGCCGGCGCCTGCGACTCGGTCCCGGCGGCGCGGTCCGGATCGCTCCCCGTCGCGTCCGTCGGCCCGGAATCGGCCGGGTCCGGTTCGCGCGGGCCGGCACCCGGGCCGGCGGTCGCCGCCCCCGGGCTGCGCCGGGCGGCACCGACGGTGGCGCGCAACGACTCCCGCACGATTCCGGTGCGCACCCGCGACCGGAGCACCGGCTCGTCGGCGCCGGCGGGGTCCCCGACCGGTTCGGGCTCGACCGGCTCGGGCTCGACCGCCTGCCGCGCCCCGGCGTCGGCCGACGACTGCGGTGCCGCGGGCGGTAGCGGCGGCCGCAGCCGGGCCGGGGCGTGCACACCGGCCGGCGTGTCGCGGTCGTAGCCGAGCTCCACCAGCCGGCGCAGGCCGGGCTCGATCGCGGCGACCAGCGCCTCGGGCACCCCGAGATCCCGGAGCGGTTGCAGCAGCGGCAGATTCGGGGTGAGCACCAGGTAGTAGGTGGTGTCGCCGTACTCGGTCACCTGGGTGCGGGCCGGGTCGGTGAGCACCTCCGGGGTGATGTCGTCGTAGTAGCCGCCGTGCAGGTAGTAGATGCCCAGCACGGCGTTGAGGGTGGCCACCAGGTTCAGCGGGTAGCGCGGGAAATCGGCCCACCCGTCGTACTGCCGGGCGACGTCGAAGGTCTGCAGCGCGCCGTCCGCGGGGCCGACCGGGGTGGCGCCGTTGAACGACACGTCCAGGATCGGGAGGTACAGGCCGGCGAACCGGGCCAGCAGCCCGCCGTTGGGCCGGTTCGGGTTGGCGGTGAGCACGAACGTCACCTCGCCGGGCGCCAGGGCCGGGTCGCCGCTGAGGCGGGCCTTCTCCCGGCTCGCGATCACCGCGCTCTGCGAGTGCCCGAACACCACCACCGGGCCGGTACGGGCGTCGACCTCGGCGGCGAGCATGTCCAGCCCGATCGCCACCGACTGGTCGAAGGTCGGCGCGGTCAGCCCGGTGACCGGCCAGAACTGCCCGGGCACCCCGACGAGTCGCGGGTCGGGCTGCAGCCCGGCGGTGGCGCCGGTGACCCGCTGGGCGTAATCGATGAACTCCTGGTCGGTGGGCTGGCGGCCGATGACGGTGCCGCGCATGATCAGCGACGTCTCGGCCGCTGCGGTTTGCGGGAGGACGGTCGCGCAAACGAGTAGGGCCGCCGCGGCGACGACGCATCCTCGGGCAAACACATACATCCGGCGAGTATGGCAAACCGAAACGCGGAACGCAGCAGAACCCGCCCCGCCGATCGGCACCCGGTGCGGGCCATCTGTCAGGCTTGACGGGTGCGTGTCGAACGGTTGACCGGCCTGGGAGCAGCACCGGCGGTGCTGCACGCCCTCGCCGTCGCCGCGGCCCGGCACGGGCTGGCGCCGCCGGCGGCGCTGCTCGGCGAATGGTTCGGGTCGCGCGCCGTCATCGCCCCCTCGCTGGACGCGGCGCCGGTGACCGTCCCGTTCGACGTCGCCGCCGGACCGGGGGCACACGGCACGGTCGGCGGTGGCTGGTTCGGCTACCTGTCCTACCCGGACCCGGGCGCCGACGGGCGTGGGCCGCGGATCCCGCCGACCGCCGGCGGCTGGTCGGACTGCGTGCTGCGCCAGCACCGGGACGGCCGGTGGTACTACGAAAGCCTTTCCGGCGCACCGATTCCCGACTGGGTGATGGAGGCGCTGCGCACCCCGGCGCCGGCGCCGGCCTGGCGGCTGGACTGGCGGCCGCCGGACCGGGCGGCGCACCGGGCCGGGGTGACCGACTGCCTGCGGGCGATCGCCGCCGGCGAGATCTACCAGGCCTGCGTGTGCACCCGGTTCACCGGCCGGCTCGACGGCGCGCCGGTCGACTTCTTCGTCGACGCCGTCGCGCGCACCACCCCGGCCCGGGCGGCGTTCCTGGCCGGCGACTGGGGCGCGGTCGCGTCGCTGTCGCCGGAGCTGTTCCTGCGCCGCGTCGGCGAGCACGTCAGCTCCAGCCCGATCAAGGGCACGCTGCCGATCTCGGCCGACCCGGCGGCCCTGCGCGCCTCGGTCAAGGACGTCGCCGAGAACGTGATGATCGTCGACCTGGTGCGCAACGACCTCGGCCGCGTCGCGCGCACCGGCAGCGTCACCGTGCCCGAACTGCTCGCGGTGCGCCCCGCCCCCGGGGTGTGGCACCTGGTGTCGACGGTGACCGCGGCCGTCGACCCCGGGGTGCCCACCGCCGCGCTGCTGGACGCGGCGTTCCCGCCCGCCTCGGTGACCGGCACCCCCAAGGGCCGGGCCCGCGAGCTGCTCTCGGCGTGGGAGCCGCACCGACGCGGAATCTACTGCGGCACCATCGGTCTGGCCTCGCCGGTGGCGGGCTGCGAGCTGAACGTGGCGATCCGCACCGTGGAGTTCGGCGCCGACGGCTCGGCGGTGCTCGGCGTCGGCGGCGGCATCACCGCCGACTCCGACCCGGACCGGGAGTGGCAGGAGTGCCTGGACAAGGCGGCCGCGATCGTCGGGTTAGCCGCGCGACCGCAGGACGGCGTCGTACAGCTCACGCCGTGACGGCGCCCCCGGGTGGGCGGCGACCACCTGCGCGCAGGCGTCCTTGATCCGCTCCCCCGCGTCGACGAGCGCGTTGACCTGCGCGACCAGGGTGTCCAGATCGGCCTTCGGCTCGGCCCCGGCCAGCACCACGGTGATCTCGCCGAGCACCCCGCCGGCGGCCCACTCGGCCAGCTCGCCCAGCGTGCCGCGGCGCACCTCCTCGTGGGTCTTGGTCAGCTCGCGGCACACCACCGCCCGCCGGTCGGCCCCGAGCCGGGCCGCGGCGTCGGCCAGGGTCTCGGCCAGCCGGCGCGGCGACTCGAAGAACACGCAGGTGCGCGGCTCGGCGGCCAGGGCGTCGAGCCACTGGGCGCGGGCGGCCGGGCGGCGCGGCGCGAAACCCTCGAAGCAGAACCGGTCGCTGGGCAGGCCGGACACGGCCAGCGCGGTGATCACCGCGCTCGGCCCGGGCAGGCAGCCCACCGGCAATCCGGCCTCGATGCAGGCGGTCACCAGCTTGTAGCCGGGGTCGCTGATCAGCGGCATGCCGGCGTCGCTGACCAGCAGCACCGTCGCCCCGTCGGCGATCTCGCGGACCAGCCCCGGCACCCGGGCGGCCTCGTTCTGGTCGTAGAGGCTGACCAGCCGGCCGGCCGGGGTGACCTCCAGCGCCCGGGCCAGGGTGCGGATGCGCCGGGTGTCCTCGGCGGCGACGACGTCGGCGGTGGCCAGCGCCTGCACCAGCCGCGCCGAGGCGTCGCCGGGCTGCCCGAGCGGGGTGGCGCCGATGAACAGTCGTCCGGGGGCCATGGCAGCCAGCCTACGATCTGGAATCATGACCGCCCCCGCCACCGACGCCCCGGCCGGCGGCCGCCCGGTGCCGGTGATCAGCCCGGGGCCGACGGTGCCACCGCCGGACTTCGGGCCCACCGACCGGCTGCAGGGCTGGATCATGACGGTGGTGATCACCGCGCTGGCGGCGGTGACCCGGTTTCTGAACCTGGGTTCGCCCACCGACGCCGGCACCCCGATCTTCGACGAGAAGCACTACGCGCCGCAGGCCTGGCAGATGCTGCACAACGGCGGCATCGAGGACAACCCGGGCTACGGGTTGGTGGTGCACCCGCCGGTGGGCAAGCAGATGATCGCGATCGGCGAGGCGCTGTTCGGCTACACCGGCCTGGGCTGGCGGTTCTCCGGGGCGGTGTGCGGTGTGCTCATGGTGGCGCTGATCGCCCGCATCGCGCGCCGGATCAGCCGCTCCACGCTGGTCGGCGGGATCGCGGGCCTGCTGCTCATCGCCGACGGGGTGAGCTTCGTGTCGTCGCGCACCGCGCTGCTCGACGTGTTCCTGACGTTCTTCGTGGTGGCCGCCTTCGGCTGCCTGATCGTCGACCGCGACCAGGTGCGCGAGCGCATGCACATCGCGCTGACCGAGGGCCGTATCAACCAGACCCCGTGGGGGCCGCGGCTGGGGGTGCGCTGGTGGCGGTTCGGCGCCGGGGTGCTGCTCGGGCTGGCCTGCGCCACCAAGTGGTCGGGGCTGTACTTCGTGGTGTTCTTCGGGCTGATGACGCTGGCGTTCGACGCGGTCGCGCGTCGCCAGTACCGGGTGCGCCGGCCCTGGCTGGGCGTGCTGCGCCGCGACGTCGGCCCGGCGGCGTGGGCGTTCGGGCTGATCCCGCTCGGGGTGTACCTGGCGTCGTACGCGCCGTGGTTCGCCTCCGAGACCGCGATCAACCGGTACGCGGCCGGCCGCGGCATCGGCGAGCAGGGCATCCTGCCGGTGCCCGACGCGCTGCGCTCGCTGTGGTACTACACCGCCGGGGCGTTCCGGTTCCACTCCGGGCTGACCAACGCCGCCGGCAACCACCACCCGTGGGAGTCCAAGCCGTGGACCTGGCCGATGTCGCTGCGGCCGGTGCTGTACGCCATCGACAACCAGAACGTGCCGGGCTGCGGCGAGGTGTCCTGCGTCAAGGCGGTGATGCTCGTCGGCACCCCGGCGATGTGGTTCCTCGCGGTGCCGGTGCTGGGTTGGGCGCTGTGGCGGGCGGTGGTGCGCCGCGACTGGCGCTACGCCGCCGCACTGGTCGGCTACGCCGCCGGATTCCTGCCCTGGTTCGTCGGCATCGACCGGCAGATGTACTTCTTCTACGCCACCACCATGGCGCCCTTCCTGGTGCTGATGCTGGCGCTGATCTGCGGCGACATCCTCTACCAGCCCACCCGCAACCCGGAACGCCGCACCCTAGGCCTGGTGGTGGTGAGTTGCTATGTGGCGCTGGTGATCACGAACTTCGCCTGGCTCTACCCGATCCTGACCGGGCTGCCCATCTCGCCCACCACCTGGAACTGGCAGATGTGGCTGCCCAGCTGGCGCTGACCCCCGGCCGGGGCACCGACGTCCCGCAGGATCGGCCCATGGAGGCGATCGTGGAATCCGAGGCCGCGGGCTAGATCGGGTCGCGGGCGGCGGGGCAGGACATGCAGCGCGGGCCGCCGCGGCCGGTACCCAGCTCCGAGGCCGCGATGCGCAGCACCTCGATGCCCGCATCCTCAAGGCGCGCATTGGTTTCGGTGTTGCGCTCGTAGGCCACCACCACACCGGGCGCCAGCGCCAGGGTGTTGTTGCCGTCGTCCCACTGCTCCCGCTCGGCGACCACCGGGTCGAGCCCGGTGGGGATCACCCGCAACCGGTCGATGCCCATCGCGTCGGCGGCGGCCGACAGGAACGGCCGGGCCTCCTCGATCTGCACCCCGCCCTCGCCGTTGCGCCGAATCGTGAACGCGGCCAACGTGTCCACCACATTCGGGTACATCACCACCGCGTCCACGTCGACCATGGTGCACACCGTGTCCAGGTGCATCTGGGCGCGCTCCTGGGCGATCGGCACGGCCAGCACGGTGTGCGCCAGGTCATCGTCGAACAGGCTGCGCGCCAACGCCTCCGCGCCGGCCGGGGTGGTGCGCTCCCCCACCCCGACGGCCACCACCCCGGGCGCGAGCAGCAGCACGTCGCCGCCCTCCACCGGGGCCGAGCGCGACTCGTAGGCCCGCCGCACCCCGAGGAACCGCGGGTGGTGCGCGTAGATCACGTCGGTCAGCGAGGTCTCGCGCACCCGCGCCGGCAGCGCCAGCGAGGTGATCGCCACCCGCGGGCCGATCCAGAACGACGAGTCCCGGGTGAACAGCAGGTTCGGCAGCGGGTCGATGACGAAGTCGTTGCCGTGGTGCATGCGCCGCACCAGCGAGAGCTCCCCGGAGAACGGCAGCTCGTCGAAGGTCATCCCGGCCATCAGCACCCGCGCCAGCGCGGCCGGCTCCAGCGTGCGCAGATACGCCGAGAGCTCCTGGGCCAACGGCAGTCCGAGCCGGCGCGCGTCGACCGCCGCACCGATGCCGTGCATGCGGGCCGCCCCGCTGTGCGCGAGCGCCTCGGTGAGCAGCTCGCCGAGCAGCAGCACCTCCACCCCGCGCGAGCGCAGCAGTTCGGCGAAGGCGTCGTGCTCCTCCTGCGCCCGGGCCACCCAGGGCAGGCCGTCGAAGAGCAGTGCGTCGTTGTTGCGCGGGGTCAGGCGTCGCAGCTCGGGACCGGGCCGGTGCAGGATGACGGTCCGCAGCCGGCCCACCTCGGAGGTCACGCCCAGTGCACCGGAGGCAGTCACACCTAGCACGGTAACGCCGGCGCGCCCCGAAACCCGGGAGCTCAACTATGGTTCAGACATGGATTCGCACGAGCTCACGCCCGGCGAATTGGCCCGCCGCAGCGGGGTCAACGTGTCCGCACTGCACTTCTACGAGCGGCAGGGCCTGATCACCAGCCGCCGCACCACGGGCAACCAGCGCCGCTACCCGCGCGAGACGCTGCGCCGGGTGGCGTTCATCCGGATGTCGCAGCGGCTGGGCATCCCGCTGGCCCGGATCCGCGAGGCGCTGGCCACCCTGCCCACCGACCGGGTGCCCACCAGCCGGGACTGGGCGCGGCTCTCGTCGACCTGGCGGGCCGACCTCGACGAGCGGATCACGCATCTGCAGCGGCTGCGCGACAACCTCGCCGAGTGCATCGGCTGCGGCTGCCTGAGCCTGAAGACCTGCGCGCTGACCAACCCCGACGACGTACTCGCCCAGGAGGGTCCGGGCCCCGCCAGGTTGTGACGTTTCGAACACCCGTGCGATAAAATCGGGGCCATGCAGCTCGCAGTGCAGGGCACGCTGTTCGAGCACGCCGAGCGGCGCCCGCTCAGCGACGGTGCCTGGATCGAGGTGCGCGCCGGCTGGCTCCATGACCCCGATTCGCTGTTCGACGAGCTGGTCACGGTCATCCCGTGGCGATCGGAGCGGCGGCAGATGTACGACCGGGTGGTCGACGTGCCGCGCCTGGTGAGCTTCCACGACCTGGTCAACGAGCCGGCGCCGCATCCGCGGCTCAAGCAGATCCGCCGCCGGCTCAACGACACCTACGGCCGCGAGCTCGGTGAGCCGTTCGTCACCGCCGGGCTGGCCTACTACCGCGACGGCAACGACAGCGTGGCCTGGCACGGCGACACCATCGGCCGCAGCCGCACCGAGGACACCATGGTCGCGATCGTCAGCCTGGGCGCCACCCGGGTGCTGGCGTTGCGCCCGCGCGGCGGCGGGCAGAGCCTGCGGTTCCCGCTCAACCACGGCGACCTGCTGGTGATGGGCGGGTCCTGCCAGCGCACCTGGGAGCACTGCGTGCCCAAGACCACCCGGCCGACCGGGCCGCGGATCTCCATCCAGTTCCGGCCGCGAGGGGTGCGCTGAGGCGTTACTGCTCCGACTGCTCGCCGCGCACCGCCTTCACCGCGGCGACCAGCAGGTTGCGCGCCCGCTCGTCGTTGATCGGTGGCACCGGCTCGTTGGGTTTGATCAGCGGGTTGGCGGTGACGACGACCAAGTAGTCGCCGAACGCCGCGACGTAGCTGTAGAGCTCGCCGCTGGTCGGCTTGCCGCCCAGCGTCACCTCCACCGTGCGGTGGCTGCCCAGCGTGCGGGCGTCCGGGACGGGCGGGGTGTCGACGATCTCGATCGTGCCCTTCACCGGCCCGCCGGTGAACGTCACCCGACGGCACTGCTCACCCGGATCGGGCAGCGTCACCGGATCCGAGGTCTCCACCGCGATGACGATGAACCGGTTGCCCTCGCCCTCGGCGGTGACCGCGGCCATGTTGCCCTGCATACCCGGCGGGAACAGCTGGTTCTCGGCGAGCTTCGCGCAGTCCGGCGGCTCGAAGGTGACCCCCTTGGGGGTCTGCTGCTGGCGCAGCATCGCCGGGTCGATGCCCGACTTGGCCACTTCATTGACCTTGAACTCCGGGCCGAACTCGGATTTCAGCTCCAGCACCCGGCCGATGTCGGGCTGCGGGGCGGCGTCCTGCTCGTCCTGCTGCGAGCAGCCGGCCAGCAGTCCGGCGCAGGCGGTGACGGCGATCAGTGCCCTTGCGGTGTCCATCGCCCGCCAATCTACCCAGCCCGGGCCGGTCAACCCCGCAGTACCGCCACGGTTTCGGTGAGCAGACCCGCCGCGAACGCCGGCCCCAGCGGGGGTTCGGGCATCCCGGGGTCGGCCACCACCGTCACCGCGACCAGGTACCCGTCGGCGTGGGCGAGCACGGTGGCGGCCTCCGCGCGGGTTTCGGTGCCGCCCTCCACGACGGTGGTCAGCGTGGCGGCCATCCCGTAGCTGTCGGCGCCGGGCACCGCCGGGGTGTCGATGCGGGTGACGGTGCCGGTGGTGCGCGCCGAGGCGACCGCCCACTGCGCGCACTCGTCCCGCAGCACCGGGTCCGCCGCGGCGGAGGCCGGGGTGACCACGGCGTAGACGATCCCGCCCGGGCCGGAGGCCGACCAGCCGCGGGCGCCCGCGCCGGGTGCGGTGACGAGCCCGGCGCACTGCGGCGGATCGGCCGACCATCCCGGCCCCAGCCCCCACAGCGCGGCCGGCGCGGGATCGGCGGGCAACGGGGCGAACTCGTATCCGGGCGGAACGGCGCTGCGGGCCCGCGTGATTCGGGCCGGGTCGATGGGACGGGCGATGTCGGCCGCGGGCGGCTGCGGGGCGGGCGGGCCGGGTTCGGCCGGTTGGCCGCAGCCGACCGCGAGCCCGACGACCACCGCGGCGCAGGCCATCGGAAGGCGCACGCGGTGTTGATACCACAGTGTTTTCCGCGCTCGGGGACGTTTGCGTCGAAGCCGCGCGGGGGAGGTATTTGCGCGTCGAAGCCGCGCGGGGGAGGTATTTGCGCGTCGAAGCCGCGCGGGCGGGACGTTTGCGCGTCGAAGCCGCGCGGGGAGCGCGGCGGGCACTAGGCTGCCCGAAGGGTTTGCCGGAAAGAGTGACGGGAGACGGGGATGGGTGC
>ERZ777010.1022-NODE-1022-length-21104-cov-7.799943_pt1 | contig 21104 bp, 23 predicted proteins | sample MGYA00374963_ERZ777010 | MGnify/ENA primary metagenome ERZ777010 (study PRJEB29309, sample SAMN06268256) | bioreactor metagenome | isolation source: Joint BioEnergy Institute, California, USA | place: USA:Joint BioEnergy Institute, California, USA | collected...
ACTGCTTAAAACTAAGGTGTTTTGATCCCTGTCCTACGGACGGGGGTCAGTCCCTCTGCAAATGTGGATTTTTTTCTCTTGTTGCCTCCGGTGCCAACTGTCAACTTTGCTTTGTTTTTTTTCTGATTTATGGTAAGATGGGCTTGTTTCGCCTTTCGGGATTTGCCGCGGCGTTGCGCGGAAGGCAAAGCAAGTAGGCAGGAGGAACGACTATGAGCGTTGATTTGGAAAAAATCCAGCGGGCTGTTCGCATGATTCTGGAAGCGATCGGGGAAGATCCCAATCGCGAAGGGCTGCTGGATACGCCAAAACGTGTGGCCAAAATGTATGCCGAAGTGTTTGAAGGCATGAACATAAACGAAGAAATTTACTTTGAGACCGTATTCAGCGAGGACCATGAAGAGATGGTTCTCGTCAAGGATATTCCCTTTTACTCGATGTGTGAACACCACCTGGTTCCGTTTTTCGGAAAGGCCCACGTGGCCTATATCCCGCGCGGCGGACGCGTGGTGGGGTTGAGCAAGCTGGCGCGGGCCGTGGAAGCCGTAGCGCGCCGTCCGCAGTTGCAGGAACGCATTACGTCGACGGTGGCGGACTCGATCGTCCGCAAGCTGGATCCGCACGGGGTCGTCGTGGTGGTGGAAGCGGAGCACATGTGCATGACGATGCGCGGAGTGAAAAAGCCTGGCTCGAAGACGGTCACGTCAGCCGTGCGCGGCATTTTTGCCACAGACCCGGCTGCCCGTGCGGAAGTGTTCAGCTTGATCCGCTCTTAAAAAAAGTGAAAAAATCTATTGACACTATAACTAAATTATTGTATACTCAAAATGTAAAGTTGATAGTCGGGATGTGGCGCAGCCCGGTAGCGCGCACCCTTGGGGTGGGTGAGGTCCAGGGTTCAAATCCCTGCATTCCGACCATACATCACAGCAAGAACGCTTCCTGTCCTGTCTTCAGTTCGGATGGGAAGCGTTCTTCGTTTGACAAGGAATTTGCGCGTGGAAAGACAGCCGTGATCATGAACGGATGAAAACGCCGGCGGATCTGACCGGAAACGCCGTTTCAATCCGCTATTGGCATGGGCCTTTTTCTTTTCTATAATAAATGGTAAAACAAAAGGCAAAGACAACCTGGAAGGAATGTGTCCAACTCCATGAAAATACCGGTAATGTTACAACCGTTTACACAGCAGCAGTTCCGCGGGATTCAACAGGGGAGCAAACAGGGCCAGACGTCGTTTGCTGACGTGCTCAGCGCGGAGATGGCAGGAAGCCGGAGGGTGATTACGGCGGAGCAAATTGAAGCCGAATTGGACGGCACGCCGACGTGGGAATTCTTGAGGCCCTCCCTGGGCAATGATACATATGGACAAACCCAACTTCGCAATACCAAGACGGCTGCCTCATTGTCCGTGGGCACTGTCCTGGAGAAAATCCGCAATGCGGCCCGCAGGTACGGAGTGGACGAGGATTTGGTGCGGGAGGTCGTTCGGGCTGAATCAAACTTTAATCCAAACGCCACTTCACGTGCCGGCGCAAAAGGTCTCATGCAGCTGATGGACAGTACGGCCAGGGCCATGCACGTTCGCAACGCGTATGATCCCGATGAAAATCTGGCGGGTGGAACGAGGTATCTGAAGCAGCTGCTGGATCGCTTTGACGGGAATGTGGGAGTTGCCTTGGCTGCGTACAATGCCGGACCCACGCGGATCAGCCGTCTGGGGATTGCCAACGACCAGCAGCTGAAGGAAAAGTACCACCTGCTCCCTGCGGAGACGCAGCGTTATGTGCAAAAAATCTTGAGCCGCTTGCAGGGATAAGGTGGGCAAGCTGGGTTATCACGCGGATCGAGCAGGAGGGAATGCAGTGGAAGGATCACCCTATATCAATCAGGATTACATCATTGTCAAGGCAAAAGAAAACGGCGTTCACGTGATCGGCCTTACCCGTGGTTCGGATACGCGTTTTCACCACACGGAGAAACTGGACAAGGGCGAAGTGATGATTTTTCAATTTACCGAACATACTTCGGCGATCAAGGTGCGGGGAAAAGCGGTGATCTATTCGCAGCACGGAACGGTTGACACTGCGGAATAAGTGCACGGCGGGCAGGCATAGCCTGCTTTTTTTGTTTGTACAATGGTGGTAAGGAGGGGGAGTCCCATGCCGCGAAGGTTGTTCATGGCCATTGCCTTATCCACCATGATGGCGCTGATGCTGTCGCTGATTCCGGGGTCGACGTGGTTCAACAGGGAAGTGGAGACCTTCCAGAACGCACGGACCGTTCAGTTGAGCGCGAAAAATGGAGTTGATTTGTTTACAAGGGTTTCGACACATTATAATATTAAGCGTGTCAAATGGGACAACCCCGCTGTCTATGTGGACCTGGCTGTCAAACCAGGCGAGAGGGTGGAACTGTCCCATGTTTGCCAAGATTTCTACAATTGGGCTTATGAACTGTTTACATATACGGATAATGTCAAACAGGTTTATTTTCGGTTGATCGAGGAAAGCGGAAAAGGAAAGGGCTCACGGCTGTTGGTTGCGATTCAGGCGGATCGCAGCGAGATGGCTGGCAGCGTGCTGCCGAAAGACGCGGGCGAGGACGTCGTTGTCTTTGTGAAGAAACGTTTTCCGGTGCGGATTGACCCGTATTTTTACGAGAGAGTGATTCCTTGATCTGCGAAGTATGTTATGATGGTTAAGACGGCCTTTTGACCGGACAAGTATGGAAAACGGGTTATGTACGAAACAGGCAACGTCACGTTGTGTACACCTTGTGGAGGAGGACGCATGAGTAAAGAACAAACTCCAATTGTAGAAGATGTTCGCTTGATTGTCGAACAGATCTACAAACAAATCAGTCAATCCCTCGTGGAAGCGTATGTGGATGTTCCGCGCGTGTCGGAGAATCGTCTTGCGCTTCTGTACCTGTTTTTGCTGGAGCAAGGGATGAGCAAGGAGCGGGCTTCGGTTTTCTGCAGGGCTACGGGACTCATCCAGCTGGGATTGGATATGCACGAAAAAGTTATGAACACCTATGAAAATTCACTGGCTGCGGAACGCGACCGCCAACTCACGGTGTTGGCCGGTGACTACTACAGCAGCCGCTACTACCAGTTGCTCGCAGAAAATGGGGAAATCAGGGCCGTAGCCGTGTTGTCAGGCGCGGTTCAGCGGGTCAACGAGGCGAAGATGCTGCTTTATGTGGCGGAACGCGACGGCAAGCTCACCTCGGATGCTGAGTATTGGGAGTTGCGCAACACGATTGATACCGGTTTGTACGTGGCGATCGTCAACGAGTACGCCAAGGGAGACGAGACACGCCGATTCTGGATCGGCCTCTTGCGGGACACCGCTACGGCGGAGAGCGTCATCGGCGAGTGGGAGCATCTGAAATGGCAGGAGCAAATCCTTCCGTTCGGGTTTTCCCGTTTCCTGCTGCAAAAGCCGGGAGCTACCTTTGCCCATGTCCTGGCCAGCGTGGAGACGAAAGCAATGGAAATGCTGGGGTTGTTTGAGCAGATGCTGCGCACGCTTCACCCTGCGGAAACACGGAACATGCTTGCTTCGATTACCGCCCGGTATGCGCACCGGGTCAATCGGTTGAAGCGGGTCGTCGAGGAGATGTAGATCGAGTGAACCAGACCCAACAGCAAAAAAAGGCCGAATACGTTCATTCCGTCTTTGAAAGTATCGCGGCCGAGTACGACAAGATGAACAACGTCATCAGCTTCGGCTGCCATGTTGCCTGGCGCAACTACACGATGAAGCAGATGGATATCCAGCCGGGGCAAACGGCGCTGGACGTCGCCTGCGGCACGTGTGACTGGACGATTGCCCTTGCCCGGAAAGTAGGACCTGCCGGGAAAGTGATCGGCCTGGATTTCAGCCAGAACATGCTGAATGTAGGGGCCTACAAGATTAAGAAGCAAAACCTGGGCGACATCATCACACTGGTGAACGGAGACGCGATGAGCCTTCCCTACGAGGACAACACGTTTGATTTCGTCACCATCGGCTTTGCCCTGCGCAACGTGCCCGACATCCAGACTGTTTTGAATGAGATGACGCGCGTCGTCAAACCGGGCGGCAAAGTGGTTTCCCTGGAAGTGTCCAAGCCCCCCTTCAAACCGTACCGGCAGCTTTTTTACCTGTATTTTTACAAGCTCCTGCCGCTGATTGCGAAATGGACGGTGAACAAGTACGAAGAGTACGCCTGGCTTCCGGCGTCCCTTACCCATTTTCCGGACAGCCGCGAACTGGCGGTCATGTTTCAGAAAGCCGGATTGGATCCGGTGCAGGTGAAGCTGTTCATGGGCGGTGTCGCAGCGCTCCACATGGGAACCAAACCGCTGGGAACCAAAGCTTGACAGTGTCCTTATTTCTTCATGTGAATGGGATGTGTATTACATGAGTCTTCGCAAATTGAAAATTATTTTGGAAATGATCAAGTTCGAGCATTCCATCTTCGCATTGCCGTTCGCGTTTATGGGAGCGGTTCTGGGAAATATTGTAGTAGAAGGAGCCTGGCCGACGTGGCGGGAAATTTTCTGGGTAACCGTGGCGATGGTCGGAGCCCGCAGCGCGGCCATGTCGCTGAATCGCTTGATCGACCGCTACATCGACGCGAAAAATCCCCGTACCGCCAATCGCGCCATACCGGCCGGACTCATTTCCGTATCGGAAGTTGTGCTTTTTATCGTCGTGTCGTTCCTGGTGCTGTTTGTAGCCGCTTTTCAGTTGAATCACCTGGCCGTCAAACTGCTGCCGCTTGCCGTTTTTGTCCTGGTGTTTTACTCGTACACCAAGCGCTTTACCTGGCTTTGCCATTTCATTCTTGGGGTGGCGATCGGTTTCGGCCCGCTGGGAGGATGGGTGGCTACCACCGCACAAGTGGATGCGATCGGCCTTCTGCTCTTTGTCACCGTCGTATTTTGGACCGCAGGATTTGATATCATTTACGCCTGCCAGGATGCGGATTTTGACCGGAAAGAGGGGCTGTACTCCCTGCCCAGCCGCTTTGGCATTGCCAATGCGCTCGCAGTGGCGCGTCTCTGCCATGTCGTCACGTTTATCGGGCTTGTCTCGCTTTACGTGGCCACTGATTTGTCCATCTGGTTCCTGATCGGTGTGCTGATTTCCGGCTGCATTCTGCTGTACGAGCATCGACTGGTCAAGCCGACCGATCTGTCGAAGCTGGATGTGGCGTTTTTCAACATGAACGGCATCCTCAGCGTCGTCATGTTTGTCTTTACCATGATCGACCTGGTGATCGCGTAAACAACTGCTTGGGGCGGAAGGGAAATCCGCGTCCCCGCGGTCTTCAGGTGCGCATGCCCGTCAGGCTCCCGCTTTCGTCCGGGTGGAACCTCTGTATAATGTTACGCTGGCCGGGCGTGCGGCGTTACACGAATCGCTTATTACTGACGAATAGGTGGGTCGGATGAACCTTGTCGATATTTACTACAAAATGAAAAAGGATGTTCAGTACATCGAGGATGAACTGGAGAAAGCCATTGATACCCAGGTGACCGAACTGTATCAGTCCTCGATCCATCTTCTGAAGGCGGGAGGAAAGCGGATTCGCCCGGTGTTTGTGTTGCTTGGCGGCAAATGGGGAGACTACGATCTCAAGCGCCTCAAGCATGTGGCTGTCCCGCTGGAGCTGATTCACATGGCCACGCTGGTTCACGACGACGTGATTGACGATGCGGACAAACGGAGAGGCAAGGAAACCGTGCGCCGAAAGTGGGACAACAAGACGGCCATGTATGCCGGTGACTACATTCTCGCCCGCGCGTTGGCCATTGCCGCAGAGCTGCCGATCCCGGAGTTGCACCAGATTCTTGCCAACGCCATGGTGGAAGTGGTCGTGGGCGAGTTTGAACAGGTGAAGGACCTGAAGAACTGGTCCCAATCCTTCCGCACCTATTTGCGCCGGATTAAACGGAAAACGGCGCTCCTGATCGCCATCAGCTGCCAGATGGGGGCGGTGGCAAGCGGTGCGCCCCGGAAGATTGTGAACAGCATGTACCGGTACGGGTACAATGTCGGGATGGCGTTTCAGATCACGGATGACATTCTTGATTTTACCGGAACGGAGAAGCAGCTGGGAAAACCGGCAGGCAGCGACCTCATGAACGGAAATATTACCTTGCCGGCTCTTTACAGCGCCCATTACGGCCGATACCGCAGCCGTTTTCAGGAGTGGATTGCCAACGGCACGTTCTGGGATCACGTGGAAGAGGCCATTCAGCTTGTGCGCCAGGATGAGGGCATTGCCTTCTCGCAAAAACTGGCTGAACGGTACGTTGAGCGGGCCAAGGCCATTTTGGCGGAGTTGCCGGACAACCAGGCCAAAGCCTCGCTGGCCGGCATCGCCGACTTCATTGTGGCGCGCAAATTTTGAGCGCATTCGCATTGCCGTGCCTGTTGCTTGCCCACCGGTGATTTGATAAAATCTTCGATGGTGCGATCAAGGCACGATTACATAGTGATTATGGAGGCGTACATGGAAAGAACATTTCTTATGGTAAAACCCGACGGTGTTCAACGCAGCCTGATCGGGGAAATCGTTTCCCGTTTCGAGAAAAAAGGATTCCAACTGGTTGCGGCAAAACTGATGCACGTCAGCCGCGAACTGGCGGAGAAACACTACGAAGAGCACAAGGATCGTCCGTTCTTCAATGAACTGGTTGATTTCGTGACTTCCGCCCCTGTCTTTGCGATGGTTTGGCAAGGCCACAACGTGATCAAAACCGCTCGTCACATGATGGGAACAACCAATCCCTCTGAGGCTGCCCCCGGCACCATTCGCGGCGATTTTGGCGTATCGATGGGGATGAACATCATTCACGGTTCGGATTCTCCTGAGAATGCTGAGCGGGAAATCAAGCTCTGGTTCCGTGAAGATGAAATTCTCTCCTACGAAAAAACGATTCAAACCTGGATCTGATTCGCCGCCAGCGGATGGCAGGACCCGTTCAACCGGGTCTTTTTCCATTTTTGTCACATTTTGCAGTTGAAATTGGGTGGTAATTGGGGAAAAAGGAGAAAAGCAAAAAAATGCAGGCGGGGGAGAGTCTAGGAACATGGAAGACAGGGACTTTTTGGGGTTTATCGAAAACGTAAAAAAACTGACGGGAATTGACCTCGCTTTGTACAAGGAAGCGCAGATGAAGCGGCGGTTAACCTCTCTTCGCGTGAAGCGGGGCTATTACACGTTCGCCCAGTATTTTGAGGCCATTTCCAAAGACAAGGAGCTCTTCTACGAGTTTCTGGACCGGATGACGATCAACGTGTCCGAGTTTTTCCGCAATCCCGGCAGGTGGGAAGTGCTGGAAAACAAGATTTTGCCCAGGCTGGCCAAACAGTCCGGCAAGCTCAAATGCTGGAGTGCGGCCTGCTCGACGGGAGAAGAGCCGTACACGCTTTCCCTGATTTTGCTGAAAAACAGGCTGGAGGGCACCGTGTTGGCCACGGACATCGACGAAGGCGCGCTGGCCAAGGCGAAGCAAGGGGTCTACGCAGAGCGTTCCCTGCAGGATTGCCCCAAGGACCTGCTGTCCAGGTATTTCACCCGGGATGCGAACAGCTTCCGAATCTCGAACGAAGTCAAAAACCTGGTCACCTTCAAGAAACACAACCTGCTGGCAGACCCGTTTGATTCCAACTTCGACCTGATTATCTGCCGCAATGTGATGATCTATTTTACGGAAGAAGCCAAAATCGACCTGTACCACAAATTCAGCCGTGCGCTGAAGCCGGGCGGGGTATTTTTTGTCGGCAGCACCGAGCAGATCTTTCAGCCGCAGCAGTTCCGGCTTGAACCGGAAGACACGTTTTTTTACCGAAAAATGGATTGATTTTTCCTCTTCCTCGTATAGTATGGAAGTTTTTACCCAAAACTACTTACTACTACGACTAGGGGAGGTTTCAGATGGACAAGCAAAAAGTCATCGAAGCGTACCGGCGGGGATTGATCTCGCTGACAGAGTGTGGCCAAATACTGGGTGCGGAGAAGAAGCAACTGGACGATCTCATGCAGGTGGGACGATCGGACAATCATTTCCGCTCGAAGTCGATCATGCTGGCAGACCCTTATGAAACCTTTTCCTGAACAGGGCGCTTCCCTTTTTCCGAGGGGAGCGCTTTTCAATGAGAACCGCCAACTTTTTCGACAGGCGAAAACGTTTTTTCACTTCGCTATTTTCACCCGGAAGCGGGTATGGTATTATAGCGCTTAAAAGCGATAAAGAATGTATCCCCGTAAAGCAGATTTGTGAACTGGGGCGACAAGCAGGATGGAGGAAGCGAGAAATGCGCTATTTGACAGCGGGAGAGTCGCACGGACCGCAACTGACAGCGATTATTGAAGGGGTGCCGAGCAATCTGCCGTTTTCCGTTGAAGCGATCAACGAGCAGTTGGCACGCCGGCAGAAGGGATATGGCCGCGGGCGACGCATGCAAATCGAGAAGGATCAGGTAAAAGTCCTCTCGGGCGTTCGCCATGGATATACGACAGGCGCTCCGATTACGCTGGTTGTGGAAAACCGCGACTGGCAACACTGGCAAGGCATTATGAGCGCGGAACCGGTGGAAGGGGCGGAAGAAAAGAGGCGCGTTTCCCGGCCGCGGCCAGGGCATGCCGATCTGAACGGCGCGATCAAATACCACCAGCGCGATATCCGAAATATTCTGGAACGCGCCAGTGCGCGTGAAACCACCATTCGCGTGGCAGTGGGAGCCGTTGCGCGGCAGTTGCTGGCTGTCTTTGGCATTCGTCTGGGCGGACATGTGTTGCAAATCGGCGATGTCGTCGCCAAACCGCAGGAAGTAAGTCTGGACGAGTTGATCGCGCGGACGGAAGAATCGCCGGTTCGTTGCCTGGACAAGGAGGCCGAACAGCGCATGATGGCCTTGATTGACAAAGCCAAGGAAGAAGGAGATTCCCTGGGCGGCATTGTCGAGGTTCGGGTGGAAGGCGTACCGGTCGGCCTCGGCAGTCACGTGCAATGGGACCGCAAGCTGGACGGCCGTCTCGCCCAGGCAATCATGAGCATACAGGCGTTCAAAGGCGTGGAAATCGGGATCGGTTTTGAAGCAGCCGGCAAGCCAGGCTCACAGGTGCACGATGAAATCATCTGGAGCGAAGGCAAAGGATACAGCCGCAAGACGAACAACGCCGGCGGTCTGGAAGGCGGCATGACAACCGGCATGCCGATCATCGTCCGTGGTGTGATGAAGCCGATTCCCACGTTGTACAAGCCGTTGATGAGCGTGGACATCGATACCAAGGAGCCGTTTGCGGCCAGCATCGAACGTTCGGACAGTTGTGCGGTGCCAGCTGCCAGCGTTGTGGCCGAGGCTGTGGTGGCTTGGGAAATCGCGCGTGCCATGTGCGAGAAGTTTCCCAGTGACTCGATTGACGACATGGTGGAAAACGTGAATCAATACAAGGCATACACGGAGAAATTCTGATGAACATGCGGAAGTTGACAGTAGAGTTGGGAGAACGTTCGTATCCAATCCTGATTGGGGACTCCCTGCTGCAGCAGGCGGATGTCCTGCTGCAGCAGACAGGGATTCTCCCCTCCAGCCGTTTGCTGATTATCACCGATGAACATGTGGCAGAGAAATATCTGCAACCGCTGCAGCGTTTGCTGGAGTCGGCCGGGTACAAGACAGCGGCCAGCATCATTGCCCCCGGCGAACAGTCCAAGAGCCTGGCGGTTTACGAGCGGGTGATGACGGAAGCGATCCAGGCCGGTTTGGATCGCAAATCGGTCGTTTTGGCGCTGGGCGGCGGCGTGGTCGGCGATTTGGCCGGTTTTGTCGCGGCCACCTACATGCGGGGAATTCCCTTTGTGCAAATGCCGACGACCCTGCTTGCGCACGACAGCTCGGTCGGCGGCAAGGTGGCGATCAACCACCCGCTGGGCAAAAATCTGATCGGTGCCTTTCACCAGCCGAAAGCTGTCATTTACGACACGTCCACGTTGCGCACCTTGCCCAAGCGGGAAGTTGCAGCCGGATTCGCCGAAGTGGTCAAGCACGGCTTGATTGCCGACGCAGGTTTTGTGGATTGGCTGGAGCAGCATGCCGGGCAGTTGTGGGAACTGGAAGCCGAATACGTGTCCCAGGCGATCTTCCAGGGGTGTCGGGTGAAGGCAGCCATCGTTTCCGCCGACGAGACGGAACAAGGACAGCGCGCTTTGCTTAATCTGGGTCATACCTTTGGACACGCTTTTGAAGCGCTCTCTTCCTACACAGCACTCAATCACGGCGAAGCGATCGCCATCGGCATGTGTCTGGCGGCCAAGCTCGCGGAGCGGATCGGCTTTGCCCAAGAGCCTGTTTTCGCGCGTACGGAAATGCTTTTGCGCAAGTTCCACCTGCCGACCGCATGGCCAGCCGGACTGGTTCCGGAAGCGGTTCTGGAAACCATGAAGCGGGACAAAAAGGCAGTGGGCGGGAAGCTGAAGCTGGTTCTCCCGCGGGCCATCGGACGCGCGGAAGTTGTCAAAGACATAGACGAAGGGCAAATACTGGCACTGATGAAAGAGGAAGTGGAGGCATAAACATGGCTGTGCGAGGAGTTAGAGGGGCGATTACCGTTGAGGCGGACACGAAGGAGGAAGTGCTCGCTTCCACCCGGTTGCTTTTGCAGGAAATCATCTCCCGCAACAATTTGCAACCGGAAGATATTGCCAGCATGATCTTTACGACAACCGCTGACATCAGCTCGGTCTTTCCGGCTCAAGCTGTCCGCTCCCTGGAAGGGGAGGGCTGGTCGTTTGTGCCGGTGATGTGCGCCAGGGAAATCCCCGTTCCGGGTTCGCTTCCCTTGTGCGTACGCGTGATGATGCACGTCAATACGGACAAATCGCCGCAGGAGATTCACCATGTGTTTTTGCGGGACGCGGTCAAACTTCGGCCCGACCTGGCAAGTCGGAGTTGACAATTCAGGCGCTCTCTTTTAGGATTAGGAGTAACGAGAGCGCCTCGTTTTTCTGCAATCATTAATTTTAAAGGGGAATGAGGCTGCTGCGGTTTCATATACCGGCTGAGAGTAGCAAAGAGTAGAGCAGAGTTGAGAAGAGTCAGGTTGAGGAGAGTATAGCAGGCTGGGTTCATATTGTATGCCCAATCCAGTCCGATTGCGTTGGCTGGATTTTTTCATTACACAAATGAAAAATGTTATATCTCCCCCTACCTCTCACTCTTCATCAGGCAGGAGAAAAAAGTGCCTTTTTCCCCGCCAAAAAGGAGATGAGAGTTCATGTTTTATCCCACCCTTGCCGAAGTGCAGTCCCTTTCGGCGTCTTATTCCTTCATTCCGGTTCGAATGAATTTGCTCGCCGACCAGGAAACCCCCATTCGCTTGTACCAAAAATTGCGCAGTGAAAACAGCTTTCTGCTGGAAAGTGTGGAAGGCGGTGCGCGCTGGGCGCGATTCTCCTTTATCGGCATGAATCCGTTTCAGACGGTGGAGGCAAAAGGAGAGGAAATCACCGTCATCCGGCGGGACGGCACAAGGCTCGTCCGCCAAGGAAATCCGGTCGTGTTTTTGCGTGAAGAAGCAGACCGCTTCAAAAGTCCCAAGCTTCCCGGATTTCCCCGGTTAAGCGGCGGAGCTGTCGGCTTTTTTGGCTACAATACGCTGCATTATTTCGAAGAATTGCCGCCGCACAAAAAGGAAGCCTTGCGCTTGCCTGACCTGCGATTCCTCTTTGTGGACGAGATGATCGCGTTTGACCATCTGAAACAGGAAATTCAGCTAATTGTGAATCTTCATGTCAATCCGGACGACAAGCCGGCTGACATCGAACAAAAATACCGGCAGGTTTGCGAAAGGCTGGAACAGTTGGCCCACAAGGCAATGGAACCTGTGACGCTGGAGAGCCGCATTCCGGTGGAAAGGCAGCACCCCGTTTCCCTTAATGTGGAAGCCAACATGACCCGCGAACAGTTTGAGCAAATGGTGGTTCGGGCCAAGGAGTACATCGCGGCCGGAGACATTTTCCAGGTGGTGCTCTCCCAGCGCTTCAGCGTCAAGACGGATGTGGATCCGTTCGCGGTATACCGCGTGCTGCGCAGGTTGAATCCCTCCCCGTACATGTACTATTTGCAGTACGAAGGAGAGACGATTGTCGGTACGTCGCCCGAGCTGCTGGTTCGCGTCGAGGACAGGCGCGTGGAAATGCGGCCGATCGCCGGCACGCGCAAACGCGGAGCAACTCCCCAGGAGGACGAGAAACTGGCGGCGGAGTTGCTGGCCGATGAGAAAGAACGGGCCGAGCATTACATGCTTCTGGATCTGGGCCGCAATGACGTGGGGAAAGTCAGCACCTACGGCAGCGTGAAAGTGGAAGAAGCGCTGGTGATTGAATACTATTCCCATGTCATGCACATGGTGTCCCACGTGACCGGGGAATTGCGGGAGGACCTCCATCCGTTCGATGCGTTGCTGTCTGCGTTTCCGGCTGGAACGGTATCGGGTTCGCCCAAACTCCGGGCGATGGAAATCATCGCCGAGCTGGAACCGGATGCCCGCCATGCCTACGCGGGAGCCATCGGGTACATCTCGTTTGACGGCGCGCTGGACAGTTGCATCACGATTCGCACGCTCTGCTTCCAGGACGGCTATGCCCACGTCCAGGCAGGAGCGGGAATCGTGGCGGATTCCGTTCCCGCCAACGAGTACCAGGAGACGGTAAACAAGGCGGCTGCCATGATTGCGGCCCTGGAAAAAGCGGAGCAACTGTTCGCAAAGGAGGAATCAAAATGCTGAGCAATGTTTTGGAACAACTGCTGCAAGGGAAACATCTGGACAGCCAAACGGCGGAAGCGACCATGGGCGAAATCATGGACGGCAAGGCAACGCCGGCGCAGATCGGCGCTTTTCTCAGCGTGCTGCGCTACAAGGGCGAACAGGTGGAGGAAATTATCGGCTTTGCCCGTGCGATGCGCAAACGGGCAGCTCGTTTTCCCCTTGACATTCCGGGACTTGTGGATACCTGCGGCACGGGCGGAGACGGCAGCAATACCTTTAATATCTCGACGACCAGTTCCATCGTGGCGGCCAGCGGCGGCGTGCGGATTGCCAAGCACGGGAACCGGGCGGTATCGAGCAAGAGCGGAAGCGCCGATGTGCTGGAGGCGCTGGGCGTCTCCGTCAACCTGACACCGGAAGAGGCGGCGGAGTGCCTGCGCGCGACCAACCTTTGCTTCCTGTTTGCTCCCTTGTACCACCAGGCGATGAAACATGCCGCCGGTCCGCGCAAGGAACTGGGGGTTCGCACCATTTTCAACCTGCTCGGGCCCCTTACCAATCCGGCCGGCGCCACACATCAGCTGATGGGCGTGTACGATGCCAAACTTCTTGTGAGCGTGGCGCAAGTGCTCAGGGAGCTTGGGGTGACCAGAGCTCTGGTGGTGGCAGGTTCGGACGGTCTGGACGAGCTGACCGTCACGGGGAAAAGCTACATCGCCGAGCTGAAGGACGGAGAAATTGTGCAGTACGAAGTGGAGCCGGAGCAATTCGGCCTCAGGCGTCATGAACTCAGTGCGCTGAAGGGCGGAAATGCCCAGGAAAACGCGCAAATCATCGAACGCGTCTTTGCCGGGGAGCGGGGTGCCGCCCGCGACATCGTGTTGCTCAACGCAGGCGCGATTCTGTACCTGGCGGGACGGGCAAGTTCGCTGGAAGCGGGCGTAATTCGCGCCGCCGAATTGATCGATGACGGATATGCAGCAGAAAAACTGGCAGAGCTCCGCCAGTTTACGGGAGGAAAAATTCATGCTTCGTAAAATTGCCGAGAAAAAACGGGAAGAAGTCGCCCAGCTGAAAAAGGAACGAAGTACGGCAGAACTTTTGCAGGAGGCAAAAACGGTTCAGCCGCCCAGAGGATTTCGCCAGGCCTTGGTAAGCAGCAGCCGTCCGGTCAGCGTGATCGCCGAGGTGAAAAAGGCCTCTCCGTCCAAGGGCGTGATCCGGCCCGACTTTGATCCGGTGGAAATCGCGCTGGCGTACCGGGAAGCGCAGGCGGAATGCCTGTCGGTCCTGACGGATGAGAGCTTCTTCCAGGGCAATATCGAATATTTGCGGCAAATCCATGCTGCGGTGGATCGTCCGCTGTTGCGCAAGGATTTTCTGATCGATGAAATCCAGGTTGTGCAGGCGCGTGCCGCCGGAGCGGACTGCGTGCTGTTGATTGCGGCCATGCTCGAAGGAGAACAGCTTCGTCACCTTTACCAGACTGCTGTTGAACTGGGGATGGATGTGCTGGTGGAGGTGCATGACCTGGCAGAGTGCGAAACGGTGTTTCGGTACACGGAACCGATGCTGTTGGGCATCAACAACCGCAACCTGCACACGTTTGAGACCGACCTGGCGGTGACCGACCAGCTCATCTCCCGGCTCCCTGCCAACCTCACAGTGGTGAGCGAGAGCGGCATCTCCACGCCGGCAGACATCGAACGGGTGAAACAGGCAGGCGCTCGCGCCGTGCTGGTGGGTGAGCATTTCATGCGGCAACAGGATGTGAAACAGGCGGTTCTCTCCCTGGTTGGCGAGGTTGGAGCGGCCAAACCGGGGGTGGGTTTGTGACACAGGTGAAAATCTGCGGAATTCGAGAGAGCGAGACGCTTGCCCTGCTGACGGAATTGCAGGCGGATTACGTCGGATTCGTCTTTGCCCCGAGCAAGCGCAGGGTGGACGCGCAGACGGCAAGGGACGTGCTGGCTGCCGTACCCGGACACCCCCCGGCAGTGGGGGTGTTCGTCAATCCGTCCCTGGAAGAGCTGGAGTCTGTGCTTTCCCGGGTGCCGCTGGCGGCGATCCAGTTGCACGGGCAGGAACCGCCAACGTTTTGCCGGATGGTTCGGGAACGCTTTTCCCGGCCCGTCTGGAAGGCGTTGGCGGTGGGAGAAGACGATGATCCCGAAAGGCGAATCGGCCTGTATGGGGAGTGTGTCGACGCCTTCCTGTTTGACACGTACGATCCTGCCCAGGCCGGAGGGACGGGCAAACGCTTTTCCTGGGAGCAGATTCCCCGGTTGAAAGCAGCGTGCGGGAACATTCCCATGGTTGTCGCAGGAGGCATAAACAGCGATAATGTGGAGGAACTGATTTCCCGTTACGCCCCCGCCTGCATCGACGTATCCAGCGGTGTGGAGACGGACGGAAAAAAAGACGCAAGGAAAATCAGAAGCTTTATGGAGAGGGTGAGAGCGCATGGCGGAAGCAAAAACAACAGTGCGCGCCGTACCGGATGAATATGGACGATACGGCAATTACGGAGGGAAATTCGTTCCCGAGACCCTGATGAGTGCCTTGGCGGAATTGGAACAGGCGTTTGAGGAGGCACGTCAGGATTCTGCTTTTCGCCAGGAACTGAATCAGCTTTTGAGCGAGTACGCCGGACGTCCGACTCCGCTTACCTATGCCGCCCGCATGACGGAAGCACTGGGCGGAGCGCGGATTTTCCTCAAGCGGGAGGATTTGAACCATACGGGTGCCCACAAACTGAACAATGCATTGGGACAGGGGCTGCTCGCCAAAAGAATGGGCAAAAAATCAATCATTGCCGAGACCGGTGCAGGACAGCACGGCGTGGCCAGCGCGACCGTTGCCGCCAAACTGGGCTTGTCCTGCAAAGTGTTTATGGGCGAAGAGGACATTCGCCGGCAAGCGCTCAACGTTTTTCGGATGAATCTGCTGGGGGCGGAAGTCATCCCGGCGACATCCGGCTCGCGCACGTTGAAGGACGCGACCAACGAAGCCATCCGCCATTGGGTTACGCATGTGGATGAAACCTTCTACGTGATCGGTTCGGTCGTCGGGCCCCACCCCTATCCGTACATGGTCCGCGAATTTCAAAAGATCATCGGGGAGGAGACGCGCGCCCAGATTCTTGAGATGTTGGGCAAATTGCCGGATGAGGTGATTGCCTGCGTAGGCGGGGGCAGCAATGCGATCGGGATGTTTTACCCCTTCCTGCAGGACGAGTCCGTAAGACTGCGGGGAGTGGAGGCATCAGGCTGCGGCCTGAATTCGGGCAAACATGCCGCCACCCTGACGTTGGGAAGGCCGGGCGTCATTCACGGAGCGCTTACCTACCTGTTGCAGGATGAGCATGGACAGGTGCAGGAGGCGCATTCCATTTCGGCGGGACTTGATTATCCCGGTGTCGGTCCGGAACACGCCTATCTGAAAGATTTGGGCCGTGTCACCTACGTTTCGATTACGGATCAGGAAGCGCTGGAAGCTGTTCAGTTCCTCTGCCGGACGGAAGGCATCATCCCGGCGCTGGAAAGCGCGCACGCCGTGGCCGAAGCGATGAAGCGGGCGCCGCAAATGGCGAAGGACGATGTGCTGGTGATCTGTCTGTCCGGACGCGGTGACAAGGACGTCATGACAATTCGCGATTCGCTGGCAAAAGGAGGAGACCTGGCATGACAGTCACCCGGCAAAACAGGATTGACCAGTTGTTCGCCGACCGCAGCCGAAAGCGTTTTATCCCATTTCTCACCGTCGGCGACCCGACCATCGAGGCCACCTTCCAGCTCGTTCACGCCCTGGTGGAAGCAGGTTCCGACATCATTGAGCTGGGCATTCCGTATTCCGATCCGCTGGCCGATGGCCCGACGATTCAAAAGGCTTCGCTTCGCGCGCTGAAAAACCGCGTCACGATCCAGGACGCCATGCAATTGGTTCGCCGCCTGCGGGAGTCGGGACTAAAGGCAGGGCTTGTCCTGTTTTCCTACGTCAATCCCGTTATGCAGTACGGCGTGGAGCGCTTTTTTGCCGATTTGGCGGAAGCGGGCGGGGATGGCGCAGTCATTCCCGACCTGCCGGTGGAGGAGAACGGACCGGCTGTCGCCGCAGCCCGCAAGCACGGCCTTCACGTCATTTCTCTCGTCGCGCCAACTTCGGACGCGCGCATCAAAATGATCGGGGAGCAGGCGGAAGGATTTCTCTACTGCGTATCCTCCCTCGGCGTGACGGGAGCGCGCAGTGAACTAAGGGCGGATTTGGCTGCCTTTCTGGAGCGGGTAAAAGCGAACACCAAAGCGCCGACGGCCGTCGGTTTCGGCATCTCGACGCCGGAACAGGTGCGGTCCTTGGCTCCGCACACCGACGCGGTCATTGTCGGCAGCGCCATCGTGCGTGAAATCGAAAAACTGGAAGACGAGTTGAAAGATCCGGCGCGAATCGGACATGCTGTTGCAAAAATAAAAAACTTTGTACAAGAGTTGGCCAGTGCGTTACAATAAAGGGAAAAGCGAGCAGGAGTGAGATATGCATGCAACCGCAACCGAAGCAGCGAATTTTGGACGCCCCGGTTTACAAGCCTGGGAAACCGATTGACGATGTCAAGCGCGAATTTGGCTTGACCGATGTGATAAAACTGGCCTCCAATGAGAATCCATACGGCTGTTCGCCAAAAGTGAAGGAAGCGATCACCTCCCAATTGGACAACCTGGCCATTTATCCCGACGGAGCCGCGCTGCAGCTGCGCTGGGAATTGGCCGATTTTTTGGGCGTTAAGCCGGAACAGCTGATTTTTGGCAACGGCTCGGATGAGAACCTGATGCTGATTGCCCGCGCCTTCCTGGAGCCGGGCACCAACACCGTCATGGCCACGCCATCCTTTTCGCAGTATCGCACCAACGCGATCATCGAGGGCGCGGAACTGATCGAGGTGCCCTTGAAGGACGGAGTGCACGACCTGGAGGCAATGGCGGCCGCCATCAACGAAAAGACGCGCGTAGTCTGGATTTGCAACCCGAACAACCCGTCGGGAACCATCGTAACGAGCGCTCAGCTGGAAACATTCCTGAAGAAGGTTCCGCCACACGTGTTGGTGGTGATGGACGAAGCGTATTACGAGTACGTCGTCGCGCCGGAATATCCGCAAACATTGCCGATGCTCGACAAGTACCCGAACATGATCATCCTGCGCACGTTCTCCAAGATTTACGGTCTGGCCGCCCTGCGCGTCGGCTACGGAATCGCATCGGAAGAGCTGATCGCCAAGCTGGAACATGTTCGCGAGCCGTTTAACACGGGAACGCTCGGACAAGCTGCGGCACGGGTCGCCCTCAAGGATCAGGAGTTTGTGAAAGTCTGCCGCGAGCGCAACCGGGAAGGCATGAAGCAGTTTACCGACCGCTTCGACCAGTGGGGACTTCACTATTATCCGTCCCAGACCAACTTCATCCTCGTCGATTTGCAGCTGGACTCGGACGAGGTGTTTACGAAACTGCTGAAAAAGGGAATCATCGTCCGCTCCGGAAATGCGCTGGGCCATCCCGGCTGTCAGCGGATTACCATCGGAACTCCGGAGCAAAACGAAAAAGTTTTGCAGGCTCTGGAAGAAATTTTGGCGGAGGCCAAAAAATAGTCAGACATTCCATACCGCGAGCAAATGCCGGGACGATCCCGGCATTTTTGCACGCGCGGCGGAAACCTTTTTGAATAACGAAAGGACAAGCTACGAGCGAGGGAAGGAACGGAACAGGAGATGAAAAAAACGACCATCGCAGTCGCTGGCGTAGGATTGATTGGCGGCTCCATCGCACTCTCCCTGCGCAGGGACCCTCAATACCGAATTGTCGGCTTTGACGTAAACCGGAAAACACTGGACAAAGCCCTGTCACTCGGGGTGATCCACGCGGGGACGACTGATTTGCAGACAGCCGTCAGGGAAGCGGATGTGATCTTCCTCGCTGCGCCAGTGGAACGCATTTACCAAATGCTTGACATGCTTCCTGCCCTTGAACTGAAGCCCGGAGTGATTGTCACCGACGTAGGCAGCACCAAATCCGGCATCGTTCGCCACGCCGCACAGGTGATTCCTCAACACGTCACCTTTATCGGCGGACACCCGATGGCGGGATCTCACAAATCAGGGGTGGAGGCCGCCTCCGAACGGCTGTTCGAGAACGCGTACTACGTTCTGACGCCTGCACCGGGCACTCCCCAGGAAAAAGTGGACAAGCTGACGGAACTGCTTCAGCACACGCGGGCGAAAGTGATTCACCTCAACCCGGATGAACACGACCGGGTGGTGGGGGCTGTCAGCCATTTTCCGCACATCATCGCGGCAGCGCTGGTCAACCTTGTCGCAAGCTACGATGAAGAAAACGCCTGGCATGCCCGTTTGGCGGCGGGCGGGTTTCGCGACATCACCCGGATTGCTTCCAGCAACCCGCGGATGTGGCGCGACATCCTGCTCAACAACCGCGAGCATCTGCTGAAAATCGGAAGGGACTGGACCGCTGCGCTGCAGGATGTTCTGGATCTGGTGGAAAAGGGGGACGCGGAAGCAATCGAGCAATTTTTCCAATCGGCCCGAGAATTCCGCGACGGATTGCCGGAGCGAAAGGCCGGGGCTTTGCCGCCTTTGTACGACCTGTACATCGACATTCCCGACCATCCCGGCGAAATCGGCAGAATCACCACGTTGCTCGGTGCCAAGCGAATCAATATCATCAATTTGCAGATCCGGGAGACGCGGGAAGACATATACGGTTCGCTGCGCATCACCTTTCAGACGCAGGAGGAGATGGAAAAAGGGGAGGAACTCCTGCGCTATTTCGACTACCATGTGTACAGACGTCCCTAAACATGCATGCAGTTGGACTTTACAACGCAGACGCTTTACAGCATGACTGTCAATGGAGGAAAAGGGGAGTGAATCATGCTTCGCGTAAAACATGCCAAAAAAATTGAAGGAACTGTTCGTGTGCCTGGAGATAAATCAATTTCGCACCGGGCAGTCATGCTGGGAGCCCTGGCCAACGGCACGACTGAGATCGATGGATTTTTGCCGGGGGCCGACTGTCTCAGCACGATTCGTTGCTTCCAGCAGATGGGGGTCGCCATCGAGCAGGAAGGAGACCGTGTCACCGTTCACGGCAAAGGCTGGTACGGATTGCAGGAGCCGTCCAGGCACCTGGACGTGGGCAACTCCGGCACGACCATCCGTCTGATGGCCGGAATACTCGCCACGCAGCCATTTCATGCGGTGCTGGAGGGAGATGATTCCATCGCCAGAAGGCCGATGCGGCGGGTGGTTGCTCCCCTGCGCCAGATGGGAGCCAGGATCGACGGGCGAAAAGACGGGGATTTGGCGCCGCTGGCGATTCGCGGCGGCGGGCTGAAAGGCATCGCGTACCAGTCCCCGGTGGCCAGCGCCCAAGTGAAGTCGGCCATCCTGCTCGCCGGTTTGCAGGCGGACGGAGTGACCAGCGTGACGGAACCTTATGTTTCCCGCGACCACACCGAGCGCATGCTGCAGGCCTTTGGCGTTACGGTGGAGCGGGATGGATGCACGGTCCGGGTAAAAGGCGGACAGGAGCTTCAGGGCCGAAAGGTTCAGGTTCCGGGAGACATCTCGTCGGCAGCTTTTCTGATTGCGGCTGTGATGATGATTCCGGGCTCTTCGCTGTTGATTGAAAATGTGGGGGTCAACCCGACACGCACAGGCATCCTGGACGCGCTGAAAGCGATGGGGGGACAGGTGGAACTGCTCAACCAACGGGTCGTCAACGAGGAGCCGGTCGCTGATTTGCGCGTCACCTACTCGGAACTGCACGGGACGGAAATCGGGGGCGATATCATTCCTCGCCTGATTGACGAGATCCCGATTATCGCTGTCATGGCGACGCAAGCTGCAGGGCGCACCGTGATCCGCGACGCAGAGGAACTGAAAGTGAAGGAGACCGACAGGATTGCAACCGTCGTCAGCCAGTTGCGCAAGTTCGGCGCAAACGTGACGCCGACGGAGGATGGCATGATCATCGATGGAAAGTCGGCACTGACGGGAGCGGTGATTGACAGCATGGGCGATCACCGGATCGGGATGGCGATGGCGATTGCGGGACTGGCGGCAAGCGGAGAGACTGTGATTGAGAACGATCAGGCAATTGACGTTTCGTTCCCGGGATTCGCCAGCCTGCTCGAGCAAATTTGCCGCTGAGGGAACAGCGGGATTCAAGGAACCCACTTCCGTCGGACGGAAGTGGGTCCTTTTTTTGGCCTTAAATTGCAAGAATAAATGCAACAACTCACGGTAATCCATAATATGTAAA
>ERZ777010.1023-NODE-1023-length-21081-cov-7.865928_pt1 | contig 21081 bp, 18 predicted proteins | sample MGYA00374963_ERZ777010 | MGnify/ENA primary metagenome ERZ777010 (study PRJEB29309, sample SAMN06268256) | bioreactor metagenome | isolation source: Joint BioEnergy Institute, California, USA | place: USA:Joint BioEnergy Institute, California, USA | collected...
ATGGCGCGGGTGATGGCCTGGCGGATCCACCAGGTGGCGTAGGTGGAGAACTTGTAGCCGCGCTTGTACTCGTACTTGTCCACGGCGCGGAGGAGGCCGGTGTTGCCCTCCTGGATGACGTCGAGGAAGGGCAGGCCGCGGTTGCGGTACTTCTTGGCGATGGAGACGACCAGGCGGAGGTTGCCGCCGGCGAGGTCCCGCTTGGCCTGCTCGTACTCCCAGAAGACGGTCTCGAGGTCTTTGACGCGGCGGGCGAGTTCGTCGGGCTCCTCGAGGACGAGGTTGCGCAGGCCGGCGAGCTCTTCGCGGATGACGGCGACGTCCTCGGCGTCGTAGCGGCGGGGGAACTTCTCGGCGCGGCGGAGCTCCTTCTCGAGGTCGCGCATCTTCGCGTTGATCGAGCGGAGTTTCTTCATGAGCGGGATGATGCGGCCGGTGCGGAGGCTGAGTTCCTCGGTGAGGGCGGCCATCTTGCGGCGGCGGGTCGCCATCCGCTCGCGGATCTCGGCGGCGGCGTCGGCGTCGCCCGCGGCCTGGGCGGCCTGGAGGGCTTCCCAGTCGGCGCGGTTGAGCGTCAGCAGCCGCTCGATGGTCCTGAGGTTGTAGGGGATGCGGCGGGCGATCTTCGCCTTGGCGTCGGTCTCCGCGGTGGAGATCCGCATCGTCCGGTCGAACGGGAGCGTGCCGGCGTGCACCTGCCGGAGCATCTCCACCGCCTGGTTGAGGGCGTAGTCACTCTCGAGGCAGCGACGGCGGAAGATCATCCGCGTCGTCTCGATCTTCTTCGCCAGGCGGATCTCCTCCTCGCGGGTCAGCAGCGGGATGGTGCCCATCTGGGTGAGGTACATCCGCACCGGGTCGTCGATCCGCTTGGCGTGGCTCTCGGCGAGGGCCTCGGCGATGTCCTTGCGGAACTGCTCGTCGTCGGCGCCGGCCTCCGCTCCGGAATCGGCGTCGTCGGTCTCGCTCCCGTCGTCGGGCGCGATGCCCGCGGCCAGTTCCTTGACGGCGCGGGACTTGCCGTCCAGGGGCGCGGCGGACCCGAGGCTCAGGCGCAGCCATCCCTGCTCGGAGGTCCGCTCGCCCCCGGGGACGCTCATCGCCCGGGCCGGACGGGCCGCGCCGGCCGCGGCCTCGCACTCGTCCCGCCGCTTCGACTCGCGGTACCGCCGCGCGCGGTACTCCATCTCGTCGATCAGCTCGATCCCCATCTGGTCCAGCAGCACGAGCAGCTCGTGCAGACGCTCCGGATCGACCATCTCGTCCGGGAGCGTGTTGTTGAGCTCCTCGTAGCTCAGCCAGCCACGCTCGCGGCTCACCTCGACCAACTGGGCCATTGCGGGGTGCAGGTCGCAGATCACGGGTGCCTCCTGGCGCCGGTCAGGCAGCGCTTGCTGGCGCCGACCGACCGCCGATCGTCCGTTCGGGTTCTCCGGATGCGGCCGTGCCAGCTCGTCGGCTGCACGGTCGCCCGCCCCGCCTCCCCGATTCCATTGCGCTCGCTCTTTCGTTCGCCGGTTCTCGTTTCGCGTTTTCACCACACCAGCGACCCGGCTAACCGCCGGGGGCAGGCGAGCCTATTCGTCCACCGCCCGGCGGGCCGGCGCGGCCGGTCGGCGTCGGCAGGGCCGCGGGGTCGTTCCCGACCGTCGCGGCGACGGCGCGCAGGGCCTCGACCTGCGCCAGCACCGCCTCCCAATCGGAGTTCGCCCGCGGCGGGGCGGCGGCCGTCGCCTTGCGGTAGGCGAGGTCGCGGCGCAGCGCGGCGAGCCAGTGGTTCCAGAGTTCGTGGACGCGGCTGGGCGTGCGCTCCGCGAGGCGGTCAACGTCCGACGCCAGCGAGGTCGCGGCCTGCTGCGCCGCCGGGTCCTCCAACGCGGCGAGCACGGCGTGCAGCGCGGGGGGCGTGCCCTCCTCGTCCAGGTCGGCGATCGCCTGCGCGACGGCGCGGATCGTGGCGGTGCGCTGCGCCTCGGGGCGAAGCAGGGCCGACTCCTCGCCCTGGAGCGAGTAGAGCAGCGAGGGGTCGCACAGGATGCACCCCAGCAGCCGCTCGACGAGCATGGGGCGGCTGGGGCGCCCCTCATCGGGCGGCTCGTTCTCCGGCGCGGCGGTCTGCGGCGACGCCGGCCTTTCGGCGCGGGGCTCGGAGGCGGGGCGCCAGGGGCGTGCGGCGCTGCGGCGCTTCTGCACCGCCTGCACGATGACGTCCCAATCCACCTCCGCCACCGCGGCGAGGCGCTTGACGATGAGCTGGTACCGGATCGCGTCCACGCGGCCGAGGCCGAGGTCCACGAGGCGGCCGATGAACTCCTCGATGACGCGGGAGCGGCCCGAGACGCCGCGGCCTTCGAGTTCCGCGCTGATGCGGCGCATCAGCAGCGACAGCGGGTCCACGGCCGCGGCGAGCACGGCGCGGAAGACCTCCAGCCCGTCCTCCCGCTTGAGCAGCTCGTCGGGGTCCTTCGCGTCGGTCGCGGATGAGAGCATGGCGATCTTGACGTCGATCGGCTCGGCGAAGAAGACCTCGACCGCCCGTTCGGCGGCGCGGAGCCCCGCCTCGTCGCCGTCGAAGAGGAGGATGACCGTCTCGCACTGGCGGCGGAGGATCCTGGCGTTGGCGGCGGTCAGGGCGGTGCCCAGGGTGGCGACGGCGTTGGTGATCCCCGCCTGGTGGCAGGCGATCGTGTCCATGTACCCCTCGGTGACGATCGCGGTGCGGGTGCGGCGGATCTCGGGGGCGGCCTGGTGGAGGCCGAAGAGGGTTGAGCCCTTGTCGAAGACGGCCGACTCGGCGGAGTTGAGGTACTTGGCGTCCTCCGTGCCGTCGGGGCGCTTCTCCTCGCTGAGCCGGCGGCCGCCGAAGCCGATGATGCGGCCGATCTGGTCGGTGATCGGGAAGATCAGCCGATTGCGGAAGGCGTCGTAGCCGCCGGTGGCGTCCCCGTCGCGTCGCTTGAGCAGCCCGGCGGCGAAGAAGGGCTCCAGGGGGAGGCGCTTGCGCTGCACGGTCTGGATCAGGCCGTCCCAGCGGTCGGGGGCGGCGCCGAGGCCGAAGCGTTCGACCATGTCGGGCGCGATGCCTCGACGGGCGATCAGGTCGCGCGCCGCGCGGCCGTGCTCGGGGTGGGCGAGGATGGCGCGGAAGAAGTCGTTGGCGGTCCGGTTCGCGGCGAGGATGGACGCGCGGGACGGCCGGTCGCCCGCGGCGTCGCTCTCGGCCCTGCCGCCGCGCCAGGGCGTCAGTTCGATGCCGGCGCGCTGGGCGAGGTGCTCCAGCGCCTCGCGGAAGCTCATCTTGTGGTAGTTCATCACGAACGCGAAGGCGTCGCCGCCCGCGCCGCAGGAGAAGCAGTGGTAGATCTGCTTGTGGGGCACGACGTTCATCGAGGGCTTGTGGTCGTCGTGGAAGGGGCAGAGGCCGACGTACTCGCGGCCCTTCGGGCGCAGCGTGACGTGCTCGGCGATGAGCTGGACGATGTCCGTCGCGTCCAGAACGCGCTGGCGATCATCGTTGTGTGACCTGACGGTTGCCAAGGTCGTCTGCTGCACCTTGAGGTCCGGTGCCCGGCCATGCCGCGACACGCGATCCACGAGAAACGTGCGGCCGATCGTCGGCGCGACACACCGACCACGAGCGAGCGGCCCACGAGAAACCGGCCCCACGAGAGAACAACCCACGAGACGGCGGCCCACGGGGGACGAACTCACCTTCCGGAGGAATGCACGCGTCCGCGGCCCGGTCGTGGAGCGGCAGGGCTCCCCGTGCCGGCGGCGAGGAGATCGCGCCGGCGGCGGGTCGGTTCCGCACGGTCCGCTCCTGTCGGGAGGCGATCGGTTCAGGCTCTTGCGGCCCGGGGGGCCAGGGTCCTGCGATCAAAGGGTGAGCGACCGGCACCTCAAAGGTAGCACAGGGGCAGACTGGGTCAAATACCGAAACGGGTTACGCCTGCGACGACAGAGAATTCCGACCACAGCCGTGTGGCCATTTCGGCGGGCGAGATAGGCTTCCAGCGCGATGAGAAAGCGGGTGACATTTCGGGGCCGGGTCCAGGGAGTCGGGTTTCGGGCCACGGCCAGGTCGGTTGCGAGGGCGCATCCCGTCACGGGGTGGGTCCGGAATGAGCCGGACGGGACAGTGCTCCTTGAGGTCCAGGGGACCGAGGAGGCTGTTGATCGGTACCTGGAAGGGTTGCGGGGGGCGATGGGCCGGAACATTCAGGACATGGACGTCATTTTGATCCCCGACGTCGCGGGGGAGAGCGGGTTTCAGATCGCGTACTGACGAGGTGGCTGGCGTGCTGGTGCTCTTTGATGTGGATGCGACGCTGATCACCACCTCGCGGGCGGGGATCTGGGCGATGGGGGCGGCCGGACGGGAGTTGTATGGAGAAGCGTTCACCACCGACCGGACGGAGTTTTCTGGACGGCTCGATCCGCTGATCCTGCGGGACCTTCTCGAAGCGAACGGCGTCGAGCCGACCGCGGCGGCGCTGGCGGCCATGCGCGCCACCTACCGGGTCCATCTGGAGCGGCGCCTGCGGGAGGGACCGCCGCCGCGGGCGCTGCCGGGGGTGATGGACCTGCTCACGGTCCTGTCGGAGCAGGCGAGCGTCGTGATGGGGCTGCTGACGGGGAACTTCCCGGAGACAGGGGCGATGAAACTGCGGGCGTGCGGAATTGAGCCGGAGCGGTTCCCAATCCGGGTCTGGGGGGACGAGTCGCCGTTTGAGCCGCCCTGCCGCGAGCACCTGCCGCCGGTGGCGATCGGCCGGTACCGGGAGCGTCAGGGGCGGGAGGTGGCCCCCGACGCAGTGACGGTAGTGGGGGACACGCCGCACGACGTGGCGTGTGCGAAGGCGAACGGGTGTCGGGTGATCGGGGTGGCGACGGGGGCGTATTCAACGGGGGCCCTCCGTGATGCGGGCGCGGACCTGGTGCTGGTGGACCTGAGCGACACGGAGAGGGTCGTGTCATGGGTGATGCGTCGGGCGTAGTCGTCGGCGGCGGGGGGGAGGCCGGTGGGGGGGAGCGGTGGGGGAGCGCCGGTTCGGCGGCGCTGTTGGAGCGCCCGACGGTCGCGCCGATCGCGCCGGGAGAGCGGATCGCGTCGATGGACGTGCTGCGGGGGGTTGCGCTGCTGGGGATCCTGCCGATGAACCTGCAGACGGGGTTCGCGCTCGTCGCCGCGGCGTACTTCAATCCGGCGGTGGATGGGGGGTTTGATGGGGCGAACCGCGCGGTGTGGCTCGGGACGCACGTCATCTTCGACATGAAGATGATGGCGATCTTCTCGATGCTCTTCGGGGCGGGGCTGGTCGTGATGACGGAGCGGGCGGACGCCGCGGGCGCGCCGCTGGCGGGGCGGTACTACCGGCGGCTGGGGTGGCTGGCGCTCATCGGGTTCCTGCACGCGTACCTGTTGTGGTTCGGGGACATTCTGTTCATGTACGCGCTGTGCGGGATGCTGCTGTACCCGGTGCGGCGGCTGCGGGCCGGGTGGCTCATCGCGGTGGGGGCGCTGGTGCTGCCGGCGGCGATGCTCATCGCGCAGGCGAGCGCGGCGTTCTTCGAGCAGGCCAGGGCCGAGATGCCGGAGGTGTGGGCGGAGATGCTGCGGGGCTTTGCGCCGACGGCGGAGGACGTGGCGAAGGAGACGGCGCGGCGCGGAGCGCTGTCGCTCGGGCTGCTGGCGTGGAACGCGGGGACCGCCGCGTCGATGCACCTGGTGATGTTCCCGACCTGGGGCCTGTGGCGGATCACCGGGCTGATGCTGATCGGGATGGGGCTGATGAAGATGGGGGTCTTCAGCGCGGCCCGGTCCGCGAGGTTCTACGTGCTCATGGGGGCAATTGGGTACGGGGTAGGGGCGCCGCTGGTGTGGATCGGGGCGCTGCGGACGGAGGCGGCGGGGTTCGACCCGGTCTACATCTTCCGGGCGGGCTGGAACTACAACTATTTCGGCTCGGTGGGGGTTGCGCTCGGGCACACGGCGGTGGTGATGCTGCTGTGCCGCGAGGGGCGGTTGGGGGCGCTCGGACGGGGGCTGGCGGCGGTGGGGAGGACGGCGCTGAGCAACTACCTCCTGCAGACGCTGATCTGCCTGACGCTCTTTTCCGGGTTCGGGCTCTTCAGCCGGCTCGACCGGGTGGAACTGATGGGCGTGATGCTGGCGATCTGGGCGGCGCAGATCACCGCGAGCACGGCGTGGCTGCGGGCGGGGATGCTCTATGGGCCGGCGGAGTGGGCGTGGCGGTCGCTGACGTACGGGCGGGTCCAGCCGCTGCGCGGTGCTACGGCGGCGTAGACCGCCGGGCGCGGGGCGGCGCGACGCTCGGTGCGCCGGGCCACGGAGCTGAGCCTGACGCCCGGTGGCTCGGAGAACATCACACGGCTTCATCTCGCGGCGGCGGTTTTCATCTGCGCGACAGATAAAATATTCCTTGCCTCGTCCCGCGGCCGTTTCGAACGTCCCGATCCGACCGGTGCCCTGCACCGTAGAGTTGCTCACGAGTTCACCGGGAGACCGCCGTCCATGCCGACCAGCTACCGGGCCCTGTGCACCGACTTCTACATCAACCAGCGCCTCAACCTCAAGATGGACCTCCCGATGAGACGGGACACGGTCCTTGCGCTCTTCGACCGCATCCGTCGCGAGCACTCGTCGATGGACAAGTTCCGCCGGTACCAGAACGAGCTGGCGCTGGAGTCGGCGTCGCGCGACCAGGCGCAGCAGTGGCTGGGCCTGCGCAAGACCTCGATCCGCTCCGGTTCGGTGAACCCGGCGACGGCGGGGGACGCGTACCGGCTGCACCGGCTCGTGCTCGAGACCGCGCCGTACTACCTGGACATCAGCCCGCTCGACCTGGACTACCTTGAGCTGCTCTACGGCTTCGACCTGATGGCGGCGGGGAACCACGACGCGATCGTCTACGAGGCGCTCGTCGCCGGGTCGCCGCTGGCGAGCCTGATCGACCACGACGGGGCCATCCCGATCGACTGCCAGCCGATCCTGGGGATGGCGCTGACGGAGGCGTGCGACATCCAGGCCAACTTCGAGGTCAAGACGCGGACGAGCCCGCAGCAGGTCCGCTCGGGGGACTTCCGCGAGGAGCCGATCAGCATCTATCTGACGATCCGCAAGTACGGCCCCATCCAGGACGTCAAGGAACTGCCCAACGTCCTCTCGACGCTCCTGAAGCACGGGGAGGAACTGCTGGAGTCCCGGCTGGTGCCGAACCTGCTGGTGCCGATCCGCAACGTCATCGTGACCGGCAGCACCTGAGTCCTTGCTCCCTCATTGGAGGGGGTGGCGGACGATTGCCGCCCGGCGCGGTACCCTCTGCACTCGGGGTAGCCGGGGGAGGTGGAGCGGTGTGCTCGGCGGATGATGGCTGGACGGACGATGCTTGCAGCGACCGCGGCGGGGTGGAGGCCCGGGGTGACCCTGGGATCGACGCAGGCGATCTCCGCCGCGATCTGGGCGATGGTGCTGATCGCGGTGGTCGTGGCGGGGGGCCTGGTGGTGATGGCGCTGCGCCGATGGCTGCTGTCCAAGGACGGCGAGGCGGGGGGTATGGGGGGGCTCGCGCTGGACGAGTTGCGTGCGATGCGCCGGCGGGGGGACCTCAGCGAGGAGGAGTACGAGGCGGCGCGGGATGCGATCACCTCGGCGCTGACGGGGCGGCCCGCTGCCGGGTCGCCGCGACGGCTGACGGGAGGGCGTGCCGACGGCGCGCTGGTCGCGCCGCCGGGGTTCGACCTGACGGGGCAGCCGCTGCCGCGACCGGCGGCGGACCCCCCGGATCGCGGGGGAGAGGCGGCGAGATAACCTGAAGAGGACGGGGACAGCGTGTGGGGGATCGGCTTTTTGGAGGGTGAGAGGCAGACGGCGATGGCCCCGGGGCGTACCGTCACAACTTTGACCCGGCGGCGCCTTTGTTGCGGGACCGGGAGTAGAGACTGGTTTCAGGGGTGCCGATACACTCGGGTGGACCTGTCGCCAAGCGTCCGGATAACACGGGAATTCGTGAGAGCTTCATGGCCAAGAACCGATCAGACGACAACGACGGAACCCAGAACTCCTCCGGCGGCGGCTCGCGCGGCGACGGCGGTTTCAAGGGGCGCAAAGTGACGACGTGCTCGTTCTGCGGCAAGACCAGTCGCGAAGTCGGGCCGATGGTCGAGGGGCCGAGCGTCTATATCTGCGCGAACTGCACCGACCTCTGCCAGAACATCTTCAAGCAGGAGCGCCGGCGGGTGAGTTCATCGGGGGCCCTGTTCACGGAGATCCCGCCGCCGCGGCAAATCAAGGCGTTCCTGGACCAGTACATCGTCGGGCAGGACACGGCCAAGCGGGCCCTGTCGGTGGCGGTGCACAGCCACTACAAGCGGCTGCTGCACGCCGAGAAGGAGGACACCGACGTCGAGCTGGACAAGTCGAACATCCTGATGGTGGGGCCGACGGGCTCGGGCAAGACGCTGCTGGCCAAGACGCTGGCGCGGATCCTGAACGTGCCGTTCGCCATCGGGGACGCGACGACGCTGACGGAGGCGGGGTACGTCGGCGAGGACGTGGAGAACCTGCTGCTGAAGCTGCTGCAGAACGCGGACTACGACATCGAGGCGGCGCAGCGCGGGATCATCTACATCGACGAGATCGACAAGATCGGCAAGACCTCCAACAACGTCAGCATCACGCGCGACGTCTCGGGCGAGGGCGTGCAGCAGAGCCTGCTGAAGATGCTGGAGGGGACGATCAGCAACGTCCCCCCGCAGGGCGGGCGCAAGCACCCCGAGCAGCAGTACATCCAGATGGACACGACGCACATCCTGTTCATCTGCGGCGGGACGTTCGTCGGGCTGGAGGACATCATCCGCCGGCGGATCGGCAAGAACCGCATCGGCTTCACCGGGGAGTCGAGGATCAAGGACGAGGCGCAGAGCCGCGCCGAGATCCTGGCGCAGGTGACCCCGGAGGACCTGATCGAGTACGGGATGATCCCGGAGTTCGTCGGCCGCCTGCCGGTGCTCGCCCCGCTGATGCCTCTGACGCTCGATGCGATGATCAACATCCTCACCGAGCCGAAGAACGCGCTGGTGCGGCAGTACCAGCACCTGTTCAGCCTGGAGAACGCCAAGCTCACCTTCACCCCGGAGGCCCTGAAGGCGATCGCGGAGAAGGCGATGAAGCGAGAGACGGGCGCCCGGGGGCTCCGCGGCGTCATCGAGGAGCTGATGCTCCCGCTGATGTACGAACTCCCCGACATGAACCACCAGGGCGCCGAGTACGTCATCGACCGGGAGGATGTGCTGCGCCCCGGCCGGCTGGCGGACCTGCGGGTGAAGCGGAAGGAGTCGGCGTAAGCCGCCTCGCTCCGCGGACAAGCGACCACGGGCGGGCCTGCGTATGCGGGCCCGCTCTTTTCTTTTCTGCCGGCGATGGAGGAGAGGTAGGGGAGGGGCCCGGTCAGTTCAGGTCGCGGCAGAGCCACTGCGTGCACCCGGCGACGGTGGCGGGAGCGAGGAGGTGGATCCGGATGTCCGCATCGAGGAGCCGGCGGACGTCGCGCGGCTGGTCCACGAAGAGGTGGAGCGTCGGGGGGACGACGAGCGGGGCGCCGCCAATGGCGGCGCGGAGGAGCGGTGCGTGCGAGGTCGCCCACGCCGCGGCCACGGTCAGGGGCTCGAGGGCCGCGGAGGCGTCCGCGGGTTGGGAGGCGAGGATGTGGAGCCGGCCATCGGCGTCCGTGGCGAACTGGACCTGCGGGGCGTACGGGCAGGCGATGGACCGCGGGGTCAGGCCGTCGAGGTGCGTGGCGAGGTGGGCCGGGGCCTGGGAGGCGCCCTGAGGAGCGGCAGCATCTGGCGCGGTGGGCTCGTGCGCGGATGGCGCGGCAGGCCGCGGGGGCTCTTCGGGGTGTGCGAGGCGGAGAGGACGCTCGGGCCGCGGCGCCGGGCGTGGGGCGCGGCGGCGGCGGCGCGTGGCGGAGGTGATGGCGTCGATCGCCAGCCTCGCGGCCCCTTCCACGGGGCCGCTGAAGAGGACGACGGAGGGGCCGCGGGCGCTGGAGACGCGGTGGACGCCGGGGGCCCGCTCGATGGGGCGCTGGACGAAGATCCGGGCCGCCTCGGAGAGCCGGGCGAAGACGGCGTCGGCGGTCTCATCAGGGGCGCCCATCACCGAGACGCGGACCTCGGGGCGATCGTCGGGGTTGCCGCGGTCGGCGGCGGGGTCGGTCAGGAGTCGCTTGAGCGTGCGGTAGGCCGCGACGACGGCGAACTCGTCGGCGCTGGTCAGGAGCGTGAGGGCGGAGATGCGGGGGTGGGAGGAGAGGAGGGGCTCGTCGGGCTCATCGACGCGGATGATCCAGCGGCCGGCGATGGCGGCCGCGGCGTTGATGGCCGCGGCGAGCGAGGCGCGGGCCTGGAGGGACTGGGGGGGCGGGTCGTCGTCATCGGGGGAGACGACCTCGACGGTGGCGTAGCCGGCGCGGACCTGCACGAGGCCGACGGCGGCGTCCTCCTCGCGAGCCACGCAGCGGGCGTACTGGGAGACCCAGGCGGACCCGAGGACGGGGAGATGGCCGAGGATGAGGCCCTCGACGGTGTCGAGGGCGAGGTCGGGGGCCGTGGAGTCGTCGGGGGCGTCGGCGTCGTTGGTTTCGGAGAGGGGGCGAGAGGCCGGGCGACGGCCGATCTCGCCGAGGAAGAGGTCGGCGAGGGAGTCGTAGGCCTCGCGGGGGTCGTCCGTGACCAGGGACGGGGCGGCGTGTCCGGGATTTCCGCCGAAGGTCGTGGTGCCGGTCGGCTTTGGCATGCTCTGCTCCGCAGAGGTTGAGCGTCGCGGGTGTGCCACAGTTGTGTGTGTCAGGCGCTGCTGGCCCCGGGGGGGATGATGAGGCTGGCGGTTTCGCCCTGCTCGGTGCGGGCGGTATCAGCGTTGAACGGATCGGCCATCCATCGGCCGTCAACGACGAGGCGGTAGCGTGTGCCGCCCGGGGGAAGAGGGATGAGGAGTTCGAAGACGCCGCGGGCGCGGTTGAGGACCATGGGGGATCGCTCGGGGGCCCAGCCGTTGAAGTCGCCGGCGATCTCGATCTTCGCGCCGAGGGAAGCGGGCTGGACGAAGAGCACGCCGTCGGGGGTGATGTTGACACCCAGAGACGGGGTGCCGGCGGGTTGGGCCTGGCGAGCGGGCGCGGGGCGTGCAGGGGCCTGCTCGTGCGCGCGGCGGGTGCGTTCCACCATTTCCTGGGCGCGGGAGACCGGCGCCGGGGCCGCGACGGCCGTGGCGGCGCTGGGAGCGAACGGGCGGTCGGACGCACCGGCGACGGCGTTCACGCTCGGCGCCGTGATGACGATTGGTTGCGCGGGTTGGAGGGGGGCGAGCCCGGCGCGGAAGGAGGGACGGCGCAGGGCGTGTTCGATGAGCCAGTCGGCGACCGCGCCGTAGTCGGCGGCGCCGGTGGAGTCGGGGGCGTACTCGCCGACGGGCTGCCCGAAGGAGGCGGCCTCCTTCAGCGCGGGGTCGTAGCGGACGGGGATGGGGATGACCTGGCCGGGGAAGCGCCGGTGCAGTTCGTCGAGCAGGTCGCGGGCGAGGACGCTGTCCGGGTCGTGGAGCGTCGGGAGGAGTCGGTAGGCGGGAGAGATCTCCAGCCGCTTCGCGAGGGCCTTGATGGTGCTGACCTGCTTGGTCGCGCCCTGAAGGGAGAAGAAGCCGGTCTCGACGGGAATAAGAACCTGGCTCGCGGCGACGAGGGCGTTGTACGCGAGCAGGCCGATGGCGGGGGAGCAGTCGATGACGGCGAGGTCGTAGCGGTTGGAGAGGGAGGCGAGGACGCGGGCGAGGCGTTTCTCGGGCTCGGGTTCGGTGGCGAGCCCGCCTCGGAGAGCCTCGAGGCCGGCCAATCGCATGTTGCTGGGGGCGAGGTCGAGGTTGCGGCTGACGCGCCAGAGGAGGCGGTCGGGCTCGACGGGGGGGAGGAGCGGGTCGTCGGAGACGGCCGCGAGCATTGCATCGCCGATGGAGAGGTCGATGCGCGCCTCGGGGATGGCGAGGCCCGCGGCACAGTGCGACTGCGGGTCCATATCGACCAGGAGGGTGCGCCAGCCGCGGGCCGCGAAGAACCCTGAGAGGCTGATCGCGGTTGTGGTCTTGCCGCAACCGCCCTTCTGATTGATGACCGCGATCGTCTGCACTAGCCGCTCCTCAAGACATGGAAGACGCGGAAGACAGGGATAGCGGGGCGGCAGGATGGCCGCGAAGAGCCGAGAAACAGATGGCCGCGGCCCCGCCCGGGTATTAGACTCCCGACTTATCGGGTGGTCGCTTCAATCCCCTTGAAACGCGGGGGGTAAGGAATGTGCGAAAGCGCACCCGGGGGAGCGGGGTTCTGCTCACCGAGGGGGGGCAAGGGAGGAGGTTGCGTCGGGCTCGCCGCGGATGCGGTCGATGCCGGCCCGGATCGCCTCTTCGGGGGGATCGAAGACGATGCGGCAGCGGCCGTCGCCGGTGGGGAGGGCCAGGCGGAGGCGGCCGCCGGCGGTCTTCTTGTCGTGAAGCATGCCCGCGAGGATCTCCTCGGATGAGGGGAGTTCCGGCATGGAGGCCGGGAGCCCGGCGGCGCGGACGAGGCCCGTGATTCGATCGGCCGTGCCGCGAGCCGTGGCGCCGAGGCGCTCGCCGCAGGCGGCCTCGGCGATCAGGCCGAGGGCGACGGCCTCACCGTGGAGGAGTGAGCGGCCGAGGTGGGGTATGGGGAGGGTCTCGATGGCGTGGGCGATGGTGTGACCCATGTTGAGGGCCAGCCGTCCACCGCCGGGGCAGTCGCCGTCCTCTCGCTCGTCGGCGGCGACGACCGCGGCCTTGACGGCGAGGTTGCGGGCGATGAGCTCGATGAGGTGGGCCTCGGTGCGGTCGAGGATCGAGGGCAGGTTGGCGGTGGTCCAGTCGAGCAGGTCGGGCTCTCGCCAGTCCGCGCCGAGCAGGGCGTGCTTGATGCACTCGGCCAGCCCGGCGCGGAAGTGGTGGTCGGGGAGGGAGGCGAGGAGGCGGGCGTCGCAGAGGACCAGGGACGGCTGGTGGAAGGAGCCGACGAGGTTCTTCAGCAGGCGGGGCTCGGTGCCGTCTGTGGCGGGGAGGTGCAGGTTGACGGCGGTCTTCCCGCCGACGGCGGCGTCCACCATGGCGAGAAGGGTGGTGGGGCACTGGATGACCGGGACGCCGCGGCGATAGATGGAGGCGACGAAACCGGCGAGATCGCCGGTGACGCCGCCGCCGAGGGCGATGACCGGGTCGGTCCGCTCGTGCCGGGTGCGGGCGAGGGAGAGCAGGAGGCGCTCGGCAGCGGCGATGGACTTATTCTGTTCGGTAGCGGCGACGGTCTCGCCGGTGGTGAGATAGCCGGCCTCGGTGAGAGAGGCGATCGCTGTGGCGACGATCTCGCGGGGGAGATTGGCGTCGGCGATGACGAAGGCGCGGCGGGGCAGGTGGGAGCGGGCGGGGGCGTCGTGGGCGAGGGATTCCAGGATGCGGCGGCCGAGGGTGGGGAGGAGGTCGGCGCCGACGACCACGTCATAGGGGCGCGTGTTGAGGCCGACGCGGATGGTGCGGGGGGCGCGACGCTGGGCGGTCATGTTTCGGTCGCTCGGATCTGGGGAGGCGGAGGGGGAGGGTCAGGCGGGGCCGGGCTCGTAGTGGATGGTGCGCTCGACGGTGTTGTCGTCGCGCATGACGAGGACGCGGGGGCGGTGGCGTGCGTACTCGGCGTCGTCCATGAGGGCGTAGTGCATGATGATGAGTTTGTCGCCGGGCTCGACGAGGTGGGCGGCGGCGCCGTTGACCTCGATGGCGCCCGAGCCGGGCTCGCCGCGGAAGATGTAGGTCTCGAACCGGGCGCCGGAGCGGCAGTTGGCGATCTCGACGGCGTCGGAGACGCGCATGCCGCAGGCCTCGAGGAGATTCGCGTCGATGGTGATGGAGCCGACGTAGTCGGGGCGGGCCGCGGTGACGCGGGCCATGTGGATCTTGCTGTGCAGGACTTTGCGGAGCATGGTGTTTCGTGCCTGGCCCGGGGGCGGGGGGCGGGTCAGCGGGGCTGCGATGAGGGGTTCAGTCGTTCAGGCCGGCGTGGTCGCGTCTCTTCGACTCCGGACGCTCCCACTCCACGCGGGGGACGTCGCCCCAGAGCATCTCGAGGTCGTAGTGGGCGCGGGTATTGGGTTCGAAGATGTGGATGACGACGTCCACGCAGTCGAGGATGTACCAGGTGGTGCGGGCGTCCACGCTGTGGCGGTAGACGGGGAAGGCGCGGGCATCGGCGAGTTTGCGGACGTCGTCCGCGCTGCCGCGCATCTGGCGGTCGGAGGTGCCGGAGGCGATGACGATGAAGTCGGTGACCTGGCTGACGCTGCTGACGTCGAGGACGACGATGTCTTCGCAGCGGTCGTCGCCGAGGAGCCGGGCGGCCTCGATGGCGAACGCGCGGGCGGCCTCGATGTCGCCGCGGGGCCTGGGGGCGACGGGCGTCTCGAAGCCGGCTTGGGTCTCGGCGGCGTCGGCGCCGGCGGGGTTGGTCTCGTGCTGGTCGGAACTAGCCATGGATGTCCTGGTCATCTCCGGGGGTATTCGTTCGTGACGGGCGTGCGATGCGACGGTCTGGGCGGCGGCGCCGGGTTGGGCGCTCGGGGAAGGGCCGACACGGCGAGCGGCCGGGGGGTCATGCTTCGGGTTTGCCCACGAGGACGTCAAGGGCGCCGTCGATCGGTTCGCCGATGAACTGGATCACGCCCGGGCCGCCGCGGCGGCGTGGGGGCGCGGGCCGCTGGTCGCGCTCGGGGACGGGGTCGGGGGCGCAGATCTGGCGGAGGATCTGTTCCACGGTGTCGCGGTCGAGGGGTGCGGCGGTCTGCGCGTCGAGGCTGGAGGCGGGCGCGGGGCAGACGCCCAGGAAGAGCCATCCGCCGGGGGCCAGGACACGCCAGAGTTCGGCGATCGTCGCGCCGTCGCCCGGCTTGCCGGAGAGGGCGTACGGGGCGATGACGGCGTCGAAGGCGCCGTCGATCTCGCCGGCGAGGGAATCGGGGCGGGAGGTCTCGAAACTCACGTTGGGGAGGCGGTAGCGGCGCTGGGCGAACGAGACGGCCTGATCGTCGTCGTCGAGGGCGACGACCGCCCCGGAGGGGCCCAGCCGCTCGGCGAGCCAGACGGCGCCGTATCCGGTGGAGCAGCCCATTTCCAAGATGCGCATGCCCGGGGCGAGGAGCCCCTCGATGCGGCGGTACCGGTCGAGGAGCGGAGTGGGGGCGAGGTCGGCGAAGACGCGGCGGCTGGTGGCCCGGATGAGCATCTTGCCGCCGTCGGGGAAGACGACGCGGAAGTCCTTGTATCCGCGGCCTTTACGACTCAGGGCCCGGGAGAGGGGCTCCGGCGTGAACTCGCGGTAGATGACGCCGTCGGCGGCGTGGATGCTGCCCAGCAGGCCGAGCGACCGGCGGAACTGCTGACCCCAGCGCGACAACAGCCGGCCCACCCGGGAGCGGGGGGCAGGGCCGAGGGCCAATGAGGATCCTGCCTGGATCGCGGCGGTCATCGGTGGAAGCCTAGCCAGTTCCGGGCGGGTCGGAAGCGGAGCGGATGGGGAACGCGGGATCAGGGCGAAGGGGCCTGGGCCCCGGGAGGTGGACGCATCGCCGACACGTGGCGCCGGACTGATTGGATCGGAACGGGCGACATCGTCCCGGGATCGGCCGTGTTTGTGTCGGCGTGTGGCGGCAAGGTACAGCGCGCCGGTCGATTGCACCATTGTGAGCGGGAGCATGGCCCGGCGCTGGAGCGAGCACCGTGTGGCGCGGGAGGGGCGGCAGCGGACACGGTGCCGCGTCGGGTGCTGGGAGAGAGAAGAGCATGGTGGAGAAGGAGAGCCGGGAAGCAGTCGAGAGGAGGGAAGGGAGCGAGGGAAGGAAGAGGGAGGACGCCTTTGGGGGGAGGCTTTGGTGATGATGGGGGAGGGTCTGGTCGAGCGCCGCTCTCCACGTTTGATCGTGGCGCCCGGAGGGGGAGAGGGGTTGGGGGACGGATGAGGCGGGGAGGAGAGGTAGAGAAAGCACGGGCTCAACAGCCCGTGCCACAGAGAGGGGGGCTGCCTTGTGCCGGGTTTTCCGCTCCTTGTGCCCCGGCTAGCCCACGATCCGGACCCACCCGGTGGGGCGGTCCTGGCTGGTGATGGTGAGGCCGTAGGCGACGCCCTCGTGGAGCGAGGCGACCAGGTCGGGGTCGTTGCACTGGCGGGAGAGGTGGAGGAGGACGACGTGGCTCCGCGGGGCGATGCGGGCGATGGCCTCGATCGCCTCGTGGTTGCTCAGGTGGCCGGCGCCGCCCATGATGCGGCGCTTGAGGAAAGCGGGGCGGCCGGAGTTCTCCTGCATCACCGGGCAGTAGTTGGACTCGATGGCGAGGACCTCGACGCCGGCGAGGTGCTCGACGATGGGATCGGTGACGCGGCCGACGTCGGTGGCGAAGCCGAGGCACCCGCCGGGGAGGCAGAAGCGGAGCGTGGCGACGCCATGGTCGTCGTGCGCGGCGAGGACCGAGCGCACCGGGGTGCCGTCGCGCAGCCGGAAGGCCGACTCGAAGGGGGCGGCGTGGAGGCCGAAGAGGCCGAAGTGAGGGCAGGAGTCGGCGTGGGAGGCGTGGACGTGAAGGGTGCAGTGGCAGGGGAGGGCCTTGGCCCAGCCGGGGTGGAAGTGGTCGGTGTCGAGGTGGGTGAGGACGATGTCGTCCACGTGGTGCAGGCCGAGGCCGAGTTCGCCGAGGAGGCGGGTGGTGCGGCGGGGCGAGAGGCCCAGGTCGATGAGGCACGCCCGGCGGACGCCCGAGCGGCTGAGGGTCAGGACGGAGCAGTTGCCGGCGGAGCCGCTGGCGAGGACGCACAGTTCGGCGGTCAGCGAGGTCGCCGCGGGCGGCGGAGGGGCGGTTGGGGCACCATCCGTGATGCTCATGAGAGGGGAGGGTAGCGGCGTCGGCGGCGAGTTCACAGCGCCTCGGGCTCGCCGTTGTGGACGCTCTGGAGCCAACGGCCGGCGTTGCGGGGGCGACGGCCCATGCCGGGGGTGATGCCGCGCTTGCTGGCGGCGATGAAGTCGGCCATCTCCGCCAGCGGGGGGCAGTTCTCGCCGCGGCGCCTCAACTCGGCGACGACTTCCGCGCGGGGCAGGGGGTTGCGGAGGAGTTCGCGGAAGGCCACCCGCAGGAGGGTGATCTGATCGCGGGGGATCCCGGCGCGGCGGAGGCCGACGACGTTCAGGCTGCCGATCCGGTTGCGCTCGTTGACGGTGCAGAAGGGGGGGACGTCGAGGGAGACGGCGCAGTCGCCGGACATCATCGCCAGGCGTCCGATGCGGACAAACTGGTGGACGACCGCGTTGCCGCCGAGGGTGACGTTGTCGCCGATGATGCCGTGGCCGGCGATGCCAGCGCCGTTGACGAAGACGACGTTGTTGCCGATGGTGCAGTCGTGGGCGACGTGGGAGTTGACCATCATGAAAACGCGGTCGCCCAGGCGCGTCGGCGTGTGGTCGTTGGAGGCGGCGTGGACGGTGGCGTACTCGCGGATGATGCACTCCTCGCCGATGACGACGCCGGCGGTGGGCATCCCGGGCTTGAACTTGTAATCCTGGGGCTCAAAGCCGAGGCAGGCGAAGGGATAGACGACGGTGCCGGCGCCGATCCGGATCGGGCCGCAGATGTAGTTGTTGCCGAGCAGGCGGACACCCGGGCCGAGCGTCACGCGGCCGGAGAGGCGGCAGTATGGGCCGATCTGGACGTCATCCGCCAACTCGCACTCGGGGGAGATTTCGGCCGTCGGGTGGATCTGGGGCATCGGTGGATATGGTATCGCGCCCTCGGGGTGGGCACGAGAACCGGGGGGAGTCCGGGTGCGGGGCTGGTGAGGGGGCGGGGCGGGGTACGATCTGCCGATGGGCGAACATGAACCGGTCATCGTGTTGGACCTGGGGGAGATGGCGTATGAGCCGGCGTACGGCGAGCAGTGCCGGCACGTGGAGGAGGTGCTCGCGGCCAAGGCCGCGGACGGCGGAGCGGCGGAAGCAAGGGCCGGCCGGGGGGGGCGGATCCTGCTGGTCGAGCACCGGCCGCCGGTGATCACGGTCTCACGCCGGCCGACGGCGATGGGGAACCTGGTCGCATCCCCGGAGATGCTGGAACGGCTGGGGGTGACGGTGGCGACCACGGACCGGGGCGGGGACATCACGTACCACGGGCCGGGGCAGCTCGTGGTGTATCCGATTCTCGATCTGAACTACTTCCGCCTGGGGCTGCACGACTACATGCGGCTGCTGGAGGGGGCGGTGATCGACACGTGCAGGGCGTTCGGGGTGCCGGCGCACCGGGATGCGTGCGCGACGGGGGTGTGGGTCGGGGGGGACGAAGGGGGCGGCGCGTGCGGCGGGGGGGGGGGGGGGGGGGGGGCGAAGATCTGCGCCATGGGGGTGAGGGTGAAGCGCTGGGTGTCGATGCACGGGCTTGCGCTGAACGTCACGACGAACCTGGAGCACTTCGGGCTGATCGTGCCGTGCGGGCTGACGCGGCCGGTGACGAGCCTGGAGCGGGAGTTGGGGGAGCGGTGCCCGACGATGGGGGACGTCAAGCGGGTGCTGTCGGGGGTGTTGGTGGCGAAGTTGATGGAGGCGAGGGAGGAGGCGGGGCGGGTGCGGGGGGAGGGGTAGTGGTGGGTGTGGAGGTGAAGAGGTGAGCAGGTGTGGAGGTGAGGGCGAGGGGAGCGGAACAGGAAGAGGAAGAGGAGGAAGAGCAGGAGAAGAGCACGGCCGACCGCGGGCGGTCGGCCGTGGCGCCCGGAGGGGGTTGGGGGAGGGGTTAGAGCTTGAGGTCTTTCATCACGTCGTCGGTGATGTCGCTGCCTTCGGGGGCTTTGGCGACGGGGCGGGCGAGGACGGCCTGGATGACCTGGTTGATGTTGGTGGTGTCGATCTTCTCGTCCCTGCGACGGGAGACGATGACGTGGGTGTAGCCGAGCTCCTCGGCGACGGCGTCGGTGGAGGCGCGGACCTCCTCATAGGCTTCGACGTAGAGGGTGGCGAGGAAGGCCGCGAGAGCGGCCTGGGCCTGCTGCTGCTTCTCGAAGTACTCCTGCTGCTTCTTCTGGAACTCGACGAAGAGGGTGCGGGCGTCCTCGGACTCGGGGTCCATGGCCATGCCTCGCTCCTGCATGGCCCGGATCTCGTTCTCCAGGGGAGCGAGCTCGGCGAGGATCCGTTCGCGCTCCTCCATCAGACGGGGCATGTATCGGTCGCTCTCGACGAGCCGGTCGGTGATCTGATAGACGTCGCAGACGGCGATGCGGGCGACGGGCGGCTCGTCGCGATGAGGGGACGCCGCGGAGGCGCTGGGGAGGGGAAGGCGGCCGCCGAGCGCCGCAACGAGGCTCACCATGAGGCCACCGTAGATGAACAGACGCTCGCCGCGACGCATACCGCCTCCAATCATCCCCGCCCGCTTCCTGTCCTGGTCCCCACGTTGCCCGCCCGAACCGCTCGGGAAGGGCGGAACTGTAGCGGGCGACCTGGGAGGGCGGGCAGAGAGATGGGGAGTTGACATCCACACCGGCCGCGGCGATCCGGTATCCTGAGCAGGGGGCCACGATGCCTGCGGCCGCATCCTGAATCCACCGTCGCCATTACTCTGGAGCCTTCACCGTGTGTGATCCCCGGCTTGACAAGCTTGCGGATGTTCTTGTTCGGTATTCAACGGGCGTCAAGAAGGGGGATCTGGTCGCGATCGTCTCCGATCCGGTGGCGATGCCGCTGATCGAGGCGGTGACGGAGGCGGTGCTGAAGGCGGGGGGGCACCCGTTCTGGTCGCCGCGGTCGGAGGCGATGACGGAGCTGTTGCTGACGTACGGGACGGAGGAGCAGATCCGGTACGTCTCGCCGATCGCGATGCACCAGGTCGAGACGATCGACGTTCAGATCGGGTTCTGGGCGCAGGTGAACACGAAGTACCTCGGGCGGATCGACCCGGCGCTGGCGGCGATGCACCAGGCGTCGCGCAAGCCGGTGTTCAAGCGGTTCATGGAGCGGACGGCGGCGAAGCAGCTCCGGTGGGTGGGGACACAGTACCCGACGCAGGCGGCGGCGCAGGACGCGGAGATGAGCCTGAGGCAGTACGAGGACTTCGTGTACGGGGCGGGGCTGCTGCACCTGGACGACCCGGCCGCGGCGTGGCAGCGCGTGCACGAGCAGCAGGAGCGTGTGCGGGAGTACCTGCAGGGCAAGCGGGTGCTGCGGTTCCGGGCGCCGGCGGTCGATGGGCCGGGCGGGCACGACGGGACGGACCTGACGGTGGATGTGGATGGGGGGACGTGGATCAACTGCGCTGGGCACGAGAACTTCCCGGACGGGGAGGTGTTCTGCGGGCCGCAGGGGGTGGACGGGCACGTGAACTTCACGTACCCGGCGGTGTACCAGGGGCGTGAGGTGGAGGGGGTGCGCCTGGTCTTCAAGGCGGGGCGGGTCGTGGACGCGAGCGCGAGGAAGAACGAGGAGTTCCTGATCAAGATGCTCGATCAGGACGAGGGGGCGCGGGGGCTGGGGGAGATCGCGATCGGGACGAACTACGCGATCAAGGAGTTCTCGCGGAACACGCTGTTCGACGAGAAGATCGGGGGGACGTTCCACGCGGCGGTGGGGGCGGGGTACCCCGAGAGCGGGAACTCGAACCAGTCGGGGCTGCACTGGGACATGGTCTGCGACATGCGCAAGGGGGGGAGCATCGAGGCGGACGGGGAGGTGTTCCACCGGGATGGGAGGTTCCTGCGGGAGGGGTGGCCGGGGAACGCGTAGTGCGTGGCGTCGGGCCGGGGACGCCGCGCCCGAAAAGGGCCGCCCGCAACGTCTCGCGGGCGGCCCGGGTGGATCTGCAAGGCAGGCACGTTCGTGAGCGCGCGGTCGGGGGGGCTCACTGGTACTGGCGGAACTGCTCGCCGGGGGCGTTCTGCTGCTGCCACCGTTCCCGCACGCGCTGCCGCAGGGCGGCGCGGA
>ERZ777010.1046-NODE-1046-length-20663-cov-8.631260_pt1 | contig 20663 bp, 7 predicted proteins | sample MGYA00374963_ERZ777010 | MGnify/ENA primary metagenome ERZ777010 (study PRJEB29309, sample SAMN06268256) | bioreactor metagenome | isolation source: Joint BioEnergy Institute, California, USA | place: USA:Joint BioEnergy Institute, California, USA | collected...
ACGCTCTTCCGATCTTGTCCAGGACCAGGTTCAGGTCCGTCGCGCCGTAGAAGTTGATGAGGTGGCCGTTGCGCCCGACGGCGACGTTGCCGGTGATCTTGTCGCCCGCGTCGCCGACGATGGCGTCCTGCGAGAAGTTGTCGCCCGGGGCGGCGAAGCCGTCGCCGTTGCCGTCGATCGTCGTGCCCTGGGTCTGGCCGCGGATGACGTCGGCCAGCAGCTCGAAGCGGTAGACGCCCGGGCCGGGGACGCCGGGGACCTGCGGCAGGTCGCGCGAGGTCAGGTCGCGCGAGAACATGATGCGGGCGGAGTTGGAGGCCGGGAGGTACTCGACGAAGTAGTCCGTGCCCTCCGCCAGCGAGATGAGCTGGGCGCCGCCGTTGCGGACCTCGGCGATCCGCAGCGCCGGGGAGATGGTGCTGGAGTCCACCGGCTGGTTGAACTGCAGGGTGGCGACGTAGAAGCCCGCCTCGTACACCACGGACAGGTCCATGACCTGCAGCGGGTCGGCCGCGGAGTCGAAGCGGGTCACCGCGAGGTTGCCGTTGCTGGTCAGCGGCCGGCCGCCGGCGGTGACGGTCCCGATGGCGCCGGTGCCGATGATGCGGTAGGACTCGGTGTTGAACTCCGAGCCGATCGCCTGGCCGGCGATGGTCACCGAGCCGATGCTCGAGCGGCCGTCGGACCGCTTGTCGTCGGAGGTGCCCAGGAAGCCGTCCGGGCCGCGGGCGATGCCCGCGGCGATGTCGGAGCGGACGAAGTTGCCTCCGATGGTGACCGTGGCGATGTTGCCGGCGGAGACGTAGTCGTCCGCGGAGCCGATGATCCCGTCCGGGCCGATGTCGACGCCGGCGTAGATCAGCGAGTCCACCATGTCGCCGGCGATGGTGATGACGCTGATGTCGTTGCGGGCCGAGATGCGGGCGTTGATCATCGAGCCGGCCGAGACGTTGGAGAGGCCGCGCCCGGAGCGGACGACGCCCCGCTCGATCGCGCCGGCGACCGCCAGGGCGTTGGCGTCGCGCTTGAGCGTGACGATGCCCGAGAGGTCGCCGCCGATGGTGATGTTGCCGCCGGCGAGCAGGTCGATGACCGACAGGCCCACCGCCTCGGGGCGGCCGAAGTCGCCGCCCACGAACGTCTGGCTGATGTAGTTGGCGCGGATCGTGCCGCGGCTGGTGGGCCCGACCACCAGCGTGCCCATGTCGTTGCCGGCGCCGATGACGCCCGTGGTGTCCAGGAAGCCGAACTCGGCGAACTGCACGTAGGCGTCGAAGTAGAAGCTCGAGTTGCCCTTGAGGTTCGCCCGGATCGAGGCGAAGCCCATGGACGCGCCGTCGTTGGAGACGATCCGCACGTCCGTGAGGCTGTTCTGGTCCGTGTCAACGATGATGCTCGAGGCGAGCGTGGTGTTGACCAGGCCCAGGGTCTGGGTCTCGGCGTCCCAGAAGGCGCGGCCGGGGCCGGAGAAGGTGATGCGGCCGGTCTCGCCCGCGGCGGTCTGGAAGGCGAAGGGGGTGTTCTGCGCCAGTTCGACGCCCGCGGGGACGTCGATGATCTCCAGCACGCGGCCGGGGTTCTGCTGCTTGAGGCCGGGGCCGCCGCGGATGATCCCCGGCGTGGTGAAGCCGATGCCGTTGTCGGCGTAGACGGTCGTCTGCAGCGCCGCGCCGCCGACCTGCACGCTGTTGATGGAGCTGATGCCGTCGGCGACCGCGTCGTCGTTGATGTCGTCCTCGGTGCCGCGGATGCCGTCGGGGCCGGGGTTGAGGGTGTAGAAGCCGTCGGGGCCGGCGTTCATGCCGGCGGCGATGGTGACCAGCCCGGTGCCGCCGTGGATGATGATGTCGCCGATACGCCCGAACTGGACGGTGTCGGCCGCGGAGCCGACGCCGCCGGGGAGGTTGTCCGAGCCCAGGCTGGTGACGCCGGCGAGGATGAACGCGCCGCCGACGAAGCCGCCCACCTCGACCGTCCCGATGGAGTCGCCCGCGACGATCCACGAGCCGCCCAGGCCGGGGGTGATGTGGTCGTTGAGGATGACGCCGGCGACGAAGACGCGGGTGATGGAGTGCCCGGCGTAGATGCTGGACTCCCACATCGACGCCATCGCGACCTCGACCAGGCCGATGTTGGTGCCGGCCTGGATGCGCGGGCCCTGGAACGTCGGCACCGGGCCGACGCCGGGCGGGAGCTGGTTGCGCATCGAGTCGAACGGGATCGCGTTCGAAAGGTTCGGGTTGACGCCGATGTCGCCCCAGAACCCGACGGCGTTGGGGAGCACGCGGACGGCGTGGATGTGCTCCTCCGAGATGATGTCGCCCATCAGGTGGCCGCCGATGATGATCACCTGGTCGATGCCGCCGTCGTTGGCCTGGATGCGGTTGCCGGGGCGGAACGAGCCGTCGGTGATGGTCACCGTGCCGATGCCGCCGGACTCGCTGATGATCGAGCCGTTGAAGTCGCCGAAGATGTTGACGGTGTTGATGCGGCCGAAGGCGTGGATCACGGCGCGGCTGACCAGGTCGTTGCCCGGCAGGGCGACGACGCGGGCCTGCTGGACGAGGTTCAGGCCCTGGCCGACGCGGACGTCGGTGTAGATCTGGCCGGTGTTGGCCTGGATGATGTTGAGGTTGCCGCGGACGTTGATGGCGCGGCTGGTGTTCTCGTCGCCCTGGGCCCCGATGTTGCGCCCGGCGATGATCCGGTCCACGTGGGACGCGACGTCGAGCTTCACGATCGCGTCCTGCGCCGCCTGCAGCAGCGTCAGCGTGCCGTTCTCCGCGTCCGTCGTGCGGACCTCGGCGATGATCGTCCCGAGCGTCGAGATGATCGAGCCGATCGGCCCCTGCGAGGAGATCTCGCCGGTGAGGAAGAAGGCCGACTGGATCAGCCCGATGCCCCCGTTGGGGCCGTCGGAGGCGATCTTGACCGAGGTCATGTTGTCCCCGGCGGTGATCGAGTCGATCCGGCCCGCGGCGAGGAAGGAGCTGGAGCGGATGGAGCCCGCGGCGCTGATCTGACGGATGACGCCGGCGCGGACCGCCGAGGCCCGCAGGTCGCCCCCCGCGGTCACCGCGCGGACCTCGCCGTCGATGTCCAGGTCGGTGCGGACGATGTTGCGCCCGAACAGCCCGCCGGTGAGGCTCCCCTGGGCGTCGATGCGCAGGTCGCTGATGTCGCCCTGGCCGGTGCCGGCGGTGATGTTGCGGATGTTGCGGGTGGCGCGGATCTCGTTGGGTCGGAACTCCAGGACCTCGCCCAGGCGGGTCGAGTTGCGGAACTCGGCCGCGGAGATCTGGTCGATGTTGGCGGTGGCCCGGACGCGGGTGGCGTCGTAGGCGGCCCCGGTGATGGTGATGTTGCCGATGTTGACGCCGAGGACCTCGGAGCGGAACAGCGGCGTGCCGTTGGCCCGCAGGTTGACGATGTCGCCGCGGGCGAGCTCGTCGTCCGCGTCGGGGGTGTTGAAGAAGAAGCGGGCGCTGGTCCAGAAGGAGTCGAAGGTGGAGGCGCCGATGAACGCCCCGTCGATCCGCCCGTTGGTCACCGCGATCCGGGAGATGCCGTTGTCGCCGGCGTCGGTCGGATCGACGTTGGCGGCGATGATCACGCCGCGGATGACCGGGCTGAGCATCCGCCCGGCGGTGAGGTTGACGATGTCGTCGTCGGCGAAGATGCCGGCGGCGGCCAGCGGGCCGCTGCCCGGGCCGGCCACGCCGTCGCCCACGTCGATGTTGACGATGTCGTTGGCGTAGATGACCCCGACGATGCCGTCGAAGTCCCCGGCGTTGCGCCGGACGTTGTCGGTGTTGGCGGTCAGGTTGATCAGGTTGCCGCCCTGGAGGATCACGTCGCCCACGGCGCCGGCGACGTTGACGCGCTGCACGTCGCCGTTGCGGACGACGATGCCGTTGAGGCGCGGGCCGAAGGGGCCGCCGATGTCCGACAGGGTCATGTCGCCCGGGACGTCGGAGGAGCGGACGTTGATCGCCGGGTAGAGCGCCCCGTTCCAGTTCGGGTTGACGCTGTTGGGGTTGAGGCCCAGCGCGCCGCCGGCCTCGTTCTGGTAGCCGGAGGCGACGCCCAGGATGGGCCCGAGCAGCCGCGGCCCGACGCCGCTGACCTCGGTGCGGCCGAGGTTGCCGTTGCGGATGATCAGCTCGTCCAGCCCCTGGACGTCCATGGCGACGATGTCGCCGCCGACGGTGAGGTTCTGGATCAGCGTCAGCGCCTGGCCCTCGACATGGTCGATCCGCAGCACGTCGATCTCGGTGTTGCCGCCGATCTGGATGCTCGAGCGGGCGCCCTCGTCGTCGGTGGTGACCACGATCCGGCCGATGGAGGCGCGGCCCGGCGTGACGCCGTTGATCACCAGCGCGGCCCCGCCCAGCAGCGTCGCGTCGATCCGGGCGATCGCCACGCCCTGCGAGCCGTTGATCGGCAGCGTGCGCACCTGCCCGGACGACGCCGGCGAGCCGCCGCGGATCTCGATGGTGATCACCGCGCCCGTGTCGTCCGTCAGCGTCACCGGCACGCCGGCGGTCAGCGGACGGAAGGCGTCGTCGTCGTTGGAGGTCTCGATGCGGGTGAAGCTGACGAAGCGGATGTCCGAGCCGGGGCCGAGGTTGAAGAACGGCGGCAGCTCGTTGATGTCGCCCACCCCGCCGCCGCCGTCGCCGGACGGGTCGGCGCCGCTCTCGCCGACGATGAACATGTCGATGATCGAGCCGGGGCTCGTGCGGACGTTGAAGTTCTGGCCGTAGATCTGCTGGCCGACGAGGATCTGGCCGATGTGGCCGGGGCCCCCGGCGTTGCCGGTGCGGATGTTCACCGCGCGGTCGTCGCCCACGAAGATGTTGTTGTCCTGGTCCAGCCGGATCGCGCCGCGCACGTCGAAGATCGCCAGCGTCCCGCCGACGACCAGGTTCAGGTCCTCCACGTCCCCCTCCCCGGGGCCGGGGTCGATCACCGGGGACATGCCCGTGCGGAAGGCGCCCATGTTCCCGCCGACGATGATCTGCGGGCCCGGCGAGCCGTCCTGCCGCATGCCGTAGACGTCCGAGCCGAGCATGACCCCGTGCAGGTGGCCGGCGATGTTGAAGCTCGACGGCCGCAGCGACATCAGGTCGTCGTCGTCCTCGACCGTGTTGATGACGTCGGATCCGTTGACCTCGGCGCCGCTGCCGTCCACGTACCCGCTGCCCACGCGGACCAGGCCCATCGAGCCCGACTGCACGGTGATCGACGCGGGGTTGCCGAAGCGGCCGCCGGGCGCGTAGCCCGTGGAGTTGCCGGAGCGGTACGAGCCGAAGGTCGTCGGCAGCATGCCCGTCAGCGTCACCTGGTAGCCGATCGGCCGATCCGTGTAGGCGCCGTCCACCGGGGTGTTGAGGACCAGGTAGAAGACGTCCGCGTGATCGGGGCGGAAGGTGAGCCGCACGCCGTTGTTCGGGTTCAGGCGCAGGTCGCTGCGGGTCGAGGCCTCGTGGGCCGCGATGGTCCGGCCGTCGGCGTCCACGATGCGGGCGTACGCCCGGCTCTGGAGGCCCGTGCTGAGGTCGAGCCCGGCGAAGGTGGCGTAGTCGAAGATGACGTCCACGACCACCTCGGTGTCCGGGCCGGCCGCGAAGGCGTACACGTCCACCGGCTCGAAGCCGGGGTTCGCCACGTCGTTCTGGCCCAGCATCCCCTCGATGATCACCGCCGTGGCGTTGTGGCCGACGTACTCGGCGCTGAGGATCGAGTCGTTGCGGAAGTGCCCGGCGCCGAACGGCGTCGCCTGGCCGGCGATGCCCAGCAGCGCCCCCTCCGCCGCCGCGAACTCGTTGGCCGCCAGCGTCAGGTTGATCAGGTCCTGCTCGGTCCCGAACTGCGCGTTGTCACCGAAGCCGAAGTTGGCCCCGTAGACCTGCTCACGCTCGCGGTAGTGCAGGAAGTCCCACCGCGCCCGACCGGGGTTGTTGATGTCGCCCATGACGGTGACGTCCACCGTCGAGCGCCCCGCCACGGCCAGCTCGCCGATCGTCCGCCCCACGATGATCTCGTTGCGGGTGTCGAAGATCTCGTCCGCGTACGGGACGGCCGCCGCCGTGTCGGGGGTGTCCTCGCGCGCCCAGTGCCCGGCGTCGGTGGCGATCGTGATCGACTGCACGTCCCCGTCGATGGTGATACTCCCCAGGAGCGTGCCCACCGAGAGGCGGCCCACCGCGCCCGTGAAGCGGCTGGAGCCGTGCAGCACGGCGTGGAGCAGCACCGAGCCGATCGACGCGCCCCCCTCCACCCGGATCCCCTGGTCCGCCCGGCGGTACAGCGAGTCGTTGCTGATCTCCTGCCCCCGGACCAGCCCGTTGAACGTCGTGTAGAGCTCCGTGCCCATCACGATGCCCGGGCCCAGGTACTCCGCGTCGTTGGCGTTGTTGCGGACGATCGGGCTCCCGATGATGATCGACCCCCCCGCCTCGGGCAGGCCCATCGGCCGCGGCGGCACCTCGCGCGACAGCGCGTAACCGAAGCCGGCCGACTCGAACTCGTCGTACAGCCCCGCGATCTGCGACGGCGGGATGAACGCGAAGCCGTTCTCGACCCAGGTCGCGTCCTCCGGGACGTCCGTCACGGCGCGGATCACCCCGCCCCACATCGTCAGCGACGACCGCTCGTCGGTCCCCGTGATGATGATCTGCCCGATGCCGTCGTTGAACCGCGGCACGGCCGTCCCCAGCGGCGCGACGATCGGCAACTCTCCCCCCGGCGGGATCCCCAGCCGGATGGTCTGCACCATGTCCCGCCCGTACAGGTCCAGCACCCGCACCGTCGCCCCCGCCGGGCCCGTGAACCGCAGGTCCACGCCGAAGATCCGCTCCTCGATGAACTGCGCGAACCGGGCGGACGGCCGCGTGTACGAGATGTCGTCGATGATGAACTGGTCGATGTACCCCTGGTTGTCCGGGGGCACCTGCGCGCTGGAGAAGCGCACCGCGTTGAAACCGTCGCTGTAGTTGAACTGGAAGCGGATCCCGCCCCCCTGCTGAGGCGTCCCCAGCGCCGCCAGCGCCGCCCCCGAGTAGGTCTGCACCACCTGCCCGTCCCGGAGCAGCTCCACCTTCGTCCCCGTGACCGTCGTGTCCAGCTCGTGGATGGTGATCTGCGCGGTCTGCACCAGCTCGAGCCCAGGGTTCTGCGCGTTCTCGTTGAAGAACGTGAACGTGACGAACCCGTTCCCCGTCAGCCGCACACGCAGGTCCAGGTCGTCGTCCGCGCCGGGGTCCGGCCCCGGGATCAACTCCAGCAGCGCGCCCGCGTTGGAGTACGAGACCTGGATGTTCGAATCGTCGAAGAACGTCCCGTTCGGCGGGATCGCCGGCAGGTTCTCCGTCCACGGCGCCGACTCGTCCGCGAACTCCTCGACCACCACCGTCGGATCCACAGGGTCCGGCACCGAGCGGATGAAGTACGGGATCACGTACCCGAAGACCGCACGCGCCGTCCCCAGGCCCGTCGTCGGGTCCACCGTGGCCGGGTCGATCGTCAACGAGAACAGCAGCTTGCGCGGCTCCAGCGCCTCGACGCTCGCCTTCCCCGCGCCCCACCCGCTGCCCGCGGCCTGCGCCAGCCTGGCCGCGGCTCCGACGCTGCGCACGCCGGCGTCCCCGCTCTTGACCAGACCCTTGCGAACGTAGGGACGAACCGCGCGACGCGACTTGCTGCTGGACATGAACGCCTACCTCGCTCACGGCGGTGCGCGGACGCGCACCGCCTGCTGTTCTTACGTGGGCTTGCTACGGACGTCTCCGCCTCTGCGATTCCGCCGCGACAGTGGACCCGACCGTCTCTCTCCGGCTCGTCTCCACCCGCCGACCGGCCTCCCCTCGTCCGTCTCCGAGGGGGCCGGGACGCCCGCAGGGCCCCGCAGACTACCCCGCCTCGCGGGGGACCGCAAGTTGGGACTGCGGCGTTGGTTCCGCTTCACTGGCCTGGCCGAACCGGACCCGGAAACCTCTCTCCTGGATCCAAAGGGCATCACCCGGTGCGCGGCGCGGACGCTCCGACCACTGCCATACGCCCCCTTGCTCCGCCACGGTTCCGCCCCTTGGGGTCTTCGCCGAATGAAACTGCCTTCCCCACAAGGGCTTGCGCCGACTCTCCCCTTCCACCCGCCTCTCGACCCCCTCAATCGGGGAGTCCGCCACGACCTCGCCTCCCCGCCCCACCCACTCTTCCACATCCTGCTCACAGACCGTCCGGAACGCGAACCACCCCCTCCTTCCGAGAATTCCGCCCCGGAGCAGCCGGAAACCCGCAGACCCCGCCGCCGAAGCACGATGAACTCATAGAGTCGTTCCCCCCGCGGCCGCCGCTGGGACCACCCCCGCCACGCCCGGCCAGTGACTCGGAGAGACGCGTGCCCCGAGACTCGCTCATCGGCGCCCTCGACCAGACCGCGCAGGCCTTCGGCGGCGCGCCCTGGGGGGTCCATGCCCTTGTCGCCGCCGGCGCCGTCGCGGGGCTCATCCTCTGGCTCGCCGGACGGAAGATCCTCAAGCCGACGGTCGTCCTCCTCTTCGCCCTCGCCGGCGGGGCCGGGGCGCTCCTCCTCGTGCCCAAGGTCTCCTTCGCCGCGGCCGCGCCGCAGGTGACCTGGGCCGTCGCCGGGCTCGCCGTGGGGGCCGTCGTCGGGCTGGCCCTCTTCCGCTTCGCCATGGCCGTCGCCCTCGGCGCCGTCCTCGGGCTGGCCGCCCCCCTGGGCGCGGCCGTCGCGCTCGAACTCTCCCCCGCGCCCCCGGACGAACAGCGGCTCGCCGCGGCGTGGCAGGCCGCCACCCCCGCCTGGGGCGGGAGCGAGCCCCCGACCATCCACGCTCCCGCCACCCCGGACGCCCCGGCACAGGACCACGACCCCGTCTGGAAGGCTGCCGCGGTCGTCGGCGAGGAACTCGACGCCCAGTGGCAGGGCCTCGACACCCGCGACCAGGCCGTTCTCGCCCTCTCCGCCATCGGCGGAGGGTTGCTCGGGGTGCTGCTGGGGCTGGTGATGCCCGTCTGGGCATCGGGCGCCGTCTCGGCCCTGCTGGGGCCGGCGGTCTGGCTCCCCTGCGGCGTCTGGCTCGCCGACGCCTTCTCCGTTCCCGGCCGCGCCATCTTCGCCGGGCGCACCCCCGTCGAGTGGCTCGTGATCTGGGGCGTCCTCGCGGCCATCGGCCTGGTGGTCCAGTGGACGGGCCTGCTCAGGCGCGCCCTCCCGCGGCGACCCGCCGCAGACTGAACCCCGCCCGTCGCGCGGCGCGGCCCCTGTTCCACCTCGTCAACCGACGGCCTCGCCCGCGATGCGCTCTGCGCGCCTCCCTGCTCAGCACCCCACCTGCACCGCCTCGAGCCAGGCGGTGAGGAACGCGCTGATGTCGTTCGAGTTGACCGAACCGCTGCCGTCGAAATCGGCCTCGAGCGTGCCGTCCTGCACGTCGGCGAGCCAGGCGATCAGGAAGGCGCTGATGTCGTTGGAGTTGACCTGCCCGTCCCCGTCCCAGTCGGCGGGGCAGCCCCCGAGCACGGAGAGCGACGCCTCATCGCTGAAGATGGCCCCGCAGAGGTTGGTGACCACGCAGTCGTAGATGCCGGCGTCGGCGGGCTGCACGCTGGTGATCGTCAGTGTGGCGCTGCGGGCGCCGGCGACGACCCCGCCGCCGGGAGCGGCGCCCCCCGGCCCGTCAACGATCGGCGCGCCGTTGCGCCGCCACTGGTACGTCGGCGGGCACGTCCCCGTCACCGAGACCGAGAAGACCGCCGTGCCGCCGACCGCCTGTTCCTGTGGCGCGGGCTGCTGGACGACGCTGTTGGGCGTGCGGGTGGTGTGCAGGCCGTAGTCCGCGGCCACGCGCGGGATCTCGGCGTCCCAGTCCGCCGTCAGCGCCCACCAGTTCGTCATCCGGCCCGAGCCGATGTCGTACGGGATCATGTTCCCCAGCCCCGGCATCGCCTGCATCCAGTAGATGTACCAGTTGTGCTGCACGATGTCCGGCGGAACGATCCCGCCGGGCCAGGGGTACTGCAGCGAGCCCCAGGTCGCGGCGCTCACGGGGCGGTGCTGGCCCGTCCCCGACGGACGCCAGTCCTCGATGTCGCTGAGCACGACGGCGGCGTTCCAGTAGTCGTAGTGACTGGTCGTGTTGGGGGGCATGTGCGTCCAGCCGCAGCGGCCGGTGATGAACTGCCCCTGGGCGTTCTGGCCCACGAAGCGCTTCCAGAACAGGTCGGCGTTCCCGTCCTGCCGCTGCGCGGCGTAACCGAGGATCGCCTCCAACTGGTGGCCGTGGTTGTGCACCGACTCGTTGGAGGACCGCGTGTAGTTGTAGTTGTACAGCACGTACGTGCGGCTGTAGATCGGCAGGTCGTCCTGGAACCGGTAACTGTTGGAGATGTCGCCGGTGGTGGGGCTGGACATGTTGGACTCCACCGGCGCGATGTTGCCGTGGTGGTAGCCCCACAGCCAGACCTCCTTCACGCCCTCCTGGTCAACCCACGCCTGGGCGCCGAAGCGCGAGAGGATGGCCTCGTAATCCGGGAAATAGATGCCGGGAGAGCCGGTGCCGTGGGCCGGGTTGGTATCGGGCGGGAGCGGCTCGTAGACGTTGATGATGCGCACGACCCGGTACCCCAGCGAGGGGACGGCCAGCGGGTCGGCGTACCCGCGGAAGCGGCTCCCCTCCTCGAGCATGAACTTGGTCTCCCGCTCGAGTTGCCGGACGTAGTCCCGCAGCCCGGTCACGGTGCCGGACCAGGCGGCAATGGACGAGTCAACGTTCACCCCGTCGTTGGTCGGGATGTACCGGATGGCGACGACGGGCATGGCGTACGGGGCGCCCTCGGCGGGCGTAGCGAGCAAGGGATCGACCTCCTCCTCATCCGGCGGCAGGACCGGCTGGCGCACCAGCACGTCCACCGAGGCGCTGGCGGAGCCGATGCTCGCGGTCAGCGTCGCCGTGCCCGGGGAATGGGCGACGATGCGGCCCTGGGCATCCACGCTCGCAACGGACGGATCGGAACTCTCCCACGCCGCCGCGGCCGCGGGCAACGTGAGCGAACCGAGGCTCGTCTCAGCGCTGATGGCGATCCACTGCCGCCACGTGGGGTACATCTCCACCGCATCGACGGCGGTCTCGATCGAAGCGACGCTGATCCCGGCGAGGAAACTCTGCAGGACCTGCGCCGGCGTCAGTTCCGCGGCGTGGATGCGGAGTTCATCGATCGCCGCGGAGGCGTAGTGGGTCGTCCCCTCGGCGCCGATCTGGAACGTCGTCGCGCCGACGCCGGGCAGCGGGGCGGAGATCACGCTCTGCGCCACCTGCTGGCCGTTGACATACAGCCGCAGCCGCTGGGCGGAGGAACTCCAGGTGTACGCCACGTGCTTCCATGCGCCGGCCTCCCAGGAGGCGACGTTGACCCCTACGCCCATCTCCGGCACGCCCCCGGGGCCGTACTGGTTGAAGAGCGACCTGAGGTTGTTGGCCCCATCCTTGTTGAAGACCATCCCGCCCCCGCCGGTGCCGAACTGGAGGAACACGTGCGTCTGGCCGTCGCCCCCCGGCCAGGAGGGCTTGATCCAGAACTGCAGCGTCCCCTCGGTCGCGTTGATATTCCCCGCCGAGGGGTAGCGGACGTTGTTGGGGGTATTGAAGCGGGCGGCCATCCCGACCACCCCCGCCTCGTACGTCACGCCCGTGGCGACCGTGGGCGACTCCCCCTCCTGACCGTTGAGGTCGCCCTCGAACGAGAGGGACAGCAACTCCTGCTGAGCGGCCGCGAGGGAGACCGAGGCGGCCAGGAGCACGGCGACGGCGAGGCACGTCCGGACGAAGAGATGCATGATCAAAGGACTCCAATCCAGAACAGGTGTCCGTAATGCTGTGGCGACACCGCATCAGCCGGGCGCCGTGACCAGCCCGAATGCAGCGCACGGTGGACCGCCCCCCACCCCGACGCGGCGCCGCTCGGCGAGCGGCCCTCCGGCCCCCCTCCATAGAGACAAAACGACGCCCGCCAGCCGACGCCGCAGCGCTCGGCGAAAAAGGAGACCGCCGCCGCGCACGCGCCGCACCGGCCGCGCCCATGGACGCGGGAGGCGGCCGTCAGCCTGGATCAGATGCCCCCTGGGTCGAATGCCCCCGGCGCGGACGCCTCGCCCGCTAGCACCCCGCCGCCAGGGCCGCGAGCCACGCCGTCAGGAACGCGCTGATGTCCTCGGAATCGACCGACCCGTCCTCGTTGTAGTCAGCCAGGCCGCTCGGCCGGCCGATCTCGGCGATCCAGTCGGTCAGGTACGCGGCGATGTCGTTGGAGGCGACCCTCCCCGAGCCGTCCCAGTCCGCCGCGCACACCCGCACGCGCAGCAGCCCCTGGCCCGTGAGGGCGCCGGCGCCGTTGCGCAGGTCCGCGGTGAAGTAGAACCACCCGTCGTCGGTGTAGAACGCGTCGTCGTTGTTGAACACGCCGACGTACGCGTCGTCGTTGGTGGCGTCCCCGTCGCCGTCGAGGTCGATCGGGTCCCCCTCGCGCACCACCACGCGCCGGCGGTTGAGCACGACCACCGCGTTGGCGTCGTCGTCCGGCGCGTTCGTCACGCCCCCGATGAGGTAGTCCCCCGCGCCGTTGCAGACGTTGAGGAAGAACGTCTGCGGGTACGACAGGTCGCCGTAGCGCTCCGTCTCGCCGGGGCGGACCGTGATCCGCCCGCCGGTCGAGGCCACCAGCACGCCGTTGCGCACCACGTAGTCGTCCGTGTTGGTGAACGCCCCGCGCGTCATCCAGCACCGCCCGTTGTGCGACATGCTCTCATCGACCGCCGCCGACGCCACCGGCGCCACGGTGCGGCCCATCGGGTCCCACAGCAGCACCGCCCCCTGCTGCGCCACCACGCCGTTGTTCACCACCACCGCCTGCGCCAGCACCGGCGCCTGCAGCACGCCCATGCCGATCCAGTGCTCCCCCGACGCGTCCACGCGCAGCCGCCCCGGCTCCAGCGAGCCCCAGTTCACCGAAGGATCGTCGAGCTGCCCGTAGGGGGCGAACTCCGGGTCGCGCGTCGCCGCGAGGATCTGCTCCCCCCGGTACCAGATCGCCTGCCCCGCCCGCTGGCCGAACTGGATGTTCCCCGCGCGGAAGCAGACCGTCCCCACACCGTCGTTGAGGATGTTCGGCGAGTCCAGCGGCGCGCCGTACAGACCGCCCTGCGCCGCCGGCGCGGGCATCTGCTCGCGCGCCACCGTCCCGAACCGCCCCCCGTCCCACTTCATGATCACGTCCCGCCCCGACGAGCCGCTCAGCGCCCGCGAGGAGAAGACGAACTGCCCCGCATCGTTGATCCCCATGACGCGCCCGAAGGCCCCGTAGACCTCCCCGGGCCCCAGCCCGTCGGAGGCCCCCTCGCGCAGCGCCACCGCCGCCAGCCGGTCCCACCCCACCAGGATCACCTCGTTGTTCTCGTTGGTCGCCGGCGGCGCGAGCCTCGCCCGCATGATCCACCGCTGCCCGCTGGGGCTCGCGTACGGGCGGTCGAACTGCGTCGTCACGCCGGAGTTGAACGTCATCCCGTCCATCCCCGGCACGACCGACGTCGGATGGCCCGGGATCGTGGTGTACAGCGCCTCGATCGGACCCGCGGTTATGGGGCCGGCGCACAGGGCCGCGGCGGCGAACGCGCAGGACAGCCGAAGGGCGCGGACGCGGGAGTTCATCGTGGCATCCTCCGTTGGCGGGCCGGCCGGACCCCGCGGGCGTCGCGGCCCCGGGAACTCCAAAACTACCCGACGCCCCGCCGGCCGCAACGGCCGTGCCACCCATTTCGCGCGCACCCGCCGCGCGGCCCCTCGGGGCCGGCCCGGTCCGGCGCGGGGATCGCCGCCCGAAGCACGGCCGCCCGCCTCAGCACCCGCCGCCGACGGCCTCCACCCACGCGGCCAGGAACGCCGCCACGTCCGCCGTGTCCGCCGCGCCGTCGCGGTTGTAGTCCGCCAGCGCCACCCCCTCGGAGACCGACACGACCCACTGCGAGATGAACGCGCCGATGTCCGCCGAGTCCACCGCGCCGCTGCCGTCCCAGTCCGGCTTGCACACCACCGCCCGCAGCAGCCCCTCCCCGATCACCCGCCCCGCGCCGTTGCGGATCGTCGCGCCGAAGTAGTACCACCCGCCGTCGCCGAGCGCTGCGCCGTCCACGGCGAAGGCGTCGATGTACGCATCGTCGTTCGCCGCGCCGTCCCCGTCGAGGTCCACCGGGTCGCCGGCGCGGACGAGCACGCGCTGCCCGTTGAGCACCACCGCCGCGCCGCGGCCCGCGCCGGGCGCCTCGGTCACGCCGCCGACGGCGACATCCCCCATGGCGCTCGCGCTCATGGAAAAGAACGCCGGCCCGCCGGCGCCCGCGCCGAAGACCTCGCGCTCGCGCGGGTCCAGCGTCACCGGCGCCCCCGCCAGCGCCACCGGCTCCCCGTTCCGGAAGACCCACTCGTGCCCCGCGTCGTCCACACCCCGCGCCAGCCAGTCCCCCGCCGGCGTCACCCGCAGCGCGGCGAGGGTGAACGCGATCACCTCCACCCCCTCCTCCGGCGCCGCCTCGACCGCGGGAAGATCCGCCGCGGCCAGGCTCGCCGCCACCTCATCATCCACCGGCGCCAGCACCGGCCGGCCCGCCGCGCCGATCCGCCCGCGGAACGTGCGCTCCCTCACCCCAGCGCCGTCATCCACCATCGCGCGGAAGGAGAAGACGCCGTCGTCGCCGATCGTCAGCGCCTCGGCGAAGGACGTGAAGACCCCGGAGGGGCCCGGCGCTGGGCATCCCGTTCTGGCCGCGACGCGCGCATGCCTCCCCTCGCCGACGATGAGCGCCTCCCCCGCTGTCCCCGCCCCGTCCACCACCGCGGCCCGGACGATCCACCGCCGGCCATCGGGGCTCACCCCCCCCCCCCCCCCCCCCCCCGCTCCCACCACTCCCCCGCTCGTCCCCTCCGTGGCGGCACGAAAGGCCAGCGCCCCATCGCCGGGGACCGCCGCGGTGGGGTGACCGGCGATGGTGGTCAGCACCGCCTCGACGTGCACGCCGCCGGTCGCCGACGCGACCGGGGGGAGCGAAGGCAGGTTCGGCGGCACCGCGGCCGCGACGGCGGGGACGAGACAGAAGAGTCCGATAACCGATGCTCGACGGACCATGAAACACAACCCTCCTGGCGGATCCATCATGGGGATGACGCAGTCACGGACCCCGGCACGAGTTCAGTGGTGGTGACCCCCCGCTCGCCCCGGCTCGCCCTGCGCGCCTCGCGGCCGCGCTTCTGTTTCGGCGGCGTCCACTCGCATGCACACGCCCGACGCATTCCGTCGCGTCGAGCGACCCCGCACGCTCCAGCCGGCACCGTGTGGCCACCGGGTGGACCGCGAGCGTACCCGTAAAGGACTGATAACTTCAAGTCGCCCCGGTGGGAAATCCGCGCGACACGCCGGAAGTTGCCCAGGGCAGGACGCGCAAAATCTGCCGCACCCCCCTCCCCCGTGTTGCGCTCCCTCTCGCTTGCTCGTCCCCCACACGCCCCTCTACGGCCCTGTCCGCCCCCGCAGGAACCCGAACGCCATCCGGAACCGATGGCGTTCAGCGTGCCCGACGCACTGGAGGGCTGAGGCCCTCAAAAGGGGGAATGGGAAGAGCGGGGCAGGCGTCGGGCCTTCTCCTGACGGCGCGGAACTGCATGATCCGGCGTCGGCGGAGACATCGGTGGCAAGACGAATGGTCTTATGAGTGAACCAGCCCGAACGCCCGAGGGCGGCGAGCGGCCCAGTGGGGCAAGCTCGACCGCACCCCTGAGCCGCGCCAAGTTCGCCGCCGGTTTCGAGCAGTGCTGGCGGACGCTCTGGTGCGTCGCTGTCGGTGTGCTCGGGGATCGGGCTCACGCCGAAGATGTCGTCCAGGAGGCGGCGCTGATCGCGATGGGGAAACTCGATCAGTTCGACCGCGAGACAAACCTGACCGCCTGGCTGGCGAAGATCGTCCGCAACGTCGCCCTCAACCACTCGCGCCGGCGGAAGATCGAGAAGCGGTGGGCCATGAACGCCCGGGACGAAGCAGCCAGAGGGGAGGCCGCCGGAAGGGGGGGCGGGGCGACGGGGGGCCGCGTGGAATCGGAAGACGCCGAGTTTCAGGGAATCGCGGACGAGCAGGTGCTCGCCGCACTCTCCATCCTCAGCGACACCGCCCGATCGTGCCTGCTCATGCGCTCGGTGCTGGACCTGAGTTACCGCGAGATCGCCGCGGCGCTCGAGATCCCGCCGGGGACGGCCATGAGCCACGTCCACCGCGCCCGTGAGGCGCTGCGGACGCACCTGATGGAACGCGCGCAGCGGGCCGCCGCGCCCAAGGGGGACCGGCGATGCCCCCCCCCATTCCCCCCCCCCCCCCGCCAACTCCCCCCGCCAGCCCGAACGGCGGCGGCGCCTCCACGCTCGACGCCTACCTCGACGGGATGCTGACCGGGCCGGCGCTCGCCGCGTTCGAGGCCCGCCTCAAGTCCGAGCCGGATCTTCGGGCGCAGGTCGAACTCCAGCGGCGGATCGACGCCGCCCTCCGCCGCACCCTCTCGCCGCCGCAGGAACTGTCGATCCCCGCCGCGGCCGCGCTCAACGGGCACGCGAAGCCGTGGGGCCCGGATCGCGGGGCCGCGCCGCCCGCCTCGCCGTCGCCCCGGCAACGGGTCTGGTGGGCCGCGATGGCGGCGGCGCTCGTGCTGCTGGCCGCCGGGTCGTGGCTCGGGTGGCGGGCGCTGCACCCCGAACCCGGGGCGGTGGAGCGGTACTACTTCGAGCAGGCCGCGGCGGGGCTCCGGCCCGAGTGGGTCTGCGAGAACGACGAGCAGATGGCCACCTACCTCGAGGAGCAGTGGGGCCAGCGCATCTTCGTCGCCCAGGCGGACGCCCACCAGGCCGGGATTGAACTCGTCGGCTGGACGTCGCGCCCGCTGCTGAGCGCGTACACCTCCGTGCTCCTGACGCGGGTGGAGGGCCGCCCCGTGCTGGTGCTCGTGGACACCGCGGGCGCCGGCCCCCCGGAGGCGATGACCCGCGCCGGCGGCCTGCGCCTCTTCGACCGCTGCATGCGCGGGCTGACGCTGTACGAGATCACCCCGCTCGACGCCCCGCGCGTGATCACCCTCTTCCGCAAACCCGGAAGCAACGGCGCCAAGCACAGACCAAAGCCGACAGGAATCTTCTAACGGCTCCCACCCAACTCTGGGTGCCACAACCGATGGGCGCCACGGCCGAGCCCGCCGCTCGGCTGTGCCCTCTTCTCTCCTCTCCCCTCCGCCCCATCTTCCTTGAGGGATGGGAGAGCGCGGGGTGAGGGCTCCATGGCTCCCCTCCCCACCCTGCATGGCTCCCGACTCTTCCACTCTTCCCTCTTCTCAACCGCACAGCCCGCGTCAGCAGGCGCAGCCCCGGGTCACCGGCACTCTCTCGATCAACGCGCATCTCAAAGCACACAGCGCCTCACCGGGGCGACACTCCTTCCATCCCACAATCCCCGAGTGCCATCTGCCTCCCTCAACCACGCGCAACAAAAACCCCCGGCGTTCGAACGCCGGGGGTGGAGGGATATGGTGGAGAGAACGAGGCACGGGCTTTCAGCCCATGCCACGGGGACGCGAACTCAGCAACCGCCGCCCACCGCGTCCAGCCACGCGCTCAGGAACGCGCTGATGTCGTTCGAGTTCACGCTCCCGCTCTGGTCGAAGTCGGCGTCCAGGGTCCCCTGCTGGACGCTCTCGAGCCAGGCGCCGAGGAAGACGGAGATGTCGTTCGAGTTCACCGACCCGTTCCCGTCCCAGTCCGCCGGGCACGTCGGCCCGCCGCCGCCGAGGCGCACGCGGACGAGGCACTGCGGGCTCGTGAACGCCGGGCTGGAGTTGAGGTCCTCGCCCGCCTCGTTGTGCAGGTTGAGGATGAGGTACAGGTCGAGGTTGTCGGTCAGCACGGCGTCGTTGGGCTCGAACGCCGAGAGGTCCGGGTTGCCGCGACCGATGTAGGCGTCGTCGTCGAAGAGGCCGTTGCCGTCGATGTCCACCGGCTGCCCCTCGCGGGCGATGACCCGCTCGCCGTTGAGCACCACGACGGTGTCCTGCGTGAAGTCCGGGTTGCTGGTGGTGCCGACGAGCACCCAGTCGCCGTGGCTGTTGCCGTTGAAGGCCAGGAACGTCGTCCCCCACGTCTCGCTCGAGCCGGGAACGATCGGGTCGCCGGTCTTGGCGACGATCTGCCCGTCCACCGCGGCCCAGACGCCCCCGTCCGTGTCGGTGCCGCGGGCGTACCAGCGGCCGCTGGAGGCCATCTCCGTCTGCACGACGTCGCGGACCATCCGCGGCGAGCCCGGCTCGATCGGGAACCCGGTCTGGAACCGCACCTGCCCGTCGTACACCAGCACCATGTCGCTGATGGCCTGGCCGAGGACGCGGCCCTTCGCCCACCAGTGCGCGCCGTCCGGCGTGGTGTAGAACGAGTTGCCGTTGATGCTGGACCACGTCTCGAGGCCGATGCCGTTGAGGCCGGCGACGCTCGTCACGTTGGACTGGTGGAACGCGACCGTGTCGTAGAAGATCGCGGGGCGGTAGCTCGAGTGGCAGTTCTGGATCGTCGAGTCCTGCGAGCCGATGCGCCCGTCGTTGAGCAGGTGGATCGAGCCCACCGAGTTGCCGAAACGCTCGTCGCCGGTGACGTTGTTGGGGTGGTCAACCAGTTCCTGCAGGAGCGTCCCCTGGGTGAAGGGGATGGAGAAGTTCTCGCCGTCCCAGAAGACGACCTTCTGCGCCGTCGCCGAGGCCCCGCCCCGGGCGCGCAGCGACAAGGCGAATCGGTTGTTGTCGTCGAAGCGGCCCAGGCCGCTGCCGAGGAAGTCGATCAGTTCGCCGGGCTCGCCGCCGGGGACGGGCTGCCCCTCCTGGAGCCACATCGTCCCCTCCGTCCCCGAGCCCATCAGCGCGATCACCTCCAGGTCCGAGCCGAGCTGGGTCCGCCCCGAGAGGAACCAGCGAGAGCCGTCCGGAGAAACGATGATGGTTTCGAGCGAGCGCCACCGCGTCTCCACCGGCTGACCGGAGAGGTCCAGCGCGCCGGGAATGATCGACGTGGGATGGGTGGGGATCTTGGTGTAGATCACCTCCAGGTTCTGCGCCGAGGCCGCGCCCGCGGCGACGCACAACCCCGCGGCGCCGGCGACGATGGCTGCAATGGACACCCGACCGGTCGGTCCTGGCCGATTCATATGCAACTGCTCCTCAAATCTGCATGTGCTTGTTGCTGACGTGTCGAGGCGCGGCGGACGCGGGCCGCCCGACGCCGCGGCAGCCCGGGCCGGGCCCGTCATGCGCCGCGATCACACCATACCAACTTCGAGTGATTCTGCAATGCCTCAGGCCCGGAAACCATCGATTCCCAGACCTGTGCGGCTTTTTTCAGGAGCCGAAGGTCGTGCGGCCCGGAGCCGGAGGCGGGAAGCAAGCCGGCGCCGGGCCTCGCCAGCCGGAACTCAGCACCCGCCGCCGACCTGCGCGAGCCAGGCGTTCAGGAAGGCGCTGATGTCGTTGGAGTTGACCGAACCGGAGCCGTCGAAGTCGCCGGCGAGGGTCCCCTGCTGGCCGCTCTCGAGCCACGCCGACAGGAACGCGCTGATGTCGTTCGAGTTGATCACCTGGTCGCGGCTGAAGTCGGCGCGGCGATACACCGTCGCCCCGAAGAGGCCGCCGGAGCCGTCGTCGAAGCGGAGGGTGAAGAGCAACTCCCCGTGGTCGTTCAGCGACGACCGCCCCGCCGCGGCCGCCCCGGCCTCGAAGATGATCCCCGCGACCTGCCGCGTCACCGGCGCGCCGCCGGCGGGGGGCGTGAAGGCGAAACTCGTGCCGGTGCGGACGATCGGCGTCACGCCCCCGCATGGATCGGCCACGAAGAGGCCGAAGTTGTTGTGCGGCGTCACCCCCGCCCCCTCGTCCCCGCGCAGGCGGGCGAGGAAGGCCATCTGCCCGCGCCCGTTGATCACCGGCTCGTGCAGCACGGCGTACCGGACGCCGGGATGGAACGCGACGTCCCCCTCGCGGACCACAAGACTGGGGCCGCGCCCATTCGCGTACAGCCAGATGCCCGAGTTGTCGGACGCCGTCGTCCCCTCCCCGCGCAGATGCGCCAGAAACGCCACGTCCGACGAGGCGTTCACCGCGGGGTGCTGCGAGAAGGAGGCGAACTCCACCCCCGCCCCTGCCCCCGGCGCCGCCTCGCCCTCCAGAGCGAGGGCCGCGAGCGTCCCCGAGCGGTCCGTCCAGAGCCCGGTGTCGTTCTCGGAGGTCACCCCATCACCGGCGATCGTCGCGGCGAAGACCGCGCCCCCCGCCGCGCTGAGCACCGGGCGGGCGCCGAAGTCGGCGAAGGTCGAGCCCGCCGGGGCGCCGGGGGCCGCGTCCCCATCGCGAACCAGCAGGGCCAGCGCGCCGGAGCGGTCCGTCCAGATCCCCATGTGCTCCGCGTCCGCCGCGCCCCCGCCGCGGAGCGGCGCACGGAAGATCAGCGAGCCCGGCGCCCCCTGCGCCGGCTCATCGACGGCGAAGAACGTCACCCCCTCCGGCGTCCCCGGCGCGGGCTGGTTC
>ERZ777010.1059-NODE-1059-length-20468-cov-8.903444_pt1 | contig 20468 bp, 20 predicted proteins | sample MGYA00374963_ERZ777010 | MGnify/ENA primary metagenome ERZ777010 (study PRJEB29309, sample SAMN06268256) | bioreactor metagenome | isolation source: Joint BioEnergy Institute, California, USA | place: USA:Joint BioEnergy Institute, California, USA | collected...
CTAAAAGTTGAGTTGTTTCAGGACATTCCGGCGCGGCGACCATGTCGGGTGCAGGAAAGCACTCGCCCCTCGTGCCGTCAATCGCGGCGCAGAGGTGCAGGGTGGCGTGGCGTGCCGAGACGGCAGGGGCCGTCGCTCAGGCCGGTGCCGCACGCGGCGAGCCGTCGGGATCGGTCGCCTCGGGTTCCTGAGAGATGGGAGCGGCGGTCGGATCGATGATGTCGAACGGCCGCTCGGCGCGCACGGCCGGCGGCGGACGCGAGGCGATGCGCAGGCGGGCCACTGCGGCGAGCAGGAGCGCAATGGAGGCCATGAAGTAGAGGAGCCCGTCGATGTCGAGCCGTGCCATCACGCCTGAGCCGATCATTGGCCCGAGGGCCGAGCCGAAGCCGCTGACGAGCACGAGCCGCCCGCTCACCGCCACGACGCGGTCGGCCGGCATCCGGTCGAGCGCATGGGCAACGCAGACCGGATAGAGCGTCGACATGAAGCCGCCGAGCAGGGCGGCGACGGGCAGGACGGCGGCCGCATGGCGCGGAAGGACCGCGAGCAGGACCGCCGAGACCGCGAAGCCGGCGGCGAGCCCCGCCAGCACGAGGCGGCGGTCGTTGCGGTCTGACAGGCGGCCGACCGGCATCTGCAGCGCGAGCCCGCCGAGCACGGCAACCAGCATGAAGACCGCGATGGTGTTCTGGGCGATGCCCTCGCGCAGCATCCAGGCCGGCACGAGGCCGTAGAAGGCGCTGGTGATCATGCCGCCGATGACGCAGCCCGCCACGGCGACAGGCGCCTGGCGGGTGAGATCGCCGTAGCGCAGGGTCACGTCCGGCAGGATGCCCGGCGCCTCGGCATGCGTCGTCGTCACCATGACGAGCGGGAGGGCGAAGAGCACGACGATGACCGAGAACGGCGCCGGCGACTGGATCGGCAACTGTCCGATCACGAGCTGCCCGGCGGCCAGGGCCGTGAAGGTGCCGACCATGTAGACGGAGAAGACACGGCCGCGCTGGTTCGCTTCGGCCTTGGCGTTGAGCCAGCTTTCGGTGGTGATGAACAGGCCGACGCAGCCGAGGCCGACGGCCGCCCGACAGATGATCCAGAGCGGCAGCGAGACGGCGAGCGGCATGGCCGCCGTTGCAGCCACGACCATGCCGGCGAAGGCGGCATAGGCGCGGATGTGACCAATGCGCTGGATGAGCCGGCCCGAGCCCACGGCGCCGGCCGTGAAGCCGACGAAATAGGCGCTGAGCACGACGCCCGTGCCGGTCGGGCCGAAGTCCTCCACCGTCAGGCGCAGGGAGAGGAAGGTGTTGAAGAAGCCGTTGGCCAGCTGGACGAGGCTCGTCGCGGCGATGAGGGTTCCGATCTGGACGAGCATCGGGGCGGCTCCTGCATCGGCTCCGGCTGTCTGGGCTCCAAGGACAAAAAAGTGGAGCGAGTGCGTCCCGGAAGAACCGCCTTGCCGTGATAGGGTTCCTGTCACGATGCGGCAGCCCGCCGTCATGTATAATCGGCCCGAATGGCCACAGGGGGAACATCATGACCCATGCGAAGGGCCGTGCCGGGGGCAGTCGCGCCTTCAGCCTGCGCGTCCTCCTGGCGGTGCTGCTGGCTGGTGCGCCGCTCGCCGTGCGGGCGCAGACTGTGGAGCACACCACGCGGGGGAGGGTGATGGCCGCTCTGCCGCCGCTGGAGGAAATGGCCCGGCAGTTCGTGGACAGGGACGACGTGCCGGGCCTTTCCGTCGCTGTCGTCCACCGGGACGAGGTCGTGTTCCTCAAGGGCTTCGGCGTCCGGGACGAGGCTGGCCGCGAGCCTGTTGACGCCGACACGGTCTTTCAGCTCGCTTCGCTGTCGAAGCCGCTCGCCGCGACCGTCGTGGCGGCGCTCGTCGGCGAAGGCGCGGTGAGCTGGGATGCACGCATCGCCGACATCGACCCCGGCTTCCGGCTTCGCGAGGCCTATCCCTCCGCGCAGGTGACGGTGCGGGACCTGTTCTGCCACCGCAGCGGCCTTCCGGGCTCTGCCGGCAACGAGCTGGAGGGGCTCGGCTACGACCGCGACACGATTCTCCACCGGCTGCGGCTGGTCGAGCTGTCGAGCAGCTTCCGCGCCGGCTATTCCTACAGCAACTTCGGCCTCACGGCGGGCGCCGTCGCAGCGGCGAAGGCGGCGGGTCTCAGCTGGGAGGATGCGGCCGAGACGCGGCTCTACCGGCCGCTCGGCATGGCGTCCACCAGCTCGCGCCATGCCGATTTCGTCGCGCGTTCCAACCGGGCCACGCTCCACGCGCGGGACGGTGGCGGGTGGAAGGCGCTGTCCAGGCGCGATCCCGATGCCCAGTCGCCCGCTGGCGGTGCCAGCTCCAGCGCGCGCGACCTCGCCCAGTGGGTGCGGCTGCAGCTCGGCAGGGGCAAGTTCGACGGCAGGCAGCTCATCGACGCCGACGCGCTCGGCCAGACGCACCAGCCGCACATGTGGCTTGGCCGGCATCCCATCACCGGCAGCCCGACCTTCTATGGCCTCGGCTGGAACGTCGAATACGGCCGCTACGGCGAGGTCTGGGGCCATGCCGGCGCGTTCAGCGAGGGGGCGCGGACCCTCGTCAGCCTGCTGCCGGGAGAGCAGCTCGGCATCGTGGTGCTCGCCAACGCCTTCCCGACCGGCGCGCCGGAGGCGCTTGCCGACAGCTTCTTCGACCTCGTGATGAGGGGTCACGTCACCCGCGACTGGAAGAAGGAGTGGGACCGGCTCTATGAGCAGGTCTTCGGGCAAACCATCGAGGAAGCAGCCAGGCGCTACGGCACGCCGCCGGTATCGCCGCAGCCGGCGCTGCCGGCCGCAGCCTACGTCGGCGTCTATGCCAACCCCTATGTCGGCCGTGCCGTGGTGGCCGAGGCGGACGGGACGCTGCAGATCCGGCTGGGGCCGGAGGGCAAGTGGGTCGTCCCCCTCCGCCATTTCGACCGTGACCTGTTCACCTATCGCCCCTTCCCTGAGATGCCGGACCTCATGTCCTCCGCGACCTTCTCGGTCGGGCCGGACGGGAGGGCGAGCGCGGTGACGCTCGAGCATCTCCACGATCTGGGGCTCGGTGTCCTGAAGCGCGTCGAGGAGCCGGCGCCCTGACGGCCCGCTTGGGCGGGGCGTCCCGCTACTTCCAGTCGAAAACCTGGATGAGTGCCGGGATGATGATGACGACGAAGAGCACCGGCAGGAAGAAGAGGATCATCGGCACCGTGAGCTTTGGCGGCAGGGCGGCCGCCTTCTTCTCGGCCTCGGTCATGCGCTGGTCGCGGCTCTCCTGCGCCAGGACGCGCAGGGCCTGGCCGAGAGAGGTACCGTAGCGCTCGGCCTGGATCAGCGCGGTTGCGACGTTCCGGACGACGTCGAGCCCCGTGCGGTTGCCAAGGTTCTCGAAGGCGGCGCGCCTGTCGGGCAGGTAGGAGAGCTCTGCGGTCGCGAGCGTCAGCTCCTCCGCCAGCGGCACGGACTGGGAGCCGATCTCCTGCGCCACCTTGCGGAAGGCCTGCTCGATCGACATGCCGGACTCGACGCAGATGAGCAGCAGATCGAGCGCGTCGGGCCAGGCGCGGCGGATCGAAGCCTGCCGTTTCTGGATGGCGTTGGAGACAAAAAGTTCCGGCAGCTTGATGCCGGCATAGGCGGCGAAGATGACGATGCCCAGCTTGATGGCGAGCGGCTGCTGCAGCTTCAGCAGCACGAAGACGTAGAAGGCCGTGATCAGGCACAGGCCGATGGGCAGCACCATGCGGAAGAAGAGGAAGGCGATCTCTGCCTGCTGGCCACGGTAGCCGGCCATGGTCAGTCGCGCCCGGGCGGTGTCCGTGCCCAGCCAGCGGTCGAGGTTGAAGCGGTCGACCACCTGTTTCATGTAGGCCTTGGGCTGCTGCCGCAGGGTGATGCGCTGCCGGGTCATCACGCGCTCGCGCTCGCGGGCACGGATTTTGTCTCGCTCCAGCGCCACGGCCCTCATGCGCTTGTCGAGCGCGTTGCGCTCGGCGAGCGGCAGGGCGAGCGTCAGCACCGTGCCGGCGGCGGCGACGGCGGCGAGGGCCGCCAGCATGAACTGGCTGTCGAGCAGCCGGTCGAGGAGCGCCTGGACGATGGCCACCCGCGCCTCCTCAGAAGTCGAAGTTGATCATGTTGCGCATGACCATGATCCCGATCAGCATCCACGCGCCCGACAGGGCAAGGGCGATCTTGCCGGTGTCCTTGAGCCACAGGAGCTCGATGTAGCTGGGGCTCGTGATGTAGACGAGGATGGCGACGACGAAGGGCAGGGAGGCGATGATGGCGGCGGAGGCCTTGGCCTCCATGCTCATCGCCTGGATCTTGTCCTTCATCTTCTTGCGCTCGCGCAGCACGCGCGACAGGTTGGCGAGCGCCTCGGACAGATTGCCACCCGCCTTCTGCTGGATGGCAATGACGATGGCGAAGAAGTTGGCCTCTGGCACGGGCATGCGCTCGGGCAGGCGCGCACAGGCGTCCGCCACCGACAGGCCGAGCGCCTGCGCCTCCACGATGGCGCGGAACTCGGAGCGCACGGGCTCGGCGGCCTCGGAGGCGATGATCTTCAGGCAGTCGCCCAGCGGCAGGCCGGCGCGCACGCCGCGTACGACTACGTCGAGCGCGTTCGGCAGCTCCTCGATGAAGCGTCTCATGCGCCTGGTGCGCAGGTGGGAGAGCAGCCAGCGCGGCACGCCGAGGGAGCCGACGAAAAGGCCGGTGAGGCCCACGAGGGGCCGGTGCGTCAGCGCAAGGAAGAGGAGCGCGGTGGCGAGGCCGAGCCCGGCGCTGACGAGGAAGAAGCGGCCCCTGGACCAGTCGAGCCCGGCCTGGGTGATGCGCATCTCCAGGGAGAGCCTGTTACGGCGCCTCTCGCGCGCCTCGATCTCCCTGAGGCTCTGGGCCACCTGCTCGCGCTTGTTGGCGGTGGCGGCGTCGAGGCGCTCGGCTGCCCGCTGCGCGGGGCTGCCGACGAGAGCCTTCTGTCGCTCCTCGACCCGTTTTTCGCCGGACAGCCAGGGATAGATGACCACGTAGGCGATGCCGCCGATGGCGACGGCCGCCAGCACCGCGACCGCGAGGTTGGCCGGTGTGAGGGCGTCGAGGAGGGCGAGGAGCGCATCGTTCATGGTGCGGCTCTCACGCCAGGGCTTCGCCGCTCTTGCGCTCCAGGGCGTCGAGCGCGGCGGCGAGGCGCTGCTCCTCGCCGTAGTAGCGTGCCCGCTCCCAGAAGCGGGGGCGGCCGATGCCCGTCGAGCGGTGCTGGCCGATGAGGCGCCCGTTCGCGTCCTCGCCGATGATCTCGTAGGTCAGCACGTCCTGCGTGATGATGACATCGCCCTCCATGCCCATGACCTCGGTGATGTGGGTGATGCGGCGCGAGCCGTCGCGCAGGCGCGCGGCCTGGATGATGACGTCGACCGAGGCGCAGATCATCTCGCGGATGGTGCGCGAGGGCAGCGCGAAGCCGCCCATGCTGATCATGGACTCGAGACGTGACAGTGCCTCGCGCGGCGAGTTGGCGTGGAGCGTGCCCATGGAGCCATCGTGGCCGGTGTTCATGGCCTGCAGCAGGTCGAAGGCCTCGGCGCCGCGTACCTCACCGACGATGATACGCTCGGGGCGCATGCGCAGGCAGTTGCGCACCAGGTCGCGCATCGTGACCTGTCCCTGCCCCTCGAGGTTCGGCGGGCGCGTCTCCAGGCGCACCACGTGCGGCTGCTGCAGCTGCAGCTCGGCCGCGTCCTCGCAGGTGATGATGCGCTCGTCGTGGTCGATGTAGCGCGTCAGGCAGTTGAGCAGCGTCGTCTTGCCCGAGCCGGTGCCACCCGAGATGATGGTGTTGCAGCGGACGCGGCCGATGATGCGCAGGATCTCGGCGCCTTCCGGCGAGATGGAGCCGTAGGAGACGAGCTGGTCCAGCGTCAGCTTGTCCTTCTTGAACTTGCGGATGGTCAGTGCCGGCCCGTCGATGGCGAGCGGCGGCACGATGACGTTGACGCGCGAGCCGTCCGGCAGGCGCGCGTCGCAGATGGGCGAGGCCTCGTCCACGCGCCGTCCGACCTGGCTGACGATGCGCTGGCAGATGTTCATCAGCTGCTGGTTGTCGCGGAAGCGCACGTTGGAGCGCTGGATCTTGCCGCCGACCTCGATGTACGTGTTGTTGGCGCCGTTCACCATGATGTCGGCGATGTCGTCGCGGGCGAGCAACGGCTCGAGCGGCCCGTAGCCGAGCACGTCGTTGCAGATGTCCTCGAGCAGTTCCTCCTGCTCGGCGATGGACATGACGACGTTCTTGAGGGCGATGATCTCGGTGACGATGTCGCGGATCTCGTCGCGCGCCGTGTCGGTGTCGAGCTTGACGAGCTGCGACAGGTCGATCGCCTCGATGAGCGCGCCGAAGATCATGCTCTTCGTCTGGTAGTATTCCTCCGAATGGCGCGTTTCCGTCCGCGACGGTTCCGGTTCCGGCTGCGGGATGGCGGGCGCCGGGGCTGCCGGCGGAGGCGGCGGGTCGAACCGTGCCGGTGCCGCAGCCGGGTCGGGCTGCGCCGCCGGCTGGGGGGCCGGTGTCGCCCGGCCGAGGGGACCATTCTGGCTCGTCCGCTTGCCGAACATGTCGTGATCAGTTCCGTTTCCGTATCGCCGTTACGATTTGCGTCGCGCGAACCGGGCGATGATGGGCGAGAGGAAGGCGCTCGCCCGTCCCCGTCGCTGCTCCGCGCGGCCGGTGATGGCCGCGGCAAGTTCGTCGAAGATGGCTGGAATCTTGCCCGAGGGCTGCACCTCGGACAGCATCTGGCCGCCGTTTGCCGCCGTGCCGAAGAGCTGCGCATCGAAGGGGATGGTGGCCGCGAGCTCGACGTCGAACGCCTTGAGGAAGTCGGCTGTGGCGATTTCGGGCCGCTTGGGCACGCCTACCCGGTTGAGGATGAGGCGCGGCTTGCGGTCGTTGGGCCGCGTCTGGCGCAGCAGGTCGGCCAGGTTCTTGGCGTTGCGCAGGTTGGCGAGATCCGGCTCGGCCACGATGACGACGTCGTCGGCGGAGGTCAGCACCCGGCGCAGCCAGCCCGTCCAGACATGCGGCAGGTCCAGCACGATGGCCGGGGTCGAGGCCCGCAGGACGTCGAGCAGCTGGTCGAAGGCGCCCTCGTCGAGGTCGCAGGTGCGGTCGAGCACGGCCGGGGCCGCCAGCAGGCTGAGGTTGTCGCTGCAGCGTGACAGCAGCCGGTCGACCAGGTTGGAGTCGACCCGGTCCGGCGAGAACACGGCCTCGGCGATGCCCTGCGGCGGGTCCTGGTTGAAGTCGAGGCCGGTCGTGCCGAAGGCGATGTCGAGGTCGGCGATGACGGTGGCCAGATGCGCCGTGCGGGCGATCGACCAGCCGAGGTTATGCGCCACGGTGGAGGCGCCGACGCCGCCCTTGGCACCGATGACCGCGATGGTGCGCCCGAGCGGCTCGGCGCCGGGCGACGTGAAGAGCTCGGAGATCGCGGCGATGGTGTCGACGACCGACAGCGGGGCGATGAGATAGTCGCTGACGCCGCGGCGCATCAGCTCGCGGTAGAGCTGCACGTCATTGACGTGGCCCACGACGAGCACCTTCGTGCCCACGTCGCAGACCTCCGCCAGGCTGTCGAGATGGGCGAGGATGGCCTCGCGGTCGCTGTTCGTTTCGAGGATGATGACGTTCGGCGTTGGCGCGTGGCGGAAGGCTTCGACCGCGGCCGGGGCGCCGCCCATGGAGAGCTTGGTCTGGGCGCGGGCAAGGCGCCGGTCGGCGGCGACGCTCTCGAGCACCGCGGCGACGGCCGGCGTTTCGCAGAAGGCTTCGATGGTGACGCGCGGCACCGGCGCGATGAGGCGCTCGCCGGTCTGGTCGTGCGCAAGGTCGTGGGCGTTCGCCATCAGTTGCCTCCGACCGCGTTACTGATCTGGGTGGCTTCGATCGTGTAGATCGTCGAGGGGTCCTTGCCCTCGCGCAGCTTCTGGTTCGCGTTGAGGCGCTTGATCGTGTCGACGGGCCCTTCGGGCCGCGGCCGGGCGAGGTCGAGCGGATCGGCCACCTGGGCGGCGAAATTGGCCTGATAGGCGCAGCCGAGGTTCCAGTAGGGCCGGTTCTTCCAGCCGTCGACGCTGCTGCCGCTGGCGAGGTCTTCCGGCCAGGTGCCGCACTTGCTGTCGACGCGGGCACTGAGCCTGGCGTAGCTGAGGCGGATCGGCGCTGCGAGCATGGGCTCGGTCGGCGTGTAGCGGGCAACCCGCAGGGCCGAGGCCGGCACCCCGGCTTCGGCGAAGACCTGCCGCACCGCCTTGAGTGCTCCCTGCAGGGCGCGCTCCTGCCCGGTGCCGTTTGGCAGGTAGGCGGTGACGACGCTGTTGCCGTGGCGGCGGTATTCGGAGGCGTAGGCGAGAATGTCCGTGCGCTGGCGGGCGTCGATGCCGTGGGCCGACGTCACGAAGACGTCGAGCGTCTCGGGCGCGTCCGCGAGGATGATCGGATGGCGCTCGCGGAAATCCGCCGGGTAGGTGGCGTTGGTGACATAGCGGTCTGCCCCGCAGGCGGCGAGCGGCATGGCGAGGAGCGCCGCGGCGAGGGAAGGAACTGCTGATGTGCGGGTGCGGGGCATGGTGGCGTCTCCGCGCGTGAGGCTGGGCCCGTCAGTCATTGATGAAACCGAAGATGCCGCGCGCCACAGCGGGCTGCGGGACGTTGCCGCCCTTGCCGTAGACGCGGTTGAGGCGACCGAGGAAGACGGTCTGCGGGTCCATCGCGTCGGCAAAGCCCGCATCCGGCCGGGTGACGGCATTGGCGCTGATGGGCTTGGCGATGTACGGCGTGACGGCGATCATCAGTTCGCTCTCGTCGCGCTGGTAGTCGCGCGAGCGGAAGAGCGTGCCGAGGATCGGGATGTTGAGCAGGCCGGGAAAGCCGTTGATGGCCTGGCGTGACTTCTGCTGGATGAGGCCGGCGGTGACGAGCGTGCCGCCGGAGGGCAGCTCGACCGTGGTCTCCGACCGGCGCACGTTGAAGCCCGGGATGATGAGCGTGTTGCTGCGGTAGGTGTTCTGGTTGTCGATCTCCGACACCTCGGTGGCAATACGCAGGCTCATGCGCGCTTCCGACTGCACGACCGGCGTGAAGGTGAGCGCGACACCGAACTTCTTGAACTCGATCGTCGTGGTGCAGCCCGTGTTCGGCCCGCTGCAGCTGTAGCCGGTCGGGATCGGCACCTCGCCGCCGACGAGGAAGGTGGCGGTTTCGCCCGACACGGCCGTCAGGGTGGGTTCGGCGAGCGTGCGGGCGACTCCCGCCTGCTCGAGCGCGCGCAGGATGGCGGAGTTGCCCCCGCCGCTGGCGCTGATGCTGCTCCCGGGAGTTTCGTTGCCGAGGCCGAAGGCGTTGGTGATCGCACCCGCCAGCGTCATGTCGCCGAGACGCCATTCGCCGGTGGTGTCGATGCCGAGCTGCTTGATGACGTTGCGCTTGATCTCCGCCACGGTAACGCGGAGCATCACCTGATCCTTGCCGCGGATGGTCAGCGCGTTGATGACGCGGCCGCCGCCGCCTCCATTGCCATCCTGGCCGCTGTTGCTGCCGCTCCCGCTGCCGAGGAAGGCGCCCGCGATGTCACTCGCCTGCTGGGCTTCGCCCGCATTGGCGACGGTGCCGACGAGGAGCACGGACTCGCCGGCGGGCTTCACCTCAATCCGGGCATTGGGCAGCGCCGTGCGGAGCATCTGGCGAAGGACGTTGAGGTCACGGCCCACCGTGATCTCAAAGGCCGCGATCTGCCGGCCGGCGGCGTCCATGACGAAGATGGAGGTGGCGCCGTCCGAGACGCCGATGAGGAAGACCTTGCGTGTCGAGCGCACCACCGCGTTCGCCACCTTGGGATCGGCCACGAAGACCTCCTTGGCGTCTCGCGGCAGGTCGACGACGATCGAGCGGCCGACGGAGAGCTCGATGCGGCGGGCGATGGCGTGCTCGTCGCCGCCGACGGCGAGGGCGGGGGTGGCCACCGTTCCCTGCGCCAGGGCCGCCGCCGGCAGGACGAGCGTCGCGGCGGCGAGGCCGGCAAGCAGCAGGCGTCGCAGGCTTCCATGTCGGGTCGTCATGGTGGTGCGCGGCTCGGGTGCCGCCGTGTGGGTCGTATCGTGCATCGGGGCCGCCATGACTCAGCGTCTCGGGGTCTGCACCGGCACGCCGAAGCGCACGATGGTGAGGGGGCCATCGTCGCTCGGAGGGGCGGAGCCGGTATCGTTGGCATCGGCGAGAGAGCGCAGGGCGAGCGAGATCTGCCCCACCTTCTGCGCGAGCGTCAGCACCTCGGCCTGGGCGGGGTCGACCTCGAGCGTCGCCGTCTCGCCTGTGACGACCTTTTCGCCGTCCTTCTCCTGCACCGTCTGGCCGATGGCCAGCACGCGGATGTTGGTGAGGATGGTCTCGGCCACCGTCACATCGACACCCTGCTGCTTGGAGGCCTCCTCGTCGCGCCAGGTGCGGATGACGTCGACGTGGTCATTCGGCAGGATGAAGCCGCCGGCGGAGGAGGCGCCGCGATTGTCGATGCTGATGGCGATGGCGCGCTTGCCGGCGGGCAGGATGGCGGACATGAAGCCCGAGCCGTCGGCCTTGATCAGCCGCTCGTGCCGCACGGGCTCACCGGCCAGGATGGCGGTGCGGGCGATGGCACCGGAGATGGCCTCCATGGCACCCGGCTCAGCCGCGCGGGTGATGACGCCCTTGGGCACGCTGTCTTCCGGCCAGGCCTGCCAGCGCAGGTCGTCCGCCTTGATGCTGTTGCCCATGGGCACGTCGACGGCGGCGACGAGCACCTCCTCGGTCTTGACCGCGGGCTCGGCAGCAACCGGCTCTGGCGCCGGTGCCGGCGGTGGTTTGCGGCCGGCGGCCAGATAGGCTGCAGCCACGCCGGCGGCGAGCGCGACGCCGAGAATGACGAGACGGGCTGGTTTCATATCGATCAGAGACCCCAACGAGGGTCACTCCCCCATTGGCGGGAATCTGATCAGCCAATCGTCAAATTATGGTTAACAGAACGTATGCCCGACCGTTCGAATGGCATTTGTTGCCGGGCGGCTGCCGTCAGTGGGCGAGGAGCGCGGCCCGCCAGATGTCCGTCTGCGGATAGATGAGGAGCGCCGCGCCGGCGAGGGCGACGCCGTAGGGGATGCCGCGGTTGGCAGCATGCAGGCGCTGTGCCCAGCCCCAGCCGAGCGCGAAGGCTGGCAGCGGCACCTTGCGCAGGCCGAGGACGACAAGGGTGAGAAGGCCGCCGAGCAAGGATGCGCTCACGAGATAGGCCATGAGGTGGCCGAAGCCGAACCACAGCGCGGTCGCCGCCGCGAGTTTGGCATCACCTCCGCCGATCCAGCCGGCGGCGAAGAGGCCAAAGCCGATGGCGAGAACCAGCGCCGCAGCCGCGACGTGCGAGCCGACCACGGACAGCGGCAGCCCTGCGGCGAGGGCGACGACGAAGAAGCCGACCATCAGTGCGAGGCTCACCCTGTTTGAGATCGTCATCGTCGCGATGTCGCTCGCCGCGGCGAAGGCCATGAGCGCGGGAAAGAGCGTGAGGATGGCGACGTCGGTCATCGGGGCCCGCCTTGCGCTGTCCTGAGGCGTCTCGAGATGGTGGCTGTCCGCCAAATGCGGTTGCAACGGCTCCGCCCGTTGCGGAGCCGTTGCAAGCGATCCGTCAGTGCCCGACCCTTACTTAATCTTTGTTAATCTTGGCGGCTTCCGCCGACAGCTTGTTGCCGACGCCCTCGAAGACCTCGGTCAGCCCGTCGCGGAGCCCGCCGAACGCGGCGATGATGGCGACCGCGACGAGAGCGGCGATGAGGCCGTATTCGATCGCGGTGGCGCCGGACTCGTCGCTGACGAAACGGGAAAACAGCGTCTTCATGGATGAACTCCTGCTATCACACTCTTGCACTGTCCGCCGGTTATTTCGCTGCACCGCTCGGAACTGGCCCGACGTTATCGGCTGCTTCTTTCGGCAAAGTTAAAGTGATCGCAGAAAGCGGCATCTGGCGATGACTTGTGCGGCGTAGTTAAGCGCCGGTTATTACGATTGTCGACAAATAGTAACCGCGCATTCAGAAGTTGCGGCCCGCGCCCCGCTCCGTTCCCCTTTCCGCCGCAGCTTCTTTCGCCGCATGGCTCGGTTCCGTCTGCGTTGCCGGCGGGCGGCGATGTTGCGTTAGGCAATGTTTCACCAATGTCCGGCAAGTTGACGGCAATATTCGTGGGAGAAGTGAGGGGTTGGCATGAAAGCGCGCCGGCACATGGGTTCGGCAGGCGGCAGGGCCGGGCTGGCCGCGGTGCTCGCGGCCGTTGCGTGTCTCGTGGCCGCCTCGCCGGCACCGGCCCTGACGAAGGGCGAGACGGTCACCGTCGCGGCCGACCAGGCGCGGCTCGTGCGCCTGCCGGCCGGTGCGCAGACGGTCATCGTCGGCAACCCGGCCATCGCGGACGTGAGCCTGCAGCGCAACGGCATCCTCGTCGTTACCGGCAAGAGCTTCGGCACAACCAACCTCATCGCGCTCGATGCAAGCGGCAACGTGCTCGCCGAATCCCTCATCCAGGTGGAGGAGCCGGCGTCGACCGTGGTCACTGTCCTGCGCGGCACGGCGCGCGAATCGCTCTCCTGCACGCCGAACTGCCAGCCCATGCTGACGCTCGGCGACGAGATGACCTATTTCACCGAGCGCGCGGACCAGATGAAGCAGCGCAACCAGCTCGCCACCGGCCAGTAGTGACAGGGCGGCGGGGGCTTCGCGCAATGCGGCGCATCGGACGGCACCAAGGCGCCTGCGGTCCTGTGACCGGGGCCGGCGTGTCCCGCTTCCTATCCCTGCTGCGGCGCTTCCGCCGCGGGGAAGACGGCGCAACGGCGGTGGAATTCGCCCTCGTCGTCATCCCCTTTGTCGCCCTCATGTTTACGCTGATCGAGACGGCGCTCGTCTTCTTCACCGAACAGGCGCTCGAGACGGCGGTGCAGAATTCGGCGCGTCTCATCCTCACCGGACAGGTGCAGGCGGAAAGTTACGGCGGCGCGGTGGATGAGAAGCTCAAGAGGTTCAGGGAAGACGTGTGTGCGCAGGGGCCCTTCGTGCTCGTCAGCGTCGAGGACTGCCGCGCCCGCGTCGCCATAGACGTGCGCACAGTCTCGGGCTTCGCCGCTGCGGACACGTCCCTGCCGGTCAACCACCGCGGCGAGATCGATACGAGCAACTTCATCTTCTCGCCCGGCCAGGCCGGCGATATCGTTGTGGTACGCGTGGCGCTCGAGGTGCCGATTTTCATTCCGATCCTCAATCCCGGCCTCGCCAACCTCGCCAACGGCAACCGGCTGGTCATGTCGTCGGCGGCCTTCCGCAACGAGCCGTTTCCGCAGTCGGTCGGCCAGGGGACGTGAGCCGATGCGTCGACCCGGCAGCACTCCCCCCGCTTCGGCCCGCTGGCTGACGGCCCGGCTCGGTATCTTCCGGCGCGACCGGCGCGGCGTCGCTGCCGTCGAGTTCGCGCTGGTGCTGCCAATTATGCTCGTCATGTACATCGGCATGGCGGTGGTGACGGTCGGCATCAGCATCGACCGCAAGCTGACCATCGCCTCGCGCGCGCTCGCTGACCTCGCGGCCCAGCGCAGCCGCATCAGCGACAGCGAGAAGGACAACATCTTCGCGGCGGCATCGGCGGTGATGGCGCCCTATTCGCCGGCCGGGGCCGAGCTCGTCCTGTTCAGCGTCTACATCGACAGCAAGGGCGTGGCGCGGGTGTGCTGGTCCGACGGCAACAAGCCCGGCATCGCGCCGAAGCCGGGCTCGGTCTTCACCTTCCCGCCTTCGGCGGAGGATCTTGCCAAGAACCGCAACTCGTCCGTCATCGTCGGCCGGATCACCTATCCCTATTCCACCGGCCTGACGGGCCTCTTCGAGAGGCTCGGCGTCTTCGGCAACACCTTTGTCAACGGCGTGCTGCGCCTGAGCGAGACGACCTACATGCGTCCCCGGTCCGTGGCCCAGGTGGCGCGCGACGGCCAGTCGACCTGCAAGGTGGGCTGAGGGCGGCGCGCGGGCTTGTCCCTGCCGGGGCCGTGGCGCAGATTGCGGCCGACGAGCCATCCCGAGGAGCCTGCATCGCACCATGGTCCATCACGAGGCTGCAGCCATGACGCGCATCACCACCGTCGTCTTCGACGTCGGCAATGTCCTCATTTCGTGGGATCCGCGCCACCTCTACCGCCGCATCTTCGACGGCGACGAGGAGCGGGTCGAGCGTTTCCTCGCGGAGGTCTGCACGGCGGAGTGGAACCTCGAGCAGGACCGCGGCCGCTCCTTCGCCGAGGCGATCGCTGAGCGCGTGGCGGCCTTCCCGCAGTGGCGGGAGGAGATCGAGGCCTACGACCGGCGCTGGCACGAGATGGTGCCGGGTGCCATCGAGGGCACGGTGCGCATCCTGGAGACGCTGCGCGCCGCGGGCGTGCCGACCTATGCCATCACCAACTTCTCGGCCGAGAAGTTCGCCGAGACGCGGGCGCGCTTCCCCTTCCTCGACGGCTTCCGCGGCATCGTCGTTTCAGCGCACGAGAGGCTGGTGAAGCCGGACGAGGCGATCTATCGCGTGCTTCTCGACCGTTACGGACTCGAGGCCGGGCAATGCCTGTTCATCGACGACAGCCCGGCGAACGTGGCGGCGGCCCGTGCCGTGGGCATGGCCGCGCACCATTTCACCGCTCCAGACCGTCTGGCGCAGGCCCTCAGGGCCGAGGGCCTGCCGGTCTGAGGCGCGGTGCCGATTAGATCGTCTGGTTGTAGGCGCCGACCTCGGGGTTCTCGCGCAGCACCGTGTCGACGGCCTTGAACATCTCGCGCATGCGCGCTTCCGACACCGGGCTCTCGACGACAACGACCAGCTCCGGCTTGTTGGAGGAGGCGCGCACGAGGCCCCATGTGCCGTCCTCGGCAACGACGCGTACCCCGTTGACGGTGATGAGGTCCGCAATCTTCTGGCCGGCGACGGTTTCGCCCCGGTCCCGCATCTCGGTGAAGCGCTTCACCACGCGCTCGACGACCTCGTACTTCACCTCGTCGGCGCAGTGCGGCGCCATGGTCGGCGAGCCCCAGGTCTTCGGCAGGTCGCGGTAGAGGTCGGCCATCGACTTGCCGGGGTTGCGGTCCAGCATGTCGCAGACGGCAAGGGCCGTCAGGATGCCGTCGTCATAGCCGCGGCCGATCGGCCTGTTGAAGAAGAAGTGGCCCGATTTCTCGAAGCCGGCGAGCGCCGACAGCTCGCTGACGCGGCGCTTGATGTAGCTGTGGCCGGTCTTCCAGTAATCCACCTTCACGCCGTTCGCCTTGAGGGCAGGGTCGGTGTTGAACAGGCCGGTCGACTTCACGTCCACGACGAAGGTGGAGCCGGGGTAGAGGCTCGACAGGTCGCGCGCCAGCATGACGCCGATCTTGTCGGCGAAGATCTCGTTGCCCTCGTTGTCCACGACGCCGCAGCGGTCGCCGTCGCCGTCGAAGCCGAGGCCGACGTCGGCGCCCGTCTCGCGCACCTTCTCCGCCATGGCATGAAGCATCTTCATGTCCTCGGGGTTGGGGTTGTAGCGCGGGAAGGTGTGGTCGAGCTCGGCATCGAGCGGGATCACCTCGCAGCCGATGGCTTCGAGCACTCTCGGCGCGAAGGCACCGGCCGTGCCGTTGCCGCAGGCGGCGACCACCCTGATCTTGCGCGTCAGCTTGGGACGGTTCGTGAGGTCGGCGATGTAGCGCTCGGGGAAGTTCTCGATGAACTCGTAGGCGCCCCCGCCGGAGAGGTCGAAGCTCGCCGACAGCACGATGTCCTTCAGTCGGCCCATCTCCTCGGGGCCGAAGGTGACGGGGCGGCGCGCCCCCATCTTCACGCCCGTCCAGCCGTTGTCGTTGTGTGAGGCGGTGATCATAGCAACCGCCGGCACGTCAAGGTCGAACTGGGCGAAGTAGGCCATCGGCGACAGGGCGAGGCCGATGTCCTTCACCCGGATGCCCGCGGCCATGAGGCCGGAAACGAGGGCATACTTGATGGCCGAGGAATAGCCGCGGAAGTCGTGGCCCGTCACGATCTCGGGCTTGACGCCCATCTCCTTGATGAGCGTGCCGAGGCCCATACCCAGCGCCTGGACGCCCATGAGGTTGATTTCCTTCTGGAACAGCCAGCGCGCGTCGTATTCGCGAAAGCCGGTGGGTTTCACCATCGGCAGCGATTCGTAGTCGTAGGTGTTCGGCGTCAGGGCCGGCAGAGGCTTCGGAAACATGGAGTTGGCTTCGTCCTTCTGATGGGCTCTCGTCGTGGTTACACGGTTGGGTCCGAGCCTTGCCGGCAATGGCGGCAGAAGCTGGACCGAGGGGGTCAACGTCTGGCTCGCCTCACGGTTTCAACACCATCGTGTCGGCGGTGGTCTCGAAGCCGCCGAGGCGGGAGAGGAACGACATGCCGAGGAGCCCCCCGGTAGCGAGTGCCTCGCGCTTCAGGATGACGGCCTGCACGTCGCGCACGACGATGCTCCCGAGCTGCACCTCGCGCAAGATGGTGCGTGCGCCGAGGGTCGTGCCGTTGGCCGTGCCGAGACGAAGCTTGTAGTCGCTCGGGAAGGGGCGGATGCCGGCGCGCGCCGCATCGTCCTCGTTGAGGACGACGAGGCTTGCGCCCGTGTCCACCATCATGCGCATGGGGACGCCGTTGACGCGGACCTCGGCCACGAAATGGCCGTTGCTGGTTCTCCTCAGCCGTTCGCTGCCGCCGCTTGCGCGCGAAGGGCGCGGGGCATCGACGGCAGGCGCGGCCGCCTGCGTCTCTACGGGCGCCTGCGGTGCCGCGAGGCGCCGGGCGAGGTCGGTCGTCACGAACAGGGCGAGCGCAACCACGACGAGCGCCGCGGCCGTCGTCTTCACGATGAGCCCCGTCATGCAGCCTTTCCTCGCGAGCGGCGGACGTCAGCCACATCATGCCGCACAAGCGTGAACGGCGGGTGAACCTCCGGCGGCCGCGTCAGAACGCGGTGCGCTGGCGGATGGCGGCCGAGAGGGTGCCCTCGTCGAGATAGTCGAGCTCGCCGCCGACAGGCACGCCATGGGCGAGGCGGGTGATCTTCACCGGCAGGTGGGAGAGGAGGTCGGTGATGTAGTGCGCCGTGGTCTGGCCGTCGACGGTGGCGTTGAGGGCGAGGATCACTTCCTTCACCTCCGGCGCGGAGGCGCGGGCGACGAGTCTGTCGAGGTTGAGGTCCTCCGGACGCACGCCGTCAAGGGCCGAGAGCACGCCGCCGAGGACGTGGTAGCGCGCGTTCATGACGGCCGCGCGCTCGAGGGCCCACAGGTCCGACACGTCCTCCACGACGATGAGGACGGAAGGGTCGCGCCGCGCATCGGAGCAGACGGCGCAGGGGTCGATCGTGTCGACATTGCCGCAGGAGGAGCAGACGACGACGCGCTCGGCGGCAACGCGCACCGCCTCGGCGAGGGGCGCCAGCAGCTGCTCGCGCTTCTTGATGAGATGCAGCGCCGCCCGTCGGGCCGAGCGCGGGCCGAGCCCGGGCAGGCGGGCCAGAAGCTGGATGAGGCGCTCGATCTCGGGTCCGACCGGTGAGGGCATGGCGAAGGTGCGGCGATGATTCAGTCAGCTGCCGGGACCAGGGGCGGGCTAGAACGGCAGCTTGAGGCCAGGCGGCAGCGGCAGGCCCTTCGTCAGCTCGGCCATCCGCTCCTGCGCGAGGCGCTCGCCCTTCTGGCGGGCATCGTTGCAGGCGGCGACGAGGAGGTCTTCGAGGATTTCCTTCTCCTCGGCCTTCATCAGGTTCGGGTCGATGCTCACGCCCCGCACCTCGCCCTTGGCGGTCATGCGGACGGTGACCACGCCGCCGCCGGCCGTGCCCTCGACCTCGAGGTTGCCGAGCTCGGCCTGCATGTCGGCCAGCTTCTGCTGCATGGCCTGCGCCTGCTTCATCAGGCCCATCAGGTCCTTCATCATCGTCTCCCGCTTGCGCGAACAGAATACCGGGCGACCTGACGGTGGCCCGATCAGAAATCATCGTCGATATAGAGATCTTCGTCAGCCGGGGCGAGCCCTTCCTCCTCCGCCGGCGCGGGCACCGTTTCCTCGGCCGCGATGGGGCGCACGTCCACGATCGCGGCGCCGGGAAAGCGCTGCATGACCGCCTGGACGAGGGGGTGGGCCGCGACACCGCTCAGGCGCTCTGCCGCTTCCGCCTCGGCCTTCTCGTGCAGGGTGGGGGTGTCGGACTCGCGGGCGATGGAGACAACCCAGCGCCGCCCCGTCCACTCCTGCAGGCGGCGGGCGAGGTCGCCGGCCAGCGTCTTGTTGGCGCCCTCGACGAGCGCGAACTCCACGTGCCCGTCCTCGAAATGGACGAGCCGCACGTCCCGCTCCAGGGCGCGCTTCAGCGCCACGTCACGCTTTTCGCCGGCGAGGGCGACGAGGTCCTCGAACCGGGCAAGCCGCATCTGCGGCGCCGCGGCAGCGGCTGCCGGCGCTGCGACGGAGGCGGGAGCCTGCGCGGCGGCCGAGCCGCTCGCCGCGAGCACGGGGCGCGGGCGCTCGGCGGCGCTCATCATCGGCCCGCCGCCGGAGGGCGCGGGGCCGTTGCCGCCCGCGGCTGCGGAGGCGCCGCCCTGGCGCAGCAGGCGCAGCGCCTCATCAGGCGTCGGCAGGTCGGCTGCATAGGCGAGGCGCACCAGCACCATCTCGGCGGCCGCGATGGGCCGCGGTGCCGCCTGGACCTCGGCGATGCCCTTTACCAGCATCTGCCAGGTGCGCGAGAGGACGCGGATTGAGAGCCGCGCTGCGAACTCGGCGCCGCGCGTGCGCTCGACATCCGTGATGGCGGCATCATCGGCCGCGGCAGGCACCAGCTTGAGGCGGGTGACGAAATGGGTGAAGCTGGCAAGGTCGGTAAGGACAACCGCCGGGTCGGCTCCGGCGTCGTACTGGCTCTTCAGCTCCCCGAGCGCCGCCGGCAGGTCGCCGCGCATAATGTGCTCGAACAGGTCGACGATACGTCCGCGGTCGGCGAGGCCCAGCATGGCGCGGACTTCCTCCACGCCGACGCGGCCCGCGCCGTGAGCGATGGCCTGGTCGAGCAGCGACAGCGAATCGCGCACCGAGCCCTCGGCTGCGCGGGCGATCATGGCGAGCGCTTCCGGCTCGGCCTGCACCTGCTCGGCCGCGCAGATTCGCGTCAGGTGGGCGACGAGCGTGCCAGCCTCGACGCGGCGCAGGTCAAAGCGCTGGCAGCGCGAGAGGATGGTGACGGGGACCTTGCGGATCTCGGTCGTCGCGAAGATGAACTTGGCGTGCGGCGGCGGCTCTTCCAGCGTCTTCAGGAAGGCGTTGAACGCCTTCTCCGAGAGCATATGCACCTCGTCGATGATGTAGACCTTGTAGCGGGCCGAGACGGGAGCATAGCGGATGCCGTCGATGATCTGGCGCACATCGTCGATGCCGGTGTGCGAGGCGGCGTCCATCTCCATCACGTCGACGTGCCGCGATTCCATGATGGCTTCGCAGTGCACGCCGAGCTCCGGCATGTGGACGGTGGGGCCGGTGACGCCGGGGCGCTCGTAGTTGAGGGCGCGCGCGAGGATGCGCGCCGTCGTCGTCTTGCCGACGCCACGCACGCCGGTCAGCATCCAGGCCTGCGGGATGCGGCCGGTTTCAAAGGCGTTGGAGAGCGTGCGCACCATCGCCTCCTGCCCGATGAGATCGGGGAAGGCGCGGGGGCGATACTTGCGTGCAAGAACCCGGTAGGCGCTGGCAGCCTGTTGTGCGGGAGCCGGCTGGGGCAGGCCCGGCAGGCCAGGCGCATCATCCGGTGCGCCGCCGTTGTCCGTCACGGTCTCGAAATCCGCCATCGGCCCCTTCACGCTGCGGCTCGCGGGACCGTGGCCGCAACCACGTGTCCGACGCTGTGGGCGACGTCCCGAGAGAGGCCAGATCCCGGTCTGATCGAGGTGGGAGGCTGGACGAAGACCCGCCCGATCTCGTTAGGGCTGCTTCCTTCCGGACCTGACCCGGTTGGCGAGTGGAACGTCCAACGCCAACCTCCCGTCCCCTATATCGGGGATCGCGGCCGCTTGTGCAAGCCGCAAGCTGAAGCCTCCACAGCACGGGCGCATCAATGGACGTTGAGGAACTCGTGCCCCCATAACCGGGCTCGGGTACGGTTGGGATCGGCTGCCTGGTCGGCGACGAACTGGATGGATCGCGGATGGTCGGCGTCGTCGGCGACAGCCTGCGCCAGCACTTTGCTGTAGGTCTGCGTGCAGGCCGGCCGGCACAGGAAGAGCTTGTTGACCACGTAGCCGAAGGGGGCGAGTGCGCGGGGGACGGAGAAGAAGCGGTGCACGCCTTC
>ERZ777010.1069-NODE-1069-length-20301-cov-6.290675_pt1 | contig 20301 bp, 18 predicted proteins | sample MGYA00374963_ERZ777010 | MGnify/ENA primary metagenome ERZ777010 (study PRJEB29309, sample SAMN06268256) | bioreactor metagenome | isolation source: Joint BioEnergy Institute, California, USA | place: USA:Joint BioEnergy Institute, California, USA | collected...
ACCTTGGCATCAACAGCTTCGAGAACTTCACCCCCCTGCGCGCAAAGCAGTATTTCTGCTGCAACCACCGAGGCTATGTCATCGGCGAATGCGTGCTGCAGCTTCTGGACGACGGCACCTACGAGCTGATCAGCGGAACTTATGTGCAGAACTGGGTCGAATACAACGCCAGGGCTGGCGGTTATGACGTGACCTTGGAGCGCGACCCTCCCTTTGCGGAAAATCCGCGGGGCCGCCGCATGTACCACCTGCAGCTCGAAGGCCCCTTCGCCCGGGATGTCTTCGCCGAAGCCATCGAGGGCGAGATGCCGGACATCCCCTTCTTCCGCATGGCGAAGGTAAAGATCGCCGGCAGCGACGTCTATGTGCTGCGGCACGGCATGGCGGGGCATTTGGGGGTTGAACTCTCCGGGCCTTTTGCCGAGCTCGACCGGGTCCGTACGCGCCTGCTCGAGGTCGGCGCAAAATACGGCATCAGGCGGTCCGGCACCAAGGCGCAGTATAGCGCTTTGGGTGAATCCGGCTGGTTCGGTTATCCCGTGCCGGCGGTCTATACAGACCCTGAGCTTGCCGATTACCGCAAGTGGCTGCCAGCGGATTCCTGGGAAGGCAGGACGCAGCTCGGCGGCAGCCTCGTCCTGCCTAGCATCGAGCAGTACTACGTGACGCCCTGGGATCTGGGTGCCGACAAACTGCTCAAGTTCGACCACGATTTCATCGGCCGCGAAGCGCTTCAGGAGATGGCCAAGCGGACGGACCACCGCAAGAAGGTAACGCTTGTCTGGAACGAGGAGGACGTTGCCCGGGTCTACGCTTCGCTGATGGGGCCGGACCTGCCCTTCAAATACATGGAGCTGCCGAAGTCCTCCTACAGTTTCCATCAGCATGACGAGGTGCGCAACGAACGCGGCGACATCGTCGGCTTCTCCAAATTCGTGGGTTACACGGTGAACGAGGCGAAGTTCCTCTCCATCGCCATCGTGGCGCCCGAGGCCGCCGCCCCCGGCACCCAAGTCATCCTGACCTGGGGCGAGCCCAATGGAGGATCGCGGAAGCCGATGGTCGAGCGCCATCGCCAGACCACCATCCGCGCGACAGTGGCACCCAATCCTTACGCGAAAGCGGCCCAGCAGCAGAAGAACGCCGCCCTCATGAAGGCGGCGGCCGTCTGAATTCAAAGAGCGAGGAAGATTATGAGGCTCGTAACGTTCCAGGAGATCGGCAGCTCGGAGGCCCGCCTCGGCGCGCTCTCTCCTGCCGACAAGGTGATCGACCTGCAGGAGCGCCACCGTGCGCTCTTCGGAGGCTCGCCGAGCGAGCTTGCATCGATGCTCGCCCTGATCGAAGGCGGGCCCGCCGCGCTTGATCTCGCGCGCTCGCTCGCGGCAAGCGAAGGCGAGGAGCTTTCTATCGGCAAGGATGTGCGGCTGCTTGCCCCGATCCCTCTGCCGCCGCAGATCCGCGACAGCATGAACTTCCTTGGCCACCTCGTGAACGCCATAGACGGCCGCAACAGGCGCAACGGCGTCACCGAGCGGACGAAAGCGCAGCAGGAGAGGATCGAGACCTTCCTGCGCCGGCCCTCCTGGTACAAGTGCAACCGCTTCTCGGTGGCTGGTCCCGACGTGGAGGTTACGTGGCCGCACTATTCCAACTATGTCGACTACGAGCATGAGCTTGCCTGCGTGCTGTGGAAGGGCGGCAAGAACATTCCGGTGGAGGAAGCCGAAAACCACATCTTCGGCTACATGAACTTCAACGATCTTTCCGCGCGCGACGTGCAGCCCGATGAGATGGCCATGTGCGGCCCCACCAAGAGCAAGGATTTCGACGACGGGAACGTGTTCGGCCCGTGGATTCTCACGGCCGACGAGTTCGACCCGAAAACCGCGCGGATGCGCTCCTGGGTGAATGGCGAGCTCATCAACGAAGGGCGGATGGCCGACATGCACTACAGCTTCCCCCAGGTGATCTCCTATATGTCCCAGGACGAAACGCTCTATCCGGGCGAGATCATCGGTTCCGGCACGGTGGCGGGCGGCTGCCGGCTGGAGTTCGGCGAGCAGCTCAACTTCGGCGACACGGTGGAGATCGAGACGGACGGTCTCGGCCGGCTGAAGGTCAGGATCGCCGAGCGTTAGCCCTTTCCGCCCGGAAGCTTCCAGACCCAGCGGCTCGGCCGCCCGATAGCCGCGGTCTTCATCGCCGCGCGGCTGCAAGGCCCGCCTGAGGCGGGTTGCCCGGTTGCGTTCGGGGCGGGCGCACGTTCTCCCGTCTCAATCTCTTTCCTCCAGGAGGAAACAGGTGACGACTCCGCTTATCCATCCCGGCTGGGCGCCTCCTGCGGCCAATATGCTCAGCGGCTATTCGCTCGAGATGACGGCGAAGGACATCGATTCGCTTCGCGCGGCAGCACCCGCCATCAGGCCCGGCGCATCGGTCTCCATCGCCTTCCTGCCAAACGAGACTCTTGCCGCGCGCGTGGCCGCGGCGAAGGCCATACGCGAGCTCGGATTCGAGCCAATGCCGCATTTTGCGGCGAGGCGGTTCCGCTCGCCGGCGGAGTTTGAGGACTATCTTGCGGCAGCCGTGGCTGAGGCGGGCGTGCGGCGCTGTTTCGTGATCGCCGGTGATCCGGCAAACCCGCAGGGGCCCTTCGAGAACAGCATGGCGCTGATTGAGACCGGGGCGTTCGAGCGGTACGGAATTGCCGGCCTTGGCGTCGGCGGCCACCCCGAAGGTCATCCCAGGATGACCAAGGAGCAGAGCTTTGCGGTGCTTCAGGCCAAGTGCGCCGAAATCGTCCGTCGCGGCATGGCACCGTTGGTGGTGACCCAGTTCGCCTTCGATGCAGACCGCGTCCTTGCTTGGCTCAAGGCGCTGCGGGCGCGGAGGCTCGACGTGCCCGTGCGGATCGGAATACCAGGGCCGGCCGGCGTCAGCACACTCCTGCGTTTTGCCGCCCGCTGCGGCGTAGGCGCGTCTAAGACGGTGCTTGCGAAATACGGGATCTCGGTGGGCAAGCTTTTCGGCCCGGCGGGCCCTGACAAGCTTGTCGAGGCACTGGACCGCGGACTCGGCCCCGAACACGGGCCGGTGCGCCTTCACTTTTACCCGTTCGGCGGCTTAGAGAAGACCGTCGAGTGGATCAATAGATTCGATCGGGCACACCCATCGCGCATATCGGAAAGGGAAAATTGACGTGAGCAATTCGTATATCCTGCGTGTCGAGGCAAAGGACCGGCCGGGGCTGGTCGCCCGCGTCGCCGGTTTCATCGCCGGGCGGGGCGGCAACATCGTCGATGCCCAGCAGTTCGACGATGGTCTCAACGACCGCTTCTTCATGCGCGTGGCCTTCAGGGCAGCCGAGGACGACACGCTCGAGCGGTTCCGCGGTGCCTTCGCTCCTGTCGGCGAAGAACTCCGGCTCACCTGGTCCGTCCGAGACCAGCACCACCGAAGCAAAGTGCTGCTGATGGTCTCCAAATGGGATCACTGCCTCGGCGATCTGCTCTACCGTCACCGGATCGGCGAATTGCCGATGGAGGTGGTGGGCATCGCCTCCAACCATCCGAGAGAAGCGCTCGTCACCTATCTGCCGGAAGAGATTCCTTTCCACTATCTGCCGGTAACGCCCGAAACACGGCCGGCTCAGGAAGCGCAGATCAAGCAGCTCGTGGAGGAAACGGGGACCGAGCTCGTCGTTCTGGCCCGCTATATGCAGATACTGTCGGACGATCTTGCCGCGTTCCTATCGGGGCGCTGCATCAACATCCATCACAGCTTCTTGCCGGGCTTCAAGGGGGCGAAACCCTACCACCAGGCGCATGAGCGCGGCGTGAAGATGATTGGGGCGACCGCGCACTACGTTACCCGCGATCTCGACGAAGGCCCGATCATTCACCAGGACGTGGAAGCGATCAGCCACGCCGACACGCCGGACGAACTCATCCGCAAGGGGCGCGACATAGAGCGCCGTGTGCTGGCCGAAGCGGTTCGCCTGCATCTTGAAGGCCGCGTCTTCCTCAATGGAACGCGGACCGTGGTTTTCAGGGGTTAGAAGGCCGCAGCGGCGGCGCATAGCAGCAAGCAACGAGGCTGAGGCGACAGCGCAGCGCCGCAGCCTCTCTTCTCCAGCTTTGTACCCAGGCCGGCTTCAGGCGTGCCCGGGAGGCGTAAAGGACCCCATCTCCACCGCCAGCGGCGCGATGAGCCTGTCCAACTCCGGCCGGCTGGTGGGCTGTTTGTCGCCCCTGAAATGACGGTAGCACGTGTCGACATTGATGAGGATGCGCTCCGGCGCCTTCCACGTGCGGAACTCTCCGAGATCGATATCTCTTGCCGCTTCCGCGACGGACATTCCCTTGTTGAAGCGCAAGCGCGCTTCATGTTCCACCATTTCGAGATAGCGGCGCGTCGGCGCCAGCCCCGCCTTGTCCGTGATCGGTCCGTGGCCGGGAACGATGATATCGACGTCGAGCGTTTCCAGATAATCGAGCGCTTTAAGCCAGTTGCTGATCGGCCCGGCCCAGACGGCCGGCGTGTTACCCAGAAAAACGATGTCCGCCGCGTAGACGATGCGCCTTGCCGGCACATGGACGATGGTATCGCTCGGCGTGTGGGCGGGACCGAACTCGATGAACTGGACGTCGAGGCTTCCGACACGCAGATCCTTTCTTCCGGAAAAGGTGCTCGTCGGCATGGCTGGCTCGAAGCCCTCAATGTGAAAGGGCGGCCCCCACGTATAGTGAATATAATCGCCCACGATGCCCGCCGGCCTATTATTCACATAGTCCCGCATGCGCGCCACGGCCGGCGCCCGCTCGCGCATGTTGTTCGCCGTGGTCTCGGTTGCGATGATCTCGGCATGCTCTACGAGCCGATTGCCAAACGTGTGGTCGGCATCGCGATGCGTGTTCAGCACCCTGCGGATGTCCCTGGCCGCCACGCCCGTCTTTTGCTCGATCTCGCGCAGCATCGCCGCCGTAAGGCGCTCATCGCGCAAGGTATCGATCAGAAGCGTATCACCGTCATCGAGAATGAAGCCGGAGTTGCTCCAACCTGAATATGGCGGCCTGTCCGGCTGCATGTATGCGAAGCACCCGCCGCCGAGATCATGGAGACCCTGCGTGTAAGGCCATTTGCCATGGCCCAGGCTGCCCGTTGACGATGGCGACATGGTGCTTCTCCTCAACTTGCTTTTCCCGATGCTTCAGCGCGCAAGACTAGGTAGGAAGGTCACGATCTCCGGCACGAAAGTTAGGATGACGACGCCGACCATCGCGACCAGGATCATCGGAATGACCGCCTTGTAGATCTCGCTCATAGGCACATCCGGAGCGGCGGATTTGAACACGAACATCGTGTAGCCCAGCGGCGGGGTGATCCCGCCGAACATGAGATTGATCAGCAGCATCATCCAGAACCAGAGCGGGTCGAAGCCGAGCTGTTCGATGATGGGTGAGTAAACCGGCACCAGGATCAGCATCACCGCAAGCTGATCGATGAACATGCAGAGGATGAACACGGCGACCATCATAACGAGATAGACGAGCCAGGGATCGACCGTCAGCCCGCTGGCAAATTCGATGAGGCCCTGCGTCGCGCCTGTATAGGCGAGAAGCTGGGTGAACAGCCGGGAACTCGCAATGATGAAGAGCACCGTGCCGGTGGTGATCGCCGCGCCGTAAAGCGTCTGCCCGATCATCTTGAAAGAGAATGTCCCGAAGAGGAAGCTCATCAGGATCGCCCCGACCACGCCGACAGCGGCCGCTTCAGTCGGCTGCGCGATGCCCAGCATCACCAGTCCGAGCGTCAGGAAGATGATGCCGCTCAGCGGAATGATGGGCAGGATTGTCTTGAAGCGGGCCCTGGCGTCCATCGGCGTGTCTTCGACGGCGGCGCCTCCGCGGGAGTCAAGCTTGGGATTGATGAGCACCCGCACCAGCGCATAGGCCATATAGCAACCGGCGAGCAGCAGGCCCGGGCCGATGCCGGCGAGGAGAAACTTCTGAATGGAAAGATTGGCAAGCGTCGCCAGGATGATGGCGACGACGCTCGGCGGGATGATCGCGTCGAGCGTGGCGCCGGCGAGGATCGTTCCCACTGCCAGGCGTCGGTCGCAACCACGCTCCACCATCGTCGGATAAACGAAGCGCCCGAGCACCGACACGGACGCCATGGTCGAACCGGAAATGGCGCCGATGAAGGCAGCCACCACCACGGCGATGAAATAGAGCCGGCCGCGGATCACGCCGATGAGCGTGTCGAAGGCCTTGAACAGGAGAGAGACGCCGCCTGTCCGGAACATCAATTCGCCAAGCAGAATGAACATCGGCACGGCGACAAAGGCCTCGACCGTGGTCGTGTCCAGCATCGAGTTGACGAAAAGGCCGAGCCCGTTCGGCCCTATGAAATAGATCACCGCCACCACGTTCAGGATCATGAAGCAGGCGAAGAGCGGAAGGCCGGAGGCGAACATCGCCAGCATGGCCGAGAACATGACGAGAAGGGTCAGCCACCACATGATCAAAATTCCACGGTGTCTTCCGGCGCCTCATCGGCCGGGGCGATAAAATTGAGGGCGGAAAGCACGAGGCCGAAGGTCATGACGGCGGTGAGCCACCAGCGCGGAATCTGGTTCGCCATCGTCGTAAGCACGCCCTGGTGATACTGCCGGATGCACAGATCGAGGACGAAAGCGGCGACGATCATCAGCACGGTCGCCGAAACGAGCTCCAGCACGCGCGTCACCTTGCGGAAAAGCGGTTGCGGAAGCGCTTCCAGAACCATGGTGACGGCGATATGCCCCCGCTGCCGGGTGACCAGCGGCAGCGACAGAAAGACCATCACGCACAGCATGTAGCTGCCGGTATCGCCCGACCAGTTGAGCGGATTGTTCAGGCCGTACCGGGCGACCACCTCAGCGACATAGATTACCGCCGCGATGCCGACTGCAGTGGCGGCCAGGATCGCGCATGCTTTGGAGATGAACCGTAAAGCCGAGTTGACGAAATGCATTGAACCTCTCACCCGCGCGCCGCGTGCGCACGGTCTGTTTCAGGTCGGCGGAGGGTCCGAGCTTGTTTCGACGCTGTTATTCACGCGTCTTTCGCTGGCGGTTCGTCCGCCGGCCATTCCGACCGGCTAGTTTTTGTCCGAAAGTTCGAGCAGCGCCTTTACGTCGTCGGGCCGCGAGCGCATTGCGATTTCGCGCTGGCCCGCGACGTACAGCTTATCAAGCTCGGGAGCGACTTCAGGGCTGAATTCGGTGAACTGGACGCCGTTCTCCAGCATGATCCTGGTTTCATCCGCCGCCTGCTTGGCGAAGAACTCCACCGCCCTGTGCTCAAGGTCGAGCCCTGCCTTGATGATCGCGTCCTGCTGATCCTTGGGCAGCGAGTCGAATTTGGCGGCGTTCATGAAGACGGCGTTGTGGCTCTTGCCGAATGTGGGCTTCGCCAGGAAACTGGTGACCTCGTAGAGCTTGAACTCGGCCGTAGCGATCTCCGGCCAGACGACGCCGTCAAGCGTGCCCTTCTGCAAGGCGGCGTAGGCGTCTGCGGGCCCCATCGACACGGGTGCACCGCCGAGGGCACGAACGATCCCTTCATAGCTCGCGTTCGAGCGGATTTTCCGCCCCTCAAGCCTAGTATCGCCGGTAAGCGGCTCACGGAAAACGAAGGTGGTCTCGCCGATCGCGAAAATGGCCAGGGGAAAGACGCCGAAATTCTCGCGGTAGTAGTCGTTCAGCCACTGCCTGATGCCGGAGGAAGTCAGAAGCTCCGGATCGGAAGTCTCGGGAATGGCGGAAATGCCCACGCCAATGCCGGTCTGCGCCTGATGATATGAGGGAGCCGTGTACATTATGTCGAAAACCCCCTGGGTGAGGGGCTCGAACTGCTCGAACGGCGGAACGGTTTCCGGCCCGTTGTCCTGAAAGGTAATCTCGCCGCCGGTCGCCTCGGTGACCGCCTTTTGAAAGCCGTAATAAAGTTCCGAGACCTGCTTCAGATTCTGCGGAAAGGCCCTGATCGACCGGAGGGTTTCGGCCGCCGCCGGGTTCGTGAAAGTCGCGATGGCAATTGCCGTGGCTGCCGCGAGAACGCAGGAAAGGTTGAGTCTCATTTTTTCCTCCCAGAGATACTCTGCCTGATGGGGCCGGAAGCGGTTTTTCCTGTCCGGACGGAGCTCTTCTCCCAAGAACTCCGTCTGGCCCAAACACCGCAACTCGTTCGGCAATTTTCAGGCAGGTGACCAAGGGAAGGTAGTCGTGCGAACACGCTATTTTTCTACGGGTGGCCGGACAATACCGCCTGAACGGCCGGCACGCCGTTCGATCCGCAGGAGAGCACCCGCAAGTCCCTCCGCGTTGGAGAGGAAAGGGGAATGATCGCAGTACAGTGTTTCAACCGCCTCCACCGGCAGAGATTCCTGCATCAGACGCTGTTCGGAAAGGGGGATCACGCGATCCTCCGTGCATTCCACGTAGAATCGGGGCACGGTTCCGAACCTGCCTTCGGAAAGGCGAAGCCGCGTGCGGGAAGGCTGAAAAGGATCGGCCATAAGGCGCCCGGCGGCCGAAAGCCGGTCCTCGGGAGCGCAGCAGTTGTAGAAGAACTCCGCGGCCGCGCGAGGGTCCATCCGTGTCCCGGCCTTCTCACCGATGACGGAAATGGCGTTGGCGCGCGAGAAGGGACTTTGCACCGGCTGTCTTGCCTTGAACGACGATGCCCAGTCGCCATCCGGAAGCATGAAAGCGGCGATGTAGACGAGCGCGCGTATGGCTTCCGGCGCGATTTCCGCTGCCGTGCTGATCACCACGCCGCCACGGCTATGGCCGCACAGGATAACCGGCTCCGGCTGCACCCGCACAAGGCTGGCAACGAACCGGCCCCAGCCCTCAAGGGTGACGGCGGCAAGCTCCGCTTCCTCTCCGCCTATTCCCGGCAGGTCCGGCGCAAGGACGTGATGCCCCTCCCGGCGCAGGGCATCGGCCACCTTGGCAAAGCACCAGCCCGAATGCCACGCTCCATGCACGAAGAGGAAAAACGCCATATCTGAACATCGCCCGCTTCACGTTCGGGATTATGGCCTACCCCTTCCTGCCGGGAAATAGCGTGCTCCCACGAATATGCATTTCGGTTCGCGTGCGCAAATCTTGCATGTCATGAGAGGAGGTGTCATGACAGGCGCATTCATCATCGGCTGGGGCCACACCAAATTTGGCCGCCTCGAATCCAAGTCCATCGAGGATCTCATCGTCGATGCCGCCCGCGAGGCGATCGACCACGCGGGCATTCAAGCGTCGGACGTCGACGCCATCTTTGTCGGGAACTTCAACAGCGGCCTGATACCTGACGGCTTCGTCTCGTCCATGGCGCTCGCGGTCGACCCGTCACTGCGCTTCAAGCCGGCGACCCGGCTTGAAAACGCCTGTGCTTCGGGCTCGGCCGCGGTTTATGCGGCGCGGGACGCCATCCGCGCGGGCTCCGTGAAGACGGCTCTCGTCATCGGCGCGGAGAAGATGACGCTGCGCGACACCGCCGGCGTCACGGAAGCGCTTGCCGGCGCCTCGTACCAGCCAGAGGAAGGCGGCGTCTCATTTCCGCAGGTCTTCGCGCGTTTCGCGCAGGCCTATTTTCAGGCCTACGGCGATCACTCCGGAACGCTCGCCCGGATCGCGTCCAAGAACCACCACAACGCGATGCACAACCCCCTGGCGCATCTGCACAAGCCGCTCGATTTCGAGTTCTGCAACACGGTGAGCGACAAGAACCCGATGATCGCGGCGCCGCTCAGGATGTCCGACTGCTCGCTGATATCGGACGGCGCGGCGGCCCTCGTCATGACGAGCAAGGAGATGGTCGCCGAGCGCGAGACGGCCATCTCCTTCCGGGCAGCCGTTCAGGTGAACGACTATCTGCCGATGTCCCGGCGCGACCTTCTGGCCTTCGACGGCCCCTCGGAAGCCTTTCGGCGCGCCTTCGACGAAGCCGGCATCACCGTTCATGACCTCGACTTCGCCGAAGTGCATGACTGCTTCACCATCGCGGAACTCATGATCTACGAAGCCATGGGGCTTGCACCGAAGGGCCAGGGTCGCAGAGCCATCGACGATGGAACCGTCATGCGGGACGGGAGGCTGCCCGTCAATCTGTCGGGAGGCCTGAAGGCCAAGGGTCATCCGGTCGGGGCGACCGGCGTCTCGATGCACGTGCTTGCGGCCATGCAACTCTCCAACCAGGCGGGCGCGATGCAGAAGCCGGGCGCAAGCCTCGGCTGCGTGTTCAACATGGGAGGGTCTGGCGTGGCCAACTACTGCTCGATCCTCGAGCCGGTCAGGGCGGCTTCCCGATGAACGTGGCACTCTGGCTGGAGCGGGCGGCCCGTCTTCATTCCGACGCGCCCGCCCTGATGACCGGTACGTCCCTCGTGGCGGATTACGCTGAGTTCTACCGCCGGGCGAAGGCGATCGCGGGGGCATTCAGATCGCAGTACGGCATCGAGCCGGGCGATCACGTCGCGATTTTCATGGGTAACGCCACTCAGTATCTCGAAGCACTCTATGCAACGCTGATCCTGGGCGGCGCCATCGTGCCCATCAATGCCAAGCTGCATCCGCGCGAGGCGGCATGGATCGTGAAGAACTCTGAAGCCAAGCTTGTCGTCAGCAGTGGCAAGGAACTGGCCGGCCTGCAGGCGCAGCCGGAGGCGAAGAATCTGCCCATCATCGACGCGAAATCCCGCGACTGGACCGCGCTTTACGATGCGGCGCCAGTCGACCGGCCGGTCCGGCGCAGCCAGGACGATCTGGCCTGGATCTTCTACACGTCGGGTACGACGGGCAGGCCCAAGGGCGTTATGCAGTCCCACGGAAACATCCAGGCGATGACCTTCGCCTATCTCGCCGATGTCGATCAGGCTGAGCAGACGGATTGCGCGCTCTACGCCGCTCCCATGTCGCATGGAGCGGGCAGCTACAATTTCGTCTTCACTCTCAGGGCGGCCCGGCACGTGGTGCCCCCCTCCGGCGCCTTCAACGCGGCGGAGATTCAGGAGCTCGCCCCGGTACTGCGCAACGTCTGCATGTTCGCCGCACCTACTATGATCCGCCGCATGATCGCCCATGCCAAGGAGACCGGTTATGATGGCGACGGCTTGAAGACCGTCGTCTATGGCGGCGGGCCCATGTATGTGAGCGATATCCTTGAAGCTGTCGAGGTCTTCGGCCCCCGCTTCGTGCAGATATACGGGCAGGCGGAAAGCCCGATGACTATCACCGCCCTGCCCCGCAAGCGGGTCGTGGACCGGGATCATCCGCGCTGGCGCGAACGCCTCGGTTCGGTGGGAACCGCGCATTCCTGTGTAGAGGTCAAGATCGCCGACGCGGAAGGCAACGAGGTGCCGCAAGGTGAGATCGGCGAAATACTCGTCTCCGGTTCAACGGTGATGAAGGGATACTGGCGTAACGACGAGGCGACGCGCGAAACGATCCGCGACGGCTGGCTTTGGACCGGCGACATGGGCTCGATGGACGACGACGGCTTCGTCACGCTCCGCGACCGCTCCAAGGATCTCATCATCTCGGGCGGCACCAACATCTACCCTCGCGAGGTGGAAGAGGTCCTGCTCAGCCATCCGTCGGTGGCGCAGGCCTGCGTCGTGGGCGAACCGGACCCCGAATGGGGCGAGATCGTCGTGGCGTTCATCGTTCTGGAACAGGGATACACCAGGGATGACAAAGCGCTCGACGCGCATTGCATCGACAATATCGCGCGGTTCAAGCGGCCCAAGAAATACGTCTACATCGACGATCTACCCAAGAACGCCTATGGCAAGGTTTTGAAAACCGAGTTGCGGAAGCTATTGTCGAAGGACGCGCCTGGAGGATAGCAGAGGCGGCAAGCAGTCATAATGGACTTCGGAGGAGGGGCCGCCGCAACCGGCCATCGCAGCAGGCCGCGCCTGTTTGCCGGCAAGCGCGAGAACAAGAAAGGGGAGGCAGCCCGGTGGACGCACATGGCGGCGAACTGCTCGTGACCAAACACGGCAGGGCGGGAATCGTTGCGCTCAACCGCCCCAAGGCGCTGAATGCGCTGACGCTTCAGATGGTCGATGATTTCACCCGGGCCCTGGAGCACTTCGAGGCGGATGAGGAAATCGCGTCGGTCATCGTCAGGAGCGATGTCGAGAGTGCGTTTTGCGCCGGCGGCGACATGCGCGCCATCTATCACGCGCGTAAAGAAGGCCGGCATGAAGAGGCTGATGCATTCTTCGAGCGTGAGTTTGCCCTGAACCGGTTCATCCATGACTTTACCAAGCCGTACATCTCACTGATAGACGGCATATGCTTCGGCGGAGGAATGGGCATCACGATCCACGGCCGGCATCGCGTCGTGGGCGAAAAGGCCGTTCTCGCCATGCCCGAAACCGCCATCGGATATTTCCCGGACGTCGGGGCGAGCTTTTTCCTCAACAGGCTGAGCAGGCCGATGGCGCGATTCCTGGGCTTGACCGGTTATCGGCTCTCGCCCGGGGACGCGGTCTTCACGGGTCTTGCGACCCGGTTCGTCCCGGTGGACCGTCACCCCGAAATCGTAAGCCGCCTCGCGGCAGGAGCACCGGCCGAGGCTGTTCTGGACGAACTGGCGGAAGCTCCCGGGGACAGCAGCCTTGCCTGCCACATCGATATCGTCCAGCGCTGCTTTTCACTCCCCTCCATTGCGGACATGAAGGAAGCCCTCCGCCGAGAGAAAGGGGACTTCGCAGCCGAAGCACTGGTGAGGTTGGAGCGGGCGGCACCCTCCAGTCTCGCCGTGACGATGAATCTTCTGGACCGTACTGCCGGCCTGTCCTTGTCCGAATGCCTCGCGATCGAACTTGACCTTGCCAAACAAGTCACGCGCAGCCCTGACTTCGCCGAGGGCATCCGCGCTGTACTTGTCGACAAGGATCGCAACCCGCAATGGGCCTCCGGTGAAGCAGAGATGAGCCTATGAGTAGCGAACGCGATGCCCCGTTCACTTTCGATTACATCGTCTGCGGCGCGGGATCGGCCGGCTGTCTGCTCGCCAACAGGCTGAGTGAGAACGGCCGCTATCAGGTCGCGGTGATCGAGGCTGGCGGCCGCGACAGCTGGATCTGGTTTCACATCCCGGCCGGCTATCTGTTCGCCATCGGCAATCCCCGTGCCGACTGGCTATTTAGGACCGAGAAGATCGCCGGTCTCAACGGCCGGGATCTCGCCTATCCGCGCGGCAAGGTGCTCGGCGGTTCCTCCGCCATCAATGCGATGATCTACATGCGCGGGCAGCGCGAAGATTACGATTCATGGCGGGATGCGGGCCTCGAAGGCTGGGGCTGGGACGACGTGCTTCCCTATTTCCTCCGCCACGAGGACAATTGGCGCGGCAAGGGACCCTTTCACGGTGTGGGCGGCGAGTGGCGCGTGGAACAGCCCCGCCTGCGGTGGGAGATTCTCGACGCCTTCCAGAAAGGGGCGGAAGAATGCCAGATTCCGCCAAGCGACGATTTCAACACGGGCTCCAACGAGGGTTGCGGCTACTTTGACGTGAACCAGAAGGCAGGCTGGCGGTGGAGCGCCGCCCGCGGCTTCCTTAAGCCCGCTCTCAAGCGAAAGAACCTGCACCTCTTCACCGAGACGCTGGTCGACCGCGTCGTACTGGAGGGAAAGCGGGCTACCGGTGTTGTGGTGAGAGGCCCGGGCGGTGAGAGAACGCTCACGGCGCGGCGAGAGATCGTGCTCGCCTCCGGCGCCGTCGCCAGCCCCGTCATCCTCGAACGCTCCGGCATCGGCAATGCCGAACGCCTGCGTAGGCTGGGCATCGAGGTCACGGCCGATCTGCCCGGTGTCGGCGAAAATCTTCAGGATCACCTGCAGATCCGTCCCATCTTCAAGGTTCGCAACGCTGCGACCATGAACACGATCTACAAGTCGCTGATCCGGCGCGGACTGATGGGGCTGCAATACGCTTTCCTGCGTCGCGGCGCGCTCACCATGGCACCGTCGCAGCTCGGGGCGTTCACCCGGTCAAGTCCGCGGCACGACAGGCCAAACATTCAGTTTCATGTTCAGCCCCTCTCGCTCGACAAGTTCGGCGACGCTCTGCACGATTTCCCGGCGATCACCGTCAGCGTATGCAACTTGCGCCCGACCAGCCGCGGTTCCGTCCACATCCGCTCGGCTGACGCGACGGCGGCCCCCGCCATCGATCCGAATTATCTTGCGACGGAAGAGGACAGACTGGTCGCGGCAGAATCGATCCGCAAGGCGCGCCAGATTATGGGAGCGGAGGCGCTCAGGCGCTATGAGCCCGAGGAGTACCGGCCGGGGCCGCAGTATCAGACGGAGGAGGAGCTCGCCCGCATTGCCGGCGAAATCGCCACGACCATCTTCCATCCGGTCGGCACGGCCCGCATGGGGCTTGAAACCGACCGCCTCGCGGTCGTGGACAGTAAGCTCCGGGTGATCGGGATCAAGGGCCTTCGCGTGGCCGACGCTTCCGTCATGCCGCTCATCATATCGGGCAACACCAACTCGCCAACCATCATGATTGCCGAAAAGGCATCCGAAATGATCCTGTCTGCGGCCTGAGTCCGCTGTTCCCGCGGGCTCAGTTGCGGCGGGTCTTTCGCAAAGCCTTCCCCCCGGTGACGGCGGACGTGCGCTGTGCGCTCTTCCGCTCGCGTGGGGAAGACGGCTTTCCGGCACCGTCTGCCGAGCGGAGCGAGCCGCCCCGCCGCCTGCCGGCCGTGCTTTCGCGGCGCGCCCTTTCGGCCGCGTGCACGGCGCGAAGGCCGCCCGCGATGAAGGGAACCAGCAGCGAAACGGCCCGCGCGAAGTCTTGGGGATCGCACGCATCGTCGGAGAGCCGCTTCACGCGGTCCGTGCGCGAAATCGATGCCGTCATGGCCCCGACGGTAAAAATATAGATCCACGGCAGGCTTTTCATGTCGAGATCCGGCAGCGCCTTTGCCAGCGCGGCGATCGTGATGCGCGCGATGGGATCGAAAAATTCCCGTGAAATCCGTCGGGCATATTCGGCCGGCTCGTTCGAGACCTGGTTTAGGAGGGTCGCATAGTTCGCGCCGCCCGTCTCGTGGTCCCCTGCCCTCATCACCATGGGCTCGACGAGCGCGCGCACGATATCCTCCAGATGCGCATTGTCGAAGCCGGAATCCCGCTCGATCTTGTCGAGGCGTGAAAGCCGGTCTTCGTTTATGGCGCGGATACGCCGCTCAAAGACTGCGTGGTAGAGTTCTTCCCTCGTTTTGAAGTAATATTGCAGGTGGGAGATCCGGATGTCGGCCTTGGCCGCAATCTCCCGCAGCGAAACGCCGTTGATGCCCCGCTCAGTGAAGAGGCTTTCGGCGGCATCCAGGATTCGTCGGCGTGTTTCGGCGGGCGCCATTGTCTGTTACCTCCGTTGCGCCTGGATATCCTCCAGACAGCGCACACTGCTCATCCGGCCCGATGAGCGGCTTTGAACCTAAACGACACGGGCTCCTTACACGATTTTAGGGCATCCGTCCAAAATTTTTGTTGAAACGATCGTTAGCTTGAAATATAGGTCAGTTGTCCAATGGATGGGCAGCCCGCTCGAGACCCGATTGGAGGCAGGGTCGATCCCGGGCTGCCCCGGGAGGAACAACCGTGAAAGAATATCTTACCGGACCTGTTCGGCGGTCCCTACTCAGGCCTGCCGTGAGAGCATTGATTGTGGCTGCTGCGCTTGGTGCACAGATAGGGACAGCAGGCGCGCAGGAGATCGTGCTGAGATACAACAAATGGCTTCCCCAGACGCATCCGCAGGATGTGGAGGGCATGTTCCCGTTCTTCGAAGCGATCGAGCAGGTCACCGAAGGCCGCGTTCGCGTCGAGCCGACGACCGCACCACTGGCTCCGCCGCCGCGTCAGATGGAGGCTGTCCGCAATGGCGTGGTGGATATCGCCTATGGCGGACAGTCCCTTTCACCGGGTCTGTTTCCTCTGGCCGACATCGTGGCCCTGCCCTTCATCGGCGACTCAGCCGAGGCGATCTCGGTGGCGTTCTGGCGCACTCACCACGAATATTTCGCCGATGCGGAACCGTATGAGGGCGTGCATCTGCTCTCTCTTCTCGCCGTGGCCCCTTATCATGGTTTATTCGATCGATAGGGAGATCGCGAGGGTCGACGACCTCGAAGGCATGAAGCTTCGCGCGACCGGCGCGATTGCGCCCAAGGTCGCCGAGGCGATCGGAACGGTGCCGGTCCCCATCGATATCACCGGGATGTATGACGCGCTCTCGAAGAAGATTCTCGACGGCGCACTCAACAATGACGACCAGATGCGCGCGTTCGGCGTAACGGAATTCGTCAAGTACCGCCTGGCAATCCCCGGCGGAATACTCGGAGCGCCCCTCTATGTCGTCGTCAATGAAGCGAAGTGGAACCAGATCTCGCCTGAGGATCAGGAGGCGATCATGGCGCTTGCCGGTGAGAAGCTGGCCGCCCAGGTGAGCCGCCTCGCGGATATCAGCGCGGCCGAGGGCATCCGTCAAATGGAGGACGGCGGCACGGTCCTCACCACCGCAAGCGACGAAATGCTGGCCGAGCTGAAAGCGAGGCTGAAGCCCATCGAGGATGAATGGATCGCCAAAGCCGAAGAGCTCGGCGTGGATGGTCGGGCCGCGCTTGAGAGGATACGGCAGATCGCCGCCGAAGTCGAAGCGAATAAGGCACCGCTGAGGGTCGAATAGCCCCGTGATCACCCGCCCGGCTAGCAACATGGCGCATCGCGGCGGGTCGCATCAGGCAAACGAATTTCGCCACGAGCAACACTTTCGCATGATTATGCTGGAGCCTGGCGGGAACTGAATCCCACTGGGCAGGAGGAATGGCATCGTGAGTGAATCCATACCGGATACCGGGAGGAGAACGATCCTCAGTCGCAGCATCGTGACCCGGCTGGACCGCACATTCGGCCTTGCGGCCGGAGCCGCGCTGTTCGCTCTGATGCTCGTAGTCGCAGTCGACGTAATCGGCCGCTACGTTTTCAATGCCCCGCTGAGCAGCAGCTTCGAATACGTCCAGATCTGCATGGCGCTTCTGGTATTCCTGGCCCTTCCGGTCGTTGTGGCCCGGCAGGACAATATACAGGTGGAGGTGTTCGAAGTCTTCATCCCCAGACCGTTCCGCCGTTTCACGCGCCTGCTCGGCTTCGCCATTTCCGTCACCATCGTGGCCGGTCTCGTCTGGGTGTCGTACGCAAGGGCGAGCAGCTTTCATGAATCGGGCGAGCGCTTCGTTCTCCTTCCGATGCCGCTTTATCCCGTCGCCTATTTCATCTTTGCGATGTGGGCGGTCTGCCTGGCGATCATGCTTTTCCAGTTCGTAAAATATGCAGGGTTCACCGGGAAATCGGAGGACCAGGAATGATCCTGACCGCGATCGGCCTGGCAGGCCTTTTTCTGCTCCTCGCCCTCGGCGTACCGCTGGGCTACGCCATGGCGCTCGTGGGCTTCGCCGGGTTTGCGCTCCTCATCGGTCCGGACGCTGCAGTCTATTCCGCCGGCCAGGTTATCTTCGACAATGTCATGAGTTTCGACCTGTCGATCCTGCCCCTTTTCATTCTCATGGGCAGCTTCATCGCCCGATCGGGGTTGGCGGAAGACCTGTTCGGCGTGGCCGAAGCCTTTCTCGGCCATCGTCGCGGCGGCCTTGCCATGTCCACTGTCGCGGCGTGCGGCGGGTTCTCCTGCGTCTGCGGATCGAGCATGGCGACGGTGGCCACGATGGCGAAGGTGGCGCTGCCTTCCATGCGGCAGAGAGGCTATGCCAGCTCCCTCGCATCCGCATCGATCGTTTCAGGCGGGACCCTCGGAATTCTTATTCCGCCAAGCACGACGCTCGTCATCTACGGCATCATCACAGAAACGAATATCGGCAAGCTTTTCATGGCCGCGGTGCTGCCGGGCTTGATAGCGGTAAGCCTTCTCATGCTCGCGGTCCTCACCACCGTTTTGCTGCACCCGGAAAGCGGCCCGCGCAGCGAACGGCAGGGCTGGCGGAAGCGCCTGTTCTATCTGCGCAGGACGGGCGGAGTGATTGTGCTCTTCGTTGGGATGATGGGCGGAATCTATCTCGGCGTCTTTACCGTGTCCGAGGCTGCGGGGATTGGCGCTGCCGGCTCGCTCCTGTTCGTTCTCTGGCGCCGGGCGTTGACGTGGCGGGTGCTGAAGGACGCGCTGACCGACGCGGCGCTTACGACCGCGACCATATTCGTCATTCTGTTCGGGGCATTGATCTTTGCCAACTTCATCGAAGTCACCGGCCTGCCGGGCGAGTTGAAAGCCTGGGTCGCAAGCTCCCACCTGACCCCAATCGCCCTCATTCTAATGATCACGGCGGTCTATTTCGTTATGGGAATGGTGCTCGAAATCCTTTCCATGATGCTGCTTACCGTTCCGCTTTTCCTGCCGATGGTCACGGCCATCGGATACGACCCCGTGTGGTTCGGCATCTTCGTGATCCTCGTCTGCGAGCTTGGACTGATCACTCCGCCCGTAGGGCTCAATCTTTTCGTCTTCAGGGCGACCGCCTGCGACATTTCCGTCGCGGCCATCAGCCGTGGGCTCATCCCCTTCATCATCGCTCTCCTCGCCGTGGTCGGGATCATCGTCTCGATGCCGGAAGTGGTCTCGTTCCTGCCGGGCATGATGGGCTGATGACTCCAACAATGGGCTCAAGCCGCACGGCGCGGGCCTGGCGGCCCAAACCACAAAGGCGAAGAAAGGAATGCAAGGAATGGCGCAAATCGACCCTGGTCCGCAGACGTTCCAGGAGAATTACAAACTGATGACCGGTCTGGTCGTGCCCCGCCCCATCGCTTGGATCACGACCCTGTCACCGGAGGGAAAGGTAAATCTGGCACCTTTTTCCGCCTTCACCTTCTGCGCTCACAAGCCGCCGATGGTGACGATCACGGCCGGACTGCATGAATACGACCGCAAGGGCCAGATGAAGGACACGGTGGTCAACATCCTGAGGAATCGGGAATTTGTGGTCAATATCGCCAACCGGTCGCTGCTCAGGCCGCTTCATGCGAGTTCTGCAGAATACCCCGCGGGTCAAAGCGAGGTGGAAGCACTGGGGCTGGAAACCTGCTCGAGCGCGGCAGTAAAGACGCCGCGCATCGCCGCGGCACCTGCCGCGCTCGAATGCCGGCTTCATTCCACGATCGAGCTCGGCGAGGAAGGTGAGCGTATCGTGATCGGCCGGGTCCTGATGTTTCAGATCGCCGATCATCTTCTGCGGAACGGAAAGGTCGATACGCGGGAACTCGATCCCGTCGCTCGGCTAGGCGGCCCCAACTACGCAACCTTCGGAGACATCGTCACGATGCCGGCGGCCGAGGTGATCGTCGCACCTTCTTCATCGGCCGACGATCCATTCTACGCTGACAGACAGGAAGGCTTCCATGAAACTCGTTGATTTAGCGGTGACGCTGGATAACAGCCCCATCTACCCGGAAAATCACCGCCCCAAAATCGACCATTTCGATCACGAAGCGCCTTTCAACAACGGCGCCTTCGAGGCCGCCTTCCCGGGCGTCGGGCGGGAGGCGCTTCCGGAGGGGCAGTCCTGGGCCACCGAGCGGATCTATCTCGGCACCCACACGGGCACGCATATGGATTCGCCCTGGCACTATCATCCGACGACCGATCATGCGCTTCCAGACGGCCCGCGAAAGTCACCTGGGATCGACGAGGTTCCGCTCGAATGGTGTTTCCGGCCAGCGGTCAAGCTCGACTTTACCAGGTTTCCCGAGGGCTATGTCGTCACCGCGAAGGACGTGGAGGAGGAACTCGCCGCAATCGGCTATACGCTGAAGCCGCTCGACATCGTGCTCGTCCATACGCGCGGCGCCGCCCGCTATGGAGCGGAAGATTACGAAGACGCCCATTGCGGCATGGGCCGGGAGGCGACTCTTTACCTTACGGAGCGCGGCATCCGGGTCGTCGGTACGGACGGTTTCGGCTGGGACGCACCGTTCTCCTCGATGACCGCCGCCTATCGGAAGACCGGCGACAAGTCCGTGATTTGGGAAGGCCACAAGGCCGGCATCGAGATTGGTTACTTCCAGATGGAGAAGCTCATCAATCTCGACAAGCTGCCTTCGCATGGCTTCACCGTTGCCTGCTTCCCCATCAAGATCGCCGGCGCATCGGCGGCATGGGTCCGCCCGGTCGCCTTCCTCGAGGAGGACTGATGAGGAAGCCTGGGAGCGCGGGCGAA
>ERZ777010.1082-NODE-1082-length-20150-cov-814.731575_pt1 | contig 20150 bp, 20 predicted proteins | sample MGYA00374963_ERZ777010 | MGnify/ENA primary metagenome ERZ777010 (study PRJEB29309, sample SAMN06268256) | bioreactor metagenome | isolation source: Joint BioEnergy Institute, California, USA | place: USA:Joint BioEnergy Institute, California, USA | collected...
GGGGCGTCAATAAGCCGTAAAAACGACTTATTAGACAGCCCCTTAAACAAAATGCAAAAGAAAAGCTGCCGTATTTTTTCAATACTTAAGAAGATCGTGCTAATAGTGAAATGGCAGTTTGCAGCTGCAAGTCATTTTGTTTTGAACGAGTTTCTTTTGTGATCAATTCATTCATTTTTATAGCTGTTTTTTGATCCACTTTCCCCGTCACGGATAAACCGTTCATTTTTTGAAACGCCTTTACAGCCAGCTCGGTTTCTACACTGAAATAACCGTCTTTTCTCCCAGGATCATAACCTAATCCTGATAATAATATTTGTGCAATGCGAACTTGTTCATTATTCATCTCTTTCTTTAATGGCTGTAAAATATCGAGCGGTCCAGCTTTAAAATAATCCGGCTGCGATATTTTTACCGTTGGTTCCACACCTTTTTCATGAATCCAATTTCCTTTAGGAGTCAACCATTTGTATAACGTCAGCTTTATGTTGCTTCCATCATCCAGCGGTATTGTTTGCTGAACTGTTCCCTTTCCAAAGGATTTTTCGCCGACAATGGCATACCCTCCTGCTTCTTTCAACGCAGCTGCCAAAATTTCCGAAGCAGATGCGCTGCCGTTGTCAATTAAGACTGCAATAGGATAATGCTTCTTTTCTTTTAATGTTGAATAATACATCTCCCTTTTTCCGTCTCTCTTTTCTATTTGAATATATGGTGCATGATTAGGGACGAGCTGCTGCAAAATTTGCTCTACAGCCTGCAAATATCCCCCCGGATTGCCGCGAACATCGATGACTAGACCGTTAATTTTCTTTTTTTCTAACATTTTTAGTTTTTGTTTAAAGTCATCAGCTGTCCTTTCAGAAAATGAAGTAATATGCAAGACGCCTAACCGCTTGCCATTTTTATTGATTTCGGAGCTGAACACTGTTTCAATCGGAATCTCATCCCGCTTTACTTCAAAAAACAATAAATCTTTACTTCCAGGGCGGCGTATCGTAAGTTTGACGGTTGTTCCTTTTTCTCCTCTGATTTTCAGTACTGCATCATGAAGATCTGAACTGGAAACTGTTTTACCATCAATTTTCACAATTTCATCATTTGGTTTTAAGCCCGCTTTTTCCGCCGGCGAATTTTTAAATGGTGAAATAATGGTTATTTTGCCGTTGTTCATCCCGATTTCGGCACCGATTCCTTCAAATGAAGAATCAAGGGACTCTGTAAATTGTCTAACAGTTTCTTTATCCATATAGACTGAGTATGGATCGCCTAAAGAAGATAGCATCCCTTGAATGGCACCTTCTAGGAGACGTTTTTTGTCGACTGGATGGACATATTTTTCAGAAATTAATTCATACGTTTTTATAAATTTCTCCAATCCTGGAATGGTTTCATCTGAACTTTGCGCAGATGCAGCAATTGTTTTATTTTCCAGCGATTCATTATTTTCAGCATGACCGTGCACATCCAAAACGACGATGGAACTGGTCACTATCCAAAACACTGTAATCAATTTTATTATTTGTTTCATATGTTTTTGCCTTCCTTTCCAACAATCCGAATTATTTATAGCGTATGCAAAGCTTGTACAAATCATGTGCGGATTACAGGAAAAGGAAAAGCAATTCAAAAAACTTAATATACCGCCCTTTGACAAGAATTTGACCGCTTCTAGCCAGGTTCCATCAAGAAAACAGAAAAATCAGCCAACGATCATCTTTGCTTTGAAAATGGGTAAGGTGTTTTGTTCTCATAAAAACGCTTTCCTTTCTTTTAGTCAAGCAAACTGCCTACACCGGCATAATCATACGGGAGGAGTAACTATATTTTTTGTAATTATCTATCACTACATGAAAAAGAATTATTGTGAAAATCAATCCATTGAAGCTTGATGTAATCTCCCGTTTCCTCTATTTTTTGCATCGATGAAACACGATCAGAAGAAAACTGTTTTGCAATTTATAAAAAAATAACAATGCACAACAAACTCTTCTTCCCTTGAGAGCTTATTGTGCATTGTTAATAAATTTTTATGGAAGAACGCTTAAAGGATTGATCGCGCTGGATTTGCCTCGCCATGTTCCGTTATGTACTTCAAAATGCAAGTGCTGCCCTGTTGATCTTCCTGTATTTCCCATATATCCAATAAACTGACCTTGGCTCACTTTTTGACCACTTGAAACGTTAATGCTTCTCAAATGCCCGTAAAGTGTAGTATACGTTTTACCGTTAATATTATGGATGATCATAATCACATTACCGTAGCCGCTCATTTGTCCAGCATAACTAACCGTGCCGCCAGCAGAAGCGTAAACTGGAACCGTTCCCCGTTTCGCAATATCAATTCCTGCATGTAACCTGCCCCATCTCATCCCCATTTTAGAGGTAAGAACACCTGGAGCCGGCCAAATAAAAGATCCGCTTCCTGCAGCTGATGATACAGATGGTTCTGGTGAAGATCCGCCATCGCTTGAAGCAGCAGCTTTATCGCTTGAAGCAACAGTTTTATCACTTGATTTAGAAGCAGATTGTGAAGCTTGAGCCTGTCTAGCCTTTTCTTCTTCTAGTCTTTTTAAATATTCTTGCTGCTGTTGTTCAATCATTTTTTGCTGCTTTGCCAGCATAGCATCTTGATGTACCAAATCTTCTAATTGATCCATTGCCTGGCCATGTTCCGCTTCCAATTGCCCCAACAATTTATCTTTTTCATCAATTTGCTTATCTAGCTCTTGTTTCAATGAAGCCAATTCAGATAAAGCTTCTTCCAAAGAGGACAGCTGTTTGTTTAATTTAGCCTCCGCTTCCTCTTTCAGTTTCATATCTCTTTCATGCTCTTCAATAATTTTTTGATCCGCATCAACGATCGTTGTAACAGCGCTTATACGAGTTACAAAATCATTGAAGCTTTTCGCACCTAAGATAACGTCGAGATAGCTGATTGTACCTCCGGCTTCCTGCAAGGATTTTGCCCGTTCTTTTAACAGTTCATTCCGCTTTTCAATCCGTTTTTTTACTTCAGCAATTTGTTTTTTCAACTGTTCAATTTCAGTTTTAGTTTTCTTGATTTCATTCTCTTTCTCTTCGATTTTTTCACCAGTATCCAGCAATTTTTCATCTAACTTTTTAATCTCTTGATTAAGTTGATTTTGTTTTGTCTCTAATTCTTTTACTTCACTTTTCTTGCTCTCTATATTCGATTGAACATTGGACCGCTCATTTTGAATTCTTGCTTTTTTCTCCTCAAAGGATGACGCATAAGCGCTTTTGCTCAGCGGTACAAATACCCCGCTTGTCCCCAATATAGCTGTAAGACTTAATGTCACTATTCTCTTTTTCACAATCCGGTTCCTCCTCTTAATTCATGTTTTCAATCAATTCGATCTGGTATGGCAAGAGCTGCCTAAGACAAACTACACTTTCAAAAACTTTCGAACAGACATTAAGCTTCCCCATATGCCGATTAAGACGCCGATTAACAATAAGATAGCCGATATTTGAAAAACAAAAGGAGAAAATGGCAACAACTCAACAAAAGAACCTTGAATATAAGGAACGGCAATATTTACTAAGCTATTGTAGCTGACAACTAAAACTGTAATTGGTATGACAGCTCCCAGCGCTCCTAAAAACAAACCTTCTAAAAAGAACGGCCAGCGTATAAACCAGTTTGTTGCACCAACAAGTTTCATAATTTCTATTTCTCGTCTGCGGGCAAATATAGTGATTTTTATAGTGTTTGAGATTAAAAACATCGCAGTAAACACAAGCCCGATAATCAAGACTATGCCGATATTTCTTGAAACGTTGACAACTTCAAACAATTTTTTCACAGTTTCTTCTCCATATTGAACATTTTCGACATAGCGCATTTTTTTAATTTCTTCCGCTACAACTGGAGTATCTTCGGGAACTTTCGTTTTGACGATGAAAACATCGTTTAAAGGATTATCCTGTTCAAATAGCTTGAATGACTCTCCTTTTTCACCGAAGCTTTTAATTAATTTTTCCAGCTCCTGGTCTTTGGAAGAAAATTGGACATTCTCTACTTTTTCTAGATTTTTCAATTTCGATTCAAGTTGGTTTTGAGCGTTTTGATCTGCTGTCCTGTCAATTAGCACGGTTATTTCAACATCTTCTTCAATGTTGCTGGCAATATTATTTAAATTCATCATAATAACCAAAAACGTACCGACCAAAAGAAGGGTCACTGTTACGGCTGATATAGAGGCTATGGACATCCAAGCGTTTCGCCCAAGACTTTTTATCGCCTCCCGCAAATGACGACCGAGAGTTTTATTCATAAAGACCATACTCCCCTCTCGCCTCATCACGCACAATTTTGCCGTCCTCAATAGCGATAACCCGCTTTCGAATCGTGTTCACAATAACTTTATTGTGGGTGGCCATTAACACCGTTGTGCCCCGATTGTTGATCTCCTCTAGCAATCTCATAATCTCCCAAGAGGTTTCAGGGTCCAAATTTCCTGTCGGCTCGTCAGCTATTACAACAGGCGGATTGTTTACAATGGATCTAGCAATTGATACGCGCTGCTGTTCACCGCCAGACAATTCGTCAGGGAAGGAACGGGCCTTATGCTTCAATTGCACAAGATCAAGCACATTTAATACTTTCTTTTTAATGTTCTTCGGATTTTCCCCGATCACTTCCAAAGCGAAGGCAACATTCTCATAAACAGTCAATTTCGGCAATAATTTAAAATCTTGAAAGACAACCCCGATATTTCTCCGCAAATACGGCACTTCTTTTTCTTTTAGGTTTTCTAGTTGTATACCGTTTATGACAATACTGCCTTTTGTAGGCTTTTCTTCCCGATACATCAATTTGATAAATGTCGACTTTCCAGCACCGCTAGGACCTACGATGTATACAAATTCGCCTTGATTGATTTTTATTGAAATACCGTTAATGGCCAAAACACCATTCGAATAGGTTTTATAAACATCCTTCATTTCGATCATGCTATCACCTGAAGTCATTGAATTATTTCAGTACTTAGTCAAAAAAATTTTTATAACTTGAAACTAATGTTATTTTCTATTCGTCTATTAATTATGAAGCAGAAAACAAATCTTACATCCTTCCCACAAAAAACATTATAACATCATTTTTCGTCAAAAATAGACTTTTTCATATTACATTTTTGTTTCAATATCATATTTCGAGGGAAAATTTTTAAAATTCTTGTAAAAAAAACTACAAAATTTTCTATTATCTGCTATTTTTTTCTATAGCATAAAAAAGCGAGGGTGATCATGTCCCCTCGCTTCTTATGTTACTTTTGTCCTGCAAGCCACTCAGCGACAACATCTGCTTCGCTATCGTTCAATAAACCTTTTGGCATAGCGCCTTTGCCGTTTAAAATAATATCTTTTATTTCATCTTTGCTATATTTGCTTCCAACTTTCTGTAAACTCGGACCGGAAGCACCTTCAAGATTTTGTCCATGGCAGCTTGTACAATTTTGTTTTATCAGATCTTCTGCAGATGCAGTATTCTCAGCTTGATCTGTTCCGCCATTTGTTCCGCTTTCTTGGTCATTCCCGCCGCCCCCGCATGCAGCTAATACGAGTGAAAGACCAAATACTAAGATCAAGAACTTTTTCACTGCGAAATCCCCCTTCGCCAATTAGTCTCGAAGATATTATAACCTAATTATTGAGGTTTCAATCTGAAACAAATTGACCAACATTTGACAATCCTGTGAAAATAACTTGAATATTGATAAAAAAGAAAAAGGGTGTCTAATAAGTCGTTTTTACGCCTTATAGACGCCCCTTTAATGTTTTAAATGTTGATATATCAATGTTTATGATGTTTCGTTTCAATGGATTTTGACTTTCTGGACAGCCCCACAAGTTCTCTAATCAAATGGAATTTAGGGCAGTTTTTCTTCGTCATTTTTCCGCATCACATTTCTATTCGCTCATCTTTTGTAAACGCGTCATCATCCTTTTCATAACAGCCTTAAGACAATTTTGCTCTTAAATATGCATCAATAAATGCATCAATTTCCCCATCCATTACAGCTTGAACGTTGCCGATTTCGACATTTGTCCGGTGATCTTTCACCAATGAATATGGATGGAAGACATAAGAACGGATTTGGCTACCCCAGCCAATTTCCTTTTGCTCTCCTCGAATTTCCGCTAATTCTTTTTCCTGCTCTTCAATTTTTAATTGGTATAGCTTAGATTTTAACATTTTCATTGCTCGTTCTCTGTTTTTAATTTGAGAGCGCTCCGTTTGACATGTCACGACAATTCCAGTTGGCAAGTGTGTAATCCGTACCGCCGAGTCGGTCGTATTTACGTGCTGCCCTCCCGCACCGCTTGAACGGTACGTGTCAATTTTCAAATCCTCGCTTCTAATTTCAATATCGATTTCATCATTAAATTCTGGCATCACTTCGCAGGAAACAAAGGAAGTATGGCGGCGGCCTGATGCATCAAAAGGAGAAATGCGCACTAACCGATGGACTCCTTTTTCCGCTTTTAAATAGCCGTATGCATTGTGTCCTTTAATTAACAGCGTTACACTTTTTATTCCTGCTTCATCACCCGGAAGATAATCGATCGTTTCAACTTTAAATCCTTTCTTTTCCGCCCATCTCGTATACATTCGCAGGAGCATAGATGCCCAGTCCTGAGATTCCGTCCCTCCTGCTCCCGGATGAAGCTCTAAAATCGCGTTGTTTTTATCGTAAGGCTCATTTAAAAGAAGCTGTAATTCAAAATTATTCAATTCCTTCGTTAATTTTTTCAATTCGGATTCAAGCTCTCTTTGCAAATCATCATCCGGCTCTTCTTTAATAAGCTCGTAAGTTACTTGAAGATTTTCATATGATTCATTTAAATGGTTAAATTCTCCGACAAGATCTTTTAAGGCGTTTGCTTCATTAATTACCTTCTGAGCTGCTTGCTGGTCATCCCAAAAATTTGGCGCAGCCATTTGCTCCTCTAATTTTTTTATGCGTGCTTCCTTCTCTTCTAAGTCAAAGAGACCCCCTAAAATCCGCTAATCGTTTAGCCATTTTCTCCAGTTCATTCCGAATTTCTACTAAATCCATTAGTCCATCACCTCTAAAAATTTTTTGCACAGTATACTATATTTTTGCAGATTCGCTTTGTCCACTTATACATTAATTAAAAAATTTATGGGACAGGCGAGACTGACATCTCGCCACACCCATTCTATTTAAAATCGTTATCTTCCGCAACAATGTTTGTATTTTTTGCCGCTTCCGCACGGACATGGCTCGTTGCGGCCAACCTCTTTTGCTTTTCTGACAGGTTTCTTTTTCGTCTGGGCGTCTCCTTCTTTCGGCTGCACGGCTTCGCCGACCGCCACTTCCTGACGTTCCAAATTGTTTTGAATTTCAGCTTTCATTATATATTTTGTAACCTCTTCTTGGATGGACGCAATCATATTTTCAAACATTGTGTAGCCTTCCAATTGATATTCACGAAGCGGATCGGTTTGTCCGTATGCACGTAAATGAATACCTTGGCGAAGATGATCCATTGCATCGATGTGATCCATCCATTTTGTATCAACGGCGCGGAGTACAATGACTCGTTCAAATTCACGCATGTTTTCCTCGCCAAAAGCAGCTTCCTTCTCATCATAACGCTTCTTCGCTTTTTCCCAAATGATATCAATAATTTCATCCGATTCTTTTCCGCGAAGGTCATTTACATTAAAGTCATCTGCTTCATCCAAAATATTGGCTTTTACCCAGTCGACTAATCCTTCAAGGTTCCAGTCTTCTGGAAGCTCTTCTTCAGGCGTAAATGACTGTACAACACGGGTAATCGTTTGTTGAATCATGTCTTCAACATTTTCTCGCAGATTTTCAGATTCAAGCACTTCATCTCTTTGTTTATAAATAATTTCACGCTGCTGACGGAGCACATCATCATATTGAAGAAGCTGCTTCCGCGCATCAAAGTTGTTTCCTTCCACCCGTTTTTGCGCCGATTCCACAGCACGGGTAATCATTTTGCTTTGAATCGGCTGGGAATCGTCCATTCCAAGCCGATCCATCATGCTCATCATACTTTCTGAACCGAATCGGCGCATCAGTTCATCTTCCATTGACAAATAAAACTGCGTAACACCCGGGTCTCCTTGACGTCCAGAACGTCCTCTCAGCTGATTGTCAATTCTTCGGGATTCATGGCGTTCTGTGCCGATGACAGCTAATCCACCCAACTCTTTTACGCCTTCGCCGAGCTTTATATCCGTTCCCCGTCCGGCCATATTTGTCGCGATCGTCACAGCATTCTTTTGTCCGGCTTGTTCAATAATTTCTGCTTCCTTTGCATGGTTTTTTGCATTCAACACATTGTGCGGAATTCCCCGCTTCTTAAGCATATTAGAAAGCAATTCAGATGTTTCAACCGCGACTGTACCTACTAGAACAGGCTGACCAATCATGTGCCGCTGAACGATGTCTTCTACAACCGCTTTAAATTTCCCCTCCATTGTACGGTAAACGAGGTCCGGACGATCTTCGCGGATAACCGGCTTGTTTGTCGGGATGGTAATAACCTGCATGTTATAAATGTTGCGAAATTCTTCTTCTTCTGTTTTCGCAGTACCTGTCATTCCCGCCAGCTTTTCATACATTCGGAAATAGTTTTGGAACGTGATCGTTGCCAACGTCATGCTTTCATTTTGAATTTCAAGGCCTTCTTTCGCTTCGATTGCCTGATGCAAACCGTCGCTGTAACGGCGGCCTTTCATTAACCGTCCGGTAAATTGGTCTACAATGATCACTTGTCCGTCTTCAACGACATAATCAACGTCTTTATGCATGACGACGTGGGCTTTCAGCGCATTGCTGATATGATGGTTTAGTGTGACGTTTTTTAAATCGAACAAATTATCAATATGGAAAGCACGCTCCGCTTTTTCAATCCCTTCTTCTGTAAGTTGAACGGATTTCGTTTTTTCATCATAAGTATAATCTTTATCCTTTTGAAGCGTTCTGACAAAAGCATTTGCCTGAATATACAGTTTGGTGGATTTTTGTGCTTGTCCAGAAATAATAAGCGGAGTTCTTGCTTCATCAATTAAAATGGAGTCTACCTCATCGATTACCGCAAAATGCAGAGGGCGCTGCACTTTTTGTTCCTTGTATAAAACCATATTGTCGCGCAAATAATCAAACCCAAGTTCGTTATTTGTTGAATAGGTGATATCAGCTTCGTAAGCAGCCTTTTTCTCCTCTTTTGACATACCGTTTAAATTTAAACCAACAGTCATGCCGAGAAATTCAAAAATTTTGCCCATTTCTTTTGCGTCCCGGCTTGCCAAATATTCATTGACGGTAACGACGTGAACGCCTTTCCGCGTCAACGCATTTAAGTAAACAGGCATCGTTGAGGTTAATGTTTTCCCTTCACCTGTCTTCATTTCCGCAATATTGCCTTCGTGAAGGGCAATAGCTCCCATAAGCTGTACTTTATATGGATACAGGCCGAGCACTCTGTGAGCGGCTTCTCTTACAACTGCATAGGCTTCCACAAGCAGATCATCGAGTGTTTCTCCCTTTTCAAGCCGTTCCGCAAACTCAGCTGTTTTTGACCTCAATTCCAAATCAGAAAGCTTTCTCATATCAGGACCGAGAGCATTTATTTTTTCAGCTATTTTTTCATAACGAGCTAAAGTGCGTTTATTCGGATCAAACACTTTATTTAAAAGTCCAAGCATCTTTAACGCTCCTTAATTTATTTTATTATTTTAGTTTCTTTTAAATTTTATCACTGCTTTTCCAAGCGTACAACTTTTGCTGTGTGAAAGTCTTTCCATAAACCCGTCCCATTTGTCTACATTTTATTTGCTTGAAGGTAAAAAAAGTACAGCCAAGGTAGGCTGCACTTTTTTTATATATAATAAATTTTACTCATTCGGTTCAATTAATCCATAGCGGCCGTCTTTTCTGCGGTAGACAACATTTGTTCTATTTGTATCAGAGTTCGTAAAAACAAAGAAGTTATGGCCGAGCATGTTCATTTGCAAAATAGCTTCCTCAGTATCCATCGGCTTTAAATTGAACCGTTTTGTTCTTACAAGTTCGATATCCTCTTCATTCACATCAGTGTCATCATTCGTTTCCGCATTGATGAAATATTTAGCATCAACTTGTTGTTCACGAAGCTTCCGGTTTACTCTTGTTTTATGCTTGCGGATCTGACGTTCAAGCTTATCAACGACAAGATCAATCGCAGCATACATATCTTCATGATATTCCTCAGCACGCATCACTAAATGCGTCATTGGAATCGTTACTTCAATTTTAGATTCTTTGTCATTATAATATTTTAAATTCACATTTGCATCGGCTTGTACTCCATTATCAAAATAACGTTCAAGTTTAGATAATTTTTTTTGTACATATTCTCTTAATGCTGGAGTTACTTCAATGTTTTCCCCTCTAATGTTGTATTTCATATTGAGCTCCTCCTTTTATTAAGGGATATATATATAGTTCGATGTTTCGTTCGTTTTTCCTTTCACAAAATAAAAAAAATCGTGAACATTTTATGAATGCTGATGAGCGGGGAAAACGATTTTCACACTTTCATCCATCGCTACATGATCGTGTCTTTTTGTACATATATTGCTATTTTTTCTTATCATAAAAAATGCCATCAATAGTGGCATTCGCATAAGAGTTCATATATTTTTTTGTCATCTCTTTCTGGGCTTTCATCTTGACGATATCATGTTGTATCTCTTGTTTTATTAGTTTAAGCTGCTCAACAAGAATTTGATTCAATTGGATAATTTTTCTTCCTGCTTCTTTCTCCTTGGGCGTGAAGGGAGGATTCATGCTTTTTGTTAACTCCTCCCGTTTTGCTAGCAAGTCTTCTATTTTTTGTATCACTTGATCACGGTCGCGATGTTGATCTTTAGACCGTTTTGTCAATTCCACTAACTCTTCCGTTATTTCCAACAATTTTTCCACTTCGTCCATTACGCTTGTCCGCCTTCACTATGCCGCTGTTTCCGGTTGATTTGGATTACTTCTTTCCACGTATCTCTGAACTCTGTCACATATCCTTCCACTTCTTCAATAATGGTGACATCGTTTTTAAAATTGGCCTCAACAAGCCGTCGATTCATGTACTCATACAGTGCGTACATATTTTTAGAAATCTCAATATCCATATTTAGCGTGGCCATTAGTTCACAAATGATTCTTTGTGCTTTTTGCAAATTTTCGTTTTTTTGTTGGATAGATTTTTCTTCTATTGCTTTTTTCGCAAGCTTTAAAAATTTTAAACACCCGTTATAAAGCATTAACGTGAGTTCACCCGGTGATGCAGTTTGTACGCTGTTTTCCAAATAAGATTGATAAGGATTGTTCATTGCCATTTAAGACACTCCTCAGATATCATATCCATTAAAAAGTAAATAGTAAAGGCAGACGATTAAGCGCCGCCTCCAAATAATTGCATCAAATATGCTGACTGTTGGTTCGCCCGCTGAATCGCCTGTTCCATTGCCGTAAATTGCCGATAATATCTTGATTCGATTTGTATAAGCCGATCTTGAAAGGCATTGATTCGATTATCCAAATCTTTTAAGTTTTTTCCAATCGTAAACTGGTCATTTGTAGACAAAGACGTTCCCGCTTTGTCTTTGATTTTTGTCATCATACCTTTCAAAGAATCGCGGAGACGGCGGGCAATCCCTTTATCATTGTAAGATTCGCCGTCAGACATAAATAGTTTATAGATCGCTTCTGGATTTTCCTGAATTTTTTCCCGGAGTTTATTTTCATCAATTGTAAGTTTGCCTCGGTCCAAATAATTGGCTGTTGTTGAAATCCCAATATCCGTAAGCTGCTTAAACCCTTTCAAAGCATCTCCGGCGACAGGAGAATATAAATCCAACCGCATTTGATTAAGACCGCTTGTTAAAATCGCATCGCCGCGAAGAAGGCCGCTTTTCGCTTTTTCTTCCCACAGCTCGATTTGCTTTTCCGTCATTTCCTCTTTTTGTTCATCCGTTAGAGGAGGAAAATTCCGGAAGCGCTCTTCTGTTAATTTGCCATTAATCTTTTCAATCACTTCATTATATTTATTAACAAATTTTACAATAGTATCGAGAATTGCATCAACATCTGTTGATGTAGAAATCGTAACAGGACTTGTCGTTACATTTTTAATTGTATATTCAATCCCCGCAATCGTAAATGTATTAGATGTTTGGACAGTTTCGTAGCCGTTGATTTTAACTTTTGCATTTTGACCCGCAGTTTCGGGGATTAGGTTAAACGTTGTATCATCAAGTGAAAAACCTAGGCTTTGCAAAAAATCAAATGTTTCACTATCGGCAGCTTTAATCGTTCCGCCTTCACCTGTTTTATTATTCGTTAAAACGAGCCTTTCCACACCAGATGAATCCTTTAATTTCATCCCCGTAACGCCTAGATTTGAGCTGTTGATTTTGTAGATAACATCATCAAGCGTATCATTTTCACCAATATTAATCGTCACTTCTCTCGTTTCTGTTGAACCTGGATCGGTCACTTCAAATTTTAGCGTTCTTGCACCAGATGTAAAATTATTTAACGTTGCTGCACTATATGTGGCAGCCTTAGCCAATTGTTGGACTTCAATCGCTGTTGACGTATTAGCTGAAGCGTTGATTGCCTTTGCCACAACAGCTGACTCATCAGAGCTCGTCACTTTTTTTTGCCGGAAATTCGACAGTCTGTATACGCCGTCAAAAATCAATCTGTCCAATTCGTCCAACAGCTTGTTGATTTCCCTGTAGCTGTCGCGCTGCCATTCAAAAATTTGCTTTTGTTGGACCATTTTATCGAGCGGAATTCTTTCCGCCTTCATTAAATCTTTTACGAGAGCGTCAATGTCCATTCCGCTTGCCAAACCGACAATTCGCATTGTTTCCACCCCTAGTTAAATTTTCCGATCCACGATTAATCCCATCAGCTCTGCCATTGCCGCATATATATCAAGCATTTTTTTCGGAGGAATTTCCCTGATGACTTCGTTCGTCTCTACATTGACAACTTGTACAAAATATTCTTTCAGTTCTTCATGAAGTACAAATTGAATCGATGTTTTAATCGGCTTCAAAAAATTGTTCAAATCCTCAATTGCTTCCTCCAGCGTAACTTTAGCTTTTTTTTCTTCTTCTTGGACAGGCTGCTGGTTTTCAGGCATTGACAATTTTTCCTCTTTTCCTTGCATATCCTGCAAAAAAGCATTATTATTAACACCGGTTATCTTTTGTATTCCCATATTCCTTCTCCTCCGAGGAATTCTTGCTATTTTATTTATCGGTAAAAAATTGCCTTGTTTTAGCATCTTTTGACAAAACATTCATAACTTTATTGAAATGATTTCTTAATTTTTAAAATATTGAGTTTATGAAATCGGTAAGCTGAAGGGCTGCTTAAAATCCACACAACCATTTTTTATTCTTCTAAAAGCTTAGGTCGTTTAAGATGGGGAAGGCTTCCAATTTACTAGTAGAGTAGAAAACTGTTTTCAAAGGGACAGCCTATGCTGTCTCTTTTGCTCTCAGCTTCCCCTCATCAAACCGTACGTGAGGTTTTCCCTCATACGGCTTTCCGACGTTCTTCCTTTGGCTTTCGTTCTTGTCTAACTTGCTAATTTCACTAATAAGCCTTGTGTTAATTTTATAACTTCTTTCATTCTCGCATGTTTCTTCCTTTGGTTCTTCTTCTTATTCCAGTACAGAGTAAGTCTTTCTAATACATACCAGTCCACTTTATTTAGCCACTTCTTGGCGATGGACGAAATACTGTAGTAATTCTTAAATCCTTGTAAAATTCGATTGAGCCCTTTCACCAGTTCTTTGATGTCCATAAATCGCTTGTTCCTTGGACTCGTATATTCCTTAAATTCATTTTCATTTTCTTCATGGCTTTCTTACTTGGAATGTGAGACATGACATAAACTTTTGAGCCACCCTTGTTCATCACAGGAAATTTCCGATGGTGTAGATCTAGAAAGTCAAATCCGTTTGTGTCGTCCCATAGGCTGACCAGTTTGGATTTCTCTGTGTTGATTTCAAGGTCGAGTTTCTTCATGATGGCTTTTAGTACTTGAATGCTCTCCAGCGCCTCGTTTTTCGTGCGACACATGATCACGAAATCATCTGCGTATCGCACCAGTTCTCCTAAGTGTAGGAACTTCTTCTTTCATATCGTGTCCATATAATGCAGGTAGCTGTTCGCTAAAAGAGGCGAAATGACTCCGCCCTGCGGGGTACCCTTTTCGGTGTTATGAAACTGTCCATCTTCCATTACACCTTAGCTGGGCGCGCTAAAAAACAAAACCCCTTTTTCAACAATAGCTTTGTGAAAAAGGGGTTTTGAAAACCTCGTCAAAAGGTTCAGTTTTAATTTGGACCGTCAACTGCTCCATTATGCTTGCTAAGTTTAAACGAATACAGGTTGAAATTCATCGGTCACTTGTTGGAATCCATTATTTTCTTCATAAGCTTCTTCACGTTCCACATCAAATCTTTCCATAATCGGCAAATCATTCGCAGAGAACAGGTAAGAATCTTTTTCGGCAACATGCTCATGCCACGCCCAATTCGGAACAACGAAGAAATCGCCGCTTTCCCAATCAAAGCGCACACCGTTGATAATACTGTACCCAGATCCCTTATAGACATGGTAAATAGTCGAGTGCGTATGACGGTGAGCTTTTGAATGAAACCCTTTTGGAAGCAATTGCATCCAAGCGGAAATCGTCGGATTGGCTTGTTTGCCTGTTGAAGGATTGATATATTCAACCGCATATCCATCGTACGGATCTGGATCAAAGCGTTTTAAACCTTGAATAGCTGCTTCAGTCTGCTTCCATTTATAAGACCCTAACGGAGCGATTTTTGGTTCACGGTCAGAAATTGGACGAACCATGCCACCTTCATATCTTTGCGATGAGTAATTATCAGGAACTTTCGGTTGTTCAATTCCGTCTGGATAAGGATCAAAGAACGTGCCGCCAATCGAATAGATAGTTGGAATATCAAGACAGTCCATCCAAATCATCGGCTCATCACCCGGATGTCCATGACCATGCCAAAGCCCTTTCGGAGTAATGAGATAATCGCCTTCCTCCATAAAAATCCGCTCGCCTTGCACAATTGTATAAGCGCCTTTTCCTTGACTGATAAAGCGCAGCGCACTTTGCGAATGGCGATGCGAAGGCGCTACTTCACCGGGAAGAATTAATTGTACGGCAGCATAAAGCGTTTGTGTTGTTGATGCCCATCCCCAAGGCTTTCGATAAGTCAATCCAGGATTTTGAAAATAAATCGCCCGTCTTTCCCCGCCGCGCTCAGGAGTAAAAATTTCAGTTGCTTCCATCAATTTTTTATAAAGGGTTTTCCATTTCCAAAGATACGCTTCAGCTTGCGGAGTTGGCTGGCGATGCATTAAATCTGGAATAGCATCCCAAAGCGGTCCTAGATGGTATTGCTCAATATCTTTTGTGAAATCTCGGACAATTTTACTTTTAAAAAACTCATTTTTTTCCGCCATGATGAACTAACCTCCTCTATTCTTTTAAAGCTTTGATAAATTACGTTGAATTTGGCTATAATGCTTGCTTGCATGTTCGACAAGCAGGTGGTCGACAATAAAAGACATCGGTTTTGTTCCGAAACGAGGATTGCGGCTCGGGGCCTCTGATTTTAAATCTTCTTCTGACAGCTTGCTCAACACTTTTTCCACTTGATCTTTTACGTTTTCAAGCTTGTTTAGCACGTCTGAAACTTCACGTTTTTCTGTATTAGCAACAGCAGCAAGCCTGTTTTCATCCGTAAGTCCTCTTCCCCATTCTGTACCCGGCGACTCAAGCAGCCGCTCAATTTCGTTTAACCAGTATGGAATCGCTTCTTCAACATGGCAAAGAATTTGCATGATGGACCATTCTTCTTCTGATGGATTCCAACGAATGGTCTCTTCTGAAAGACTTTTTGTAGTTTCAATCATTTGGTCAATGGATTGTTTTATGCTTTCAATCGCTTCGTTCATATTAGTCATTCGCTGATCTCCCCCGTCACTTTTTTCACTTTATTTTCTAATGCACCGATGCCGTCTATCTCGATGCGGACAACATCTCCATCTTTTAAAAATACTTGAGGGTCTCTTGCTACACCAACACCTCCTGGAGTTCCTGTCAAAATGACATCTCCCGGCTCAAGGGTCATAAGTCCAGATAGAAATTCAACCAAGTACTGTACGGAAAAGACAAGATTTTTCGTGTTAGAACGCTGACGTTCTTCACCGTTAACCGTTAAGACTACTTCCAGCCCAGAAGGATCTGACAGCTCATCGGTTGTTACTAACCACGGTCCCATCGGAGCGCTTCCATCCACTGTCTTGCCTTGAAGCCATTGCAGCGTACGGCGTTGAAGATCCCGGTAAGTCACATCATTCACAATTGTATAGCCTGCAACATAATCCAATGCTTCTGCTTGGGAAACATTGCGCGCCCGTTTTCCAATCACAAAAGCAAACTCAGCTTCATAATCCAGCTGATCGGAAATTGGATAATGAGGAATGTCATCCTCCGGTCCGATGACAGTATTCGCGAATTTCGCAAAAACTACAGGATATGGAGGAATCTCTCTTCCCATTTCCAAAATATGCTCCCTGTAGTTATGGCCTACGCAAATCATTTTCCCCGGCGATGGCACTGGTGCTTCCACTTTTACATCTTCTTTGGAAAACACAAGCTGCTTTCCTTTATATTTTTCATGTTTTAAAGCAAATGCAACTGCTTCTTTTGCATAGTCCAAGCTTTCCTTTCCGCCTTGTAAAAATCCGTTCATATCTGCCGGCACATACGCCTCAGCAATTTGTTTGAAGCGCAATTTCCCTTCCGATTCCAGCTTTTTTTCAAATGCGGCATGCAGATCAATCACTTTTCCATCCTCAATTGCACCGATGCGTGTGACGCCTTGTTCTGTAAACGTGATCAGTTTCACTATTGAAACCCCTTTCATTGATTATGGTCTTGTTACCATCTTAATATTGAAAAAAATCTAAAAATACATTATTTTTCTTATATACAGAACAAAAATGGATTTCCTCATCAATCAAAAAATTTTTTACAGGTGATATGGATGGCTTCTCAAAGTAAAAAAAGAATTTCTTCTGTTGAAAACGCTTTAAAAATTTTGAAAAGCTTTTCAATGGACGAACCGGAACTGGGTGTGTCAGAAATAGCCGAAAAGCTAAATATCGGAAAAAGCACTGCCCACAGACTTTTAACAAGCTTAGCCAGCGAAGGATTTGTATACAAAGATATAAACACAAATCATTACAGTTTAGGTGCTTCGATCTTGACATTAACAAGCATCGTTAGCTCCCAATTGAAAATTTTAAATGAGGCGACGCCGGTTCTAAATGTTTTAACAGAGGAGACAGGCGAAAATTCGCACATTTCCATATTAGAAGGCACCGAAATTATTTATTTGCAAAAAATTGAATGCACGTATCCTTCAAAAAAAGAATATACCCATATCGGCAGAAGGAATCCTGTCTACTGCACAAGTCCCGGTCAAGCCATTTTAGCCTTTGAAGACGAAGAAGTAATCGAGAAAATTTGCTCGCAGCCCTTCAAAAAATACGGTCCGAACACGATCACTTCACCCGAGCAATTAAAAGAAAAGCTTTTGAAAATAAAAAAAGAAGGCTACGCCGTTTGCAATCAAGAGTTCCAAAAAGGGATCATCGGAATCGGTGCGCCCATTTTTAATGAACATAACAAAGTGGTTGCAGCAGTGAACATTACCGGCTCTACGAAGCGAATCAATTCCATTAACATCAAGCAGCTTATAAAAAAAGTGGTGAATGCGGGAGAAAGAATTTCTGAATTAATAAAACAGAGAAAAACGAAGCAATTGTTCGGCAATGACGACTAGACTGGAGGACTAACATGAGCGAAAAATATTTGCTGTCATCTGTGAAGAACGCAATGAAAATTCTGCGTCTTTTTACACATAAACAAAAAGAGCTAGGGATTACCGAAATATCAAAAAAATTAAATATTTCCAAAAGCAGCGCCCATCGCCTTGTTTCATTGCTTGTAAAGGAAGGATTTTTATCAAAAAATCCCCGGACAAACAAGTATCGATTAGGCCTTTCGATTCTAACATTAGGAGGCGTGATTTTCAGCAATCATGAGTTGTACAAAGAAGCGCTGCCCATTGTAAAAAAGCTTGTTCACACATTAAATGAATCCGCCCATATTTGTCTTCTGGAAGAGGATCAAGTAGTGTATTTGTTCCGAATTGAAAGCAGCCAGCCCGATCGGCTGTTAACATATATAGGGCGGAAAAATCCGATTCATTGCACAAGTGAAGGGTTATGCATTCTGGCTTATCAAAACAAACGAACAATTGAAAAAGTTTTGTCGAAAAAATTATATGCATACACTCCCTATACGATCACTGATCCAGACATTTTAAAAAATGAGTTAAAAAAAATTAAAAAACAAGGATTTGCCATATCAAAAGACCAATTTTATGTCGGGTATGTCGGGATCGCAGCACCAATTCGCGATTATTCCGGCAAAGTGGTGTCTTCACTGTCCATGATTGGCTCAACTGCCAGAATGACAGATGATCGGTTTCCAGTCTTTATTGAACATATTACGCAAGCAGCTAAAAGCATATCAGAGCATTTAGGTTATATCGACGGAAAATGAGTACATTTTTTAAAATTTTGAATTTTTTGTTTTGTATAAAAGAACTAGAATATTCCTTTTTCTTTCTTTTCTGACTATGATAAGAAACTAGCTACAAGTCTAAAAGGGAGGAATATTCATGGTTCATACAGTACAAACACAAGAAAACGAACTTAGGTCGCTGCAATTGCAAAAACTGAATCGATTGTTACATTTTGTTTTGAATCATAATGAATTTTATAAAGAAAAACTTGCCGGTTTAAAGCTTCCGCTGCAATCTTTGGAAGAAATGAAAAAGCTTCCTTTCACAATGAAAAAGGAATTGGTCGATGATCAAAACAATCATCCTCCATACGGCAAAAACCATTCATACCCTTTAGAGGAATATGTAAGATACCATCAAACTTCCGGCACTTCAGGGAAACCGCTGAAAATTTTAGATACAAAAAAAAGCTTTGAATGGTGGGAAACATGCTGGCTGGAAGTTTATCGCTCCAGCGGAGTTACGAAAAAAGACAGAGTATTTTTCGCCTTTTCGTTCGGTCCTTTTATTGGATTTTGGGCTGCATTTGAAGGAGCAAAACGATTAGGTGCCCTTTCGATTTCATCCGGCAGCCAAACTTCGATTGAGCGATTGAGAAGCATGATAGAAAACAGAGCAACAGTACTAGTCTGTACTCCAAGCTACGCTTTACATCTGGCGGAAGTAGCGGAAGAAAACGGCATTGATATAAAAAATGGCCCTGTCCAAAAAATCATTACGGCTGGTGAACCTGGAGCCTCTGTCCCTTCTACACGAAAGCAAATTGAAAGTTCGTGGGGAGCCGTTTTATATGACCACGTAGGCATGACAGAAATGGGAGCATACGGTTATTCTTGTTCAGAACAAAAAGGGATTCATGTCAATGAATCGGAGTTTATTGTAGAAGTGATCAATCCTAACACGTTGGAGCCGGTGGAAGTTGGTGAAAAAGGAGAATTAGTATTAACCAATTTAGGAAGAGAAAGCTATCCGGTTATTCGCTATCGGACAGGCGATATCGTGATCCGGTCTGATCAGCAATGTGAATGCGGCAATTCTTATCAATTTTTCCCTGGAGGAATTCTCGGCCGCGCAGACGATATGGTCATAATACGGGGCATTAACATTTACCCGTCTTCCATTGAATCCATTATTCGAGAATTCAAAGAAGTGAAAGAATTTCGCATCGTGTACTACACAGAAAATGAAATGGATCAAATCAAAGTGGAAATTGAATCCGATTCTGAACAAATCGTGCCTATCCTCGCAACAAAATTAAGAGAACGAGTCGGTTTAAGAATTCAAGTTGAAAAAGTTCCAGACAACGAGCTGCCTCGCTTTACAATGAAAGCAAGAAGAGTTGTGGACAATCGAAAAAAAAGATAAACACATATAT
>ERZ777010.1094-NODE-1094-length-20009-cov-5.804099_pt1 | contig 20009 bp, 12 predicted proteins | sample MGYA00374963_ERZ777010 | MGnify/ENA primary metagenome ERZ777010 (study PRJEB29309, sample SAMN06268256) | bioreactor metagenome | isolation source: Joint BioEnergy Institute, California, USA | place: USA:Joint BioEnergy Institute, California, USA | collected...
CTTCTTTATTCCTGGGCCGATGCCAAGGGCTTGGACACAAGCTTTCCGATGGGGTCGGCACTCCACGCCGTGTCAACGGTCGTCAAGCGGGTTACAGGAAATCAGTTTCACCCGACCGGGGATGCCAGCGCTATTGAGGCCTTCTATAAGCTGCGGGAGCAGTCACCGCTGGAGGACTTGCTGCTTCGAGCTGCCCACTACATGGAAATAGAAAAAGGCTGGCCCGAACTCAAAGCGGATGATCCGACGGCCGTGAAGAATGAGAAGATTCAGGCCTTGTTGGATCAGCTGCGCCTGGAGACAGGTGACTTTCCTGAGCGGTTCAAGGCAAAAAAGATAGCTCTGAAAGTACTTGAGGAAAAAACGGGACTGAGCCGAGCAGAGCTTCTGCATCGGAAAATCGAGGAAGACGATAAAGCCCTCGCGAATGCATCTTATCCACATCAGAACTTCAGAGCGAATCATAAACGGGACCGCGAGGGGAAATCGATAGTCGATAAATTCCTGCAGGAAGCCGAAGATATATACCGCTTAGTAGTTCATGTGGTGCACGAAGCAACTCAGCTCGATAGTAAACTACAGCGGCTCAAGGACGACGCATCCGGCACCCCACCCTTCACAGTCAAAGGCAAGGACGGCAAACCCGTGAAGCTGTGGCCACATGAAATTATGGCAACGGCACGTGAGCTGTACACAGAAAAGCTGAAAGCTGACCCTTGGATAGATGCTCTCGCGAGGATAACGGTGCGGGAAAAAACACGCCCGAAAGGGATGCTGCCCGACAAAGGAGAAATCGCGAAGGAGAAGGACAGGATCATAGAAGCGTTGCGCCCGCTCGATCCGTTCGAGGAGGAGTTTGAAAAACTACGTGCTCGCCTTGTAAATCTGGGACTGCCCGGCGCAATCCTGAATCTCGTTTTTGTCATCGGCGATGCAATCAAAGGTGATTGGGATAGCGTTGCTTACAGTTTACCGATCGTGGGGAATCTTCGTACCCTTTATGATGCTGGTGTGCACTTAACAGAGGGCCGCTATCTTGAAGCATTGGATTCCGCTTTGAATGGACTACCGGTTGTAGGTGGGGCTTATCGGGCGGGTAAAGCGCTGGTCGAGGGAGAACTGGTTGATGCCGCATTCCACGCTGTAGGTGCAGCACTTTCGTTTAAGGGAGCAGGTGGAATGGCGGCTAGGGCGCGAGCGCTGGGCAAAGGCAACCTGAAGCAGTTTGCCGGCAAAATCAAAATGAAGAACTCTAAGAATGCATTGCGCACCATTGCCGAACTCGAACCAGGCCCCGGCAAGCCTTCGCCCGCAGACGGCGGCATTGAAAATACCAAAGCCGCGATTGATTCCCTCATTCATACCGAGCAGGCGTCGAAGCAATTTACGTCGCCCCCTCAAGCGACTTCGACTCCGGCAGCGCAGCCTGTAGCCAATGGGAATGATGCGGCACAGCCTGACACAGAGGTGCGCGAGGCGTAGGCTCTTGCGGCAAGTTCGCCTCGGGATTTGCAGCACCATCGGGTGACCTATTGGTCGCCCGCTGCGCGTTCGCTTTCGTGGAAGAAGTCGATACTATGCCTTGACAATTCGGATGGTTTTCATACTAGATTTTGATGTCACGGTGCTTCCGAGTCGATCCCGGCCTGGAAGCTAAGAGGGAAGCCGGTGAGAGGCCGGCGCTGCCCCCGCAACTGTATGCAGCGAGCCGCTGCCGCGTAACGCCACTGGTGCTTCGGCGCCGGGAAGGCCGGCAGAAGGCGATGACCTGCGAGCCAGGAGACCTGCCGTGATCGCGCTTTGAACGTCCACGGGCGGGGTGTCCCGGCGGTGCGCTCGTCACGGCTGCCTGCTGTGTCTTGCCCGCATCTGTCGAAATGCCCCGCTGAGCTTTCACCACGGGGGTTTTTGATGTCGGCGACTGCCTTACGAATTTCCAACGGAACGGAGAACGTTCCTGTCCATCCACCGGAGCATATGAGGGAGCGGGCGCAGCCCGTTTGGCGCGTCATCCGCCGCAACGCAGCGGTCACGCCTTTCGACCCGGCCAAGATCGCGGTGGCGCTGACGAAGGCGTTTCTGGCCGTCGAGGGGACGGCTGCCGCCGGTTCGCGCCGCGTCCACGACACGGTGGAGGAACTGACGGCGCAGGTGGTCTCGGCTCTGACCCGTCGGGGCGAGGCGGGCCGCGCTTTCCACATCGAGGAGATCCAGGATCAGGTCGAGCTCGCCTTGATGCGCGGCGGGCATCACAAAGTGGCCCGCGCCTATGTGCTCTACCGCGAGGAGAGGGCGCGCGAGCGGGAGGCGAGCCGGGCGGGCGAACCTGCGCAGCCGGCACTTCAGGTGACGCTGGAGGACGGGACGAGGGCGCCGCTCGACGAGGCGCGGCTTTCGCGCATCGTGGCGGAGGCCTGCGAAGGGCTTGATGGAGTCTCTGCCGAGGCGATCCTCAACGATGCGCGGCGCAACCTCTATGACGGGATTACGCTGGATGAACTGTCCCTGGCGCCGATCCTCGCGGCACGCGCGCTTGTGGAGACCGAGCCGAACTATTCCTTCGTAAGCGCGCGGCTGCTTCTCGACAAACTCCGCCGCGAGGCCCTGACCTTCGTGGAAGGCCGGCCCGCGCAGGCCACGCAGGAGGAAATGGTTGAGCTTTACCCGGCCTATTTCGAATCCTTCATCAAGGCCGGCATCGAGGCGGAGATGATCGACCCCGAGCTGGGCCGCTTCGACCTCAGGAAATTGGGCGCGGCGCTGAAGCCGGAGCGCGACCTTCAGTTCCAGTATCTCGGGCTACAGACGCTCTACGACCGCTACTTCCTGCACAGGGACGATGTCCGCTACGAGCTGCCGCAGGCCTTCTTCATGCGCGTGGCGATGGGGTTGGCGCTGCGGGAGATCGATCGCGAGGCGAGGGCGATCGAGTTTTACGACCTCCTCTCCTCCTTTGATTTCATGTGCTCAACGCCCACGCTGTTCAACGCGGGCACCCTGCGGCCGCAGCTTTCCTCCTGCTTCTTGACGACCGTCTCCGACGATCTCGACGGCATCTTCAAGGCCATCAAGGACAATGCACTGCTGGCGAAATATTCCGGCGGGCTCGGCAACGACTGGACGCCGGTGCGCGGCCTCGGCGCGCGCATCAAGGGCACCAACGGCAAGAGCCAGGGTGTCGTCCCTTTCCTGAAAGTCGCGAACGATACCGCCATCGCCGTCAACCAGGGGGGCAAGCGCAAGGGGGCCGTGTGCGCGTATCTGGAAACCTGGCACATCGACATCGAGGAGTTTCTCGACCTCAGGAAGAACACGGGCGACGACCGCCGCCGCACCCATGACATGAATACGGCCAACTGGGTGCCGGATCTCTTCATGGAGCGGGTGGAGGCAGACGGGGAGTGGACCCTGTTCTCGCCGGATGAGGTGCCTGATCTGCACGATCTCTATGGCCCGGCCTTCCGCGAGGCCTACGAGGCCTACGAGGCGAAGGCGGCGCGCGGCGAAATCCGTGTCTTCAAAACGGTGAGGGCGGTGGACCTGTGGCGGCGCATGCTCACCATGCTGTTCGAGACGGGCCACCCCTGGATCACGTTCAAGGATCCCTGCAACCTGCGCTCGCCGCAGCGGCATGCGGGTGTGGTGCACTCCTCCAACCTCTGCACCGAGATCACCCTGAACACCTCAAGGGATGAGGTTGCAGTCTGCAACCTCGGCTCCGTCAACCTCGCCGCGCATGTGAGCGAGAAGGGGCTCGATCTTCAGAAGCTGGAGCGCACGGTGACCACGGCCATGCGCATGCTCGACAACGTCATTGACATCAATTTCTACACGATCCCCGAAGCACGCCGCTCAAACCTGCGCCACCGGCCTGTGGGTCTCGGCCTCATGGGCTTCCAGGACGCGCTCCATATCCAGCGCATCCCCTATGCCTCGGAGGCGGCGGTGGAATTTGCCGACCGCAGCATGGAGGCAATCTCCTATTTCGCGATTTCCGCGTCGGTGGAGCTTGCGCGCGAGCGCGGCGCCTACCAGAGCTTTCCCGGCTCGCTGTGGTCGAAGGGTGTGCTGCCGATCGATTCCAACGCCTTCGTGGACGAGGCGCGCGGCTTCGAGGGCATGGACCGCAGCACGACGCTGGACTGGGAGGCGCTGCGCGCCCGCGTGGTCGAACACGGTATGCGCAATTCCAACTGCCTGGCCATTGCGCCAACGGCGACGATCTCCAATATCTGCGGCGTCTCGCAGTCGATCGAGCCCGCCTACCAGAACCTGTTCGTCAAGTCGAACATGTCCGGGGATTTCACCGTCGTGAATGCAGCCCTCGTGCGCGACCTCAAGGCTCGCGGACTGTGGGACGAGGTGATGGTCTCCGATCTCAAGTACTACGACGGTTCGCTTGGCCAGATCGACCGCGTGCCCGATGACCTGAAGGCGCTATACGCCACGGCTTTCGAGATCGACCCCTCCTGGTTGATCGACGCAGCCTCGCGCCGGCAGAAGTGGATCGACCAAGCGCAGTCGCTCAACCTCTATATCGCCAACCCATCCGGGAGGAAACTTGATGAACTCTACCGGCTTGCCTGGAGGAGGGGGCTGAAGACCACCTACTACCTGCGCTCCCGCTCCGCCACCCATGTGGAGAAATCGACGCTCAAGCGTTCGGACGGGAAGCTCAATGCCGTGGCCGTGTCACCACCGCCGGCCCTGAACGGCGCGCACGTTCAGGCCTGCGCCATCGACGATCCCAACTGCGAGGCGTGCCAGTAAAGAGCGCCGCTCCCGCATCAACTCGCCCCCACTCCGGTTGCTTCGCAAACCACCTCTCTCCCGATCGACGGGGGAAGAGGAAGCCCGGCTACCGCGTTTTGCGCTCCTCTACCCCTCCGTTTCGTGGGGCGAGGAAGCGCCGGCCGCTGTGAAGAGGACCCTTCCTCTCCCGCACATTGCGGGCGAGAGGTGGCGAGCGCAGCGAGCCGGAGTGGGGGCGACAGCCCAATCCGCAGGGGCGGACCAGTCGCCCGCAGCGCCGACATTGAGAAAAACTCCGGAGAAACATAATGCTCAACTGGAACGAGTTCAGCACCAATCCTTCCCAATCAGCCCCCGCGGGCGAAGCTGACGCGACCGGCCTTGGCGCCATCGACCGGGGCGCGGCGCGCGTATCCGTGGACGACAAGCGCATGATCAACGCGCGCGCCGACGTGAACCAGCTTCTGCCGCTCAAGTACCGTTGGGCATGGGAAAAGTATCTTGCCGCCTGCAACAATCACTGGATGCCGACGGAAGTCTCCATGCAGGCGGACATCGCGCTCTGGAAGTCAAGGGACGGCCTGACGGAGGACGAGCGGCGCATGGTCAAGCGCAATCTCGGCTTTTTCGCTGCCTCCGAGTCGCTGGTGGCCAACAACATCGTGCTTGCCATCTATCGCCATCTCACCAATCCCGAATGCCGGCAGTATCTTCTGCGCCAGGCCTTTGAGGAGGCGGTGCACACCCACACCTTCCAGTACATCGTCGAAAGCCTCGGGCTCGACGAGGGCGAACTGTTCAACATGTATCGCGAAGTGCCCTCCATCACCGACAAGGCGGCGTGGGCGCTGGAATACACGCGCCATCTGGACGATCCGAATTTCCGCACCGGCACACCGGAAGCAGACCAGGCCTTCCTGCGCGATCTGGTAGCTTTCTACGTGGTATTCGAGGGAATGTGGTTCTACACCGGCTTTGCGCAGATCCTTTCGCTCGGGCGGCGCAATCGCATGGTCGGCATTGCCGAGCAGTACCAGTACATCCTCCGCGACGAGAGCCTCCATCTCAATTTCGGCATCGACGTGATCAACCAGATCAAGCACGAGAACCCGCACCTGTGGACCAGGGAGTTTCAGGAGGAGGTCCGGCAGATGCTGAGGGAAGCCACGGAGCTGGAAGTCGCCTACGGGCGGGACACGATGCCGCGCGGGCTGCTGGGGCTCAATGCGGGCCTCTGCGAGCAGTACATGCACTTCATCGCCAATCGTCGGTGCTCGCAGCTCGGTCTCGAACCGATCTTCCCCGAGACGGAAAATCCGTTCCCCTGGATGTCCGAGGCCATGGACCTCAAGAAGGAGAAGAACTTCTTTGAGACGCGGGTGATTGAATATCAGAGCGGCGGCGCGTTGAGTTGGGATTGAACCGTGTTTTGTTGATCCCCGCTCCGGTTTGCTTCGCAAATCACTCTCCCCCGCTTGCGCAGGGGAGAGCAATCACCGATGGCGCCCATGGCAAGCCGTGGGTGCTCTCCCCCGCTTGCGCAGGGGGAGAGCAACTGCTTGGTTTCAGACGGCTTTCCCTGCCGTTGTCGCGGCGACTCCGGTCAAGGCCCGAGACGGTGAGGGAGACGTTCGACGTCAAAGATTGTACCGGTTCTCCCCACGGCCCGAGCGGAGGATGGCGCGGCCTCTTCCGCGCACCCGCCCGAAATTCGGCGTTCCGGCAATATAACTTAAAGACATAAACATTTCTTTATATCTTTCTTGACTTGCTCCGGCCTTTGAAGGAACCTTTCCCTGTCGTGGTGCTCCGGCGTGCCGGAGCCAAGAGGGAATTCGGTGCGCCCGCATTGGCGGGCAAGGCCGAAGCTGCCCCCGCAACTGTAGGCGGCGAGCCCTGCTTCGAGATGCCACTGGGAAACCGGGAAGGCGAAGAGGGCGCAGGAGCCGCGAGCCAGGAGACCTGCCACGGCGAATGAACCGTCCACGGGCGGGGTGTCCCGGTGGCCGCTGCGAAGCGTGAGCCGCTTTGCAGGCGTCCGTGCGCCCATGCCCCTTGTCTTTGAAGGGGAGAAACCATGTCGCAAATTCCCGTCGCCACACTCGGCGTGCCGCGCATCGGCCGCCGCCGCGAGTTGAAATTCGCGCTCGAAGCCTACTGGGCCGGTAGGATTTCACAGGCCGAGCTTCTTTCCGCCGCTGCCAGGCTGCGCGAAGAGCATTGGCTCATCCAGAAGGCCATGGGCGTGACCGTCATCCCTTCCAACGATTTTTCGCTCTACGATCATGTGCTTGACACGGCCGTGATGGTGGGAGCGATCCCGCAGCGATACGGATGGGATGGGGCCGCTGTCTCACTTGACACCTATTTCTCCATGGCACGCGGCAGCCAGGGCAGGCCCGCGGGCTGCTGCCATGCCGAAGGCGAAGGCGTGCCCGCGCTGGAGATGACCAAGTGGTTCGATACGAACTACCACTACTTGGTGCCGGAATTCTCGCCAGATCAGGAATTCCGGCTCGTCTCGACCAAGCCGCTCGATGAGTTCAACGAGGCGAAGGCGCTCGGAATTCACACGCGCCCGATGCTTGTTGGTCCCGTCTCTTTTCTTAAGCTCGGCAAGCGCACTGATGGCGGCGATCCGCTGGCGCTCTTGCCTCGCCTTGTACCGGTCTATGCCGAGCTTCTTCGCCGGCTGGCCGAGGCTGGCGCGGCTTGGGTGCAGATCGACGAACCCTGTCTCGTTCTGGATCTCTCCCAAGATGAAAAGCGGGCCTATGCCTTTGCCTATGAGGCGCTTGCCGCCGCAGGCGGGCCGAAGCTGATGCTCGCCACCTATTTCGGAGCGCTTGGAGACAATCTACCTGCGGCTGCCGCGCTTCCGGTCGCGGGCCTGCATCTCGATCTTGTGCGGGAGCCGGAGCAGCTCGAGCCTGCGCTTTCCCTTCTGCCGGAGAATTGCGTGGTGTCGCTCGGCGTGGTGGATGGCCGCAATGTTTGGCGCGCCGACCTTGCCGCCCTTCTCGACCGGCTCACGCCGGTGATCGCGTCGAGGCCCGGCCGTGTAGAGCTTGCGCCTTCCTGCTCGCTGCTGCACGTGCCCTTCGATCTCGCGCTTGAGACCTCGCTCGATCCGGAGCTCAAGAGCTGGCTCGCCTTTGCCGTGCAGAAGGTGGAGGAGCTGGTAGCGCTCTCCCATGGCCTGACCTCAGGCCGAGAGGCGGTGCAGTCCCTGATCGACGCCGCCTCACGAGCGCTCGCTTCGCGCGCCTCCTCGCCGCGCGTGCACGATCCATTGGTCGAGGGGCGGCTCGCCGGCGTGACGCCGGAGATGGCCCGCCGCTCCGTTCCCTTTTCAGAGCGAAGGGCCTGCCAGCGGGAGAGGCTGAAGCTGCCTCTTTTCCCCACCACGACGATCGGCTCCTTCCCCCAGACGGCCGAGGTGCGCAAGGCACGCGCCGCCCACTTGAGGGGCGAGATGAGCTACGTCGATTACGACGCGTTCCTGAAGAGGGAGACGGAAAAAGCGATCCGGTTTCAGGAAGAGATCGGGCTTGACGTGCTCGTCCATGGCGAATTCGAGCGCAACGACATGGTGCAGTATTTCGGCGAGCAGCTTTCGGGCTTCGCCGTCACCCGGCAGAGCTGGGTGCAGAGCTATGGCTCGCGCTGCGTGCGTCCGCCGATCATCTACGGGGATGTGTCGCGTCCGCGCCCGATGACGGTGGGTTGGGCGCGCTTTGCCCAGTCACTCACCGACAAGCCGGTGAAGGGCATGCTCACCGGGCCCGTCACCATGCTGCAATGGTCTTTCCCGAGGGATGACGTTCCGCGCGAAACGGTGTGCCGGCAGATTGCCCTGGCGCTGCGGGACGAGGTGGCGGATCTGGAGGCTGCCGGCATTGCCGTGATCCAGATCGACGAGCCTGCGCTTCGTGAAGGCCTGCCGCTGCGGCAGGCGGACCGGTCGGCCTATCTCGATTGGGCCGTGGAGTGCTTCCGCCTCGCATCCAGCGGCGTGAAGCCGGAGACGCAGATCCACACCCACATGTGCTACGGCGAATTCAACGACATCATCGATGCCATCGCCTCCATGGATGCCGATGTCATCTCCATCGAGACCTCGCGCTCCCGGATGGAGCTTCTCAAGGCCTTCCGCGTCTTCCGCTATCCGAACGACATTGGCCCAGGTGTCTTCGACATCCATTCGCCGCGTGTGCCGCCCCTTGATGAGATGGCGGCGCTGCTCCGCAAGGCGAAGGACGGCCTCGATCGGCGGCAGATATGGGTCAACCCGGATTGCGGTCTGAAGACGCGGGCGTGGGAGGAGGTGCGCTCCAGCCTCGCCAACATGGTGTTTGCCGCCCGCAAGTTGCGCGAGGAAGTTCAGGCAAGCGCGTCATAGACGAGCTTCGTTGCCAGCAGCGCAAGTAGAATCAGTATCGCGCGGTCGAAGCTTTCCTTCGAAAGCCGCCGCGCGAGCGCCGCACCCACCGGCATGAAGGCGAGGATCGGGAGAACGGCGGCGAGGCTCACAAGCGCGCTCTGCCCGGAAAAGAGACCGAAATAGACGAGGCTCACTATCTGCAGCGCCGTGATCGTGACGAAGAAGAGGGAGATGGTGCCGATAAAGGTCGGGCGCTCCAATCGCATGGCGTTGAGAAACGAAATGGAGACAGGCGCCGAAATGCCGGAGGAACCCTGCAGCATGCCGGCGGCAAGTCCCGCAGGCAGGCTCAATCGGCTTGCGAGCGGATAGGCGATCTTCCAGTCAGGCCGCGCGAGCCGGAGCGCGATATAGATGTAGACCGCGCCCGCGACGAAAAGCATGAGGACCCGCTGCGGCAGGAAGGCGAGGATCAGCGTGCCTGCCACCACGCCCGCGGCACCCGCCAGCGCGAAGGTAAGCAGGAACCGCGCTGGCAAGAGATGTTTCCGGAAGTGCCAGCCCTGCCACAAATTGGTGAGCAGGTTGGGCATCAGCATCACGACCACGGCAACCTTCACGTCGAAGATCATCGCCATGGCGGGCACGGCAAGCACAGGCGCGCCCGCGCCCGTCGCTCCCTTCAGGATGCCCCCGGCCGCAAGGCAGGCGAAGATGATAGCAAGATCGGTCAGTTGCAGTGTCACGGATTCATCCCGGGCAGGTCCCCGCCTCTTTAACCTTCCGCCACAGCGCCATCCACCTGTCCCTTCCGCCGCAGCGCTACAGTTGCAGATCAATACTTGTCCGACACCGCGATATTCAGCTCCAGCACCGCCTGACGCCGCTCCTTGCGGATCACTTCGACGGCACGCTCGAGGGCGGCGGGGAAATCGTCGCCATGGTCCACCCGTTCGACATAGGCTCGGCTTGCCGCGGCGATCTGGGTGTAATCGGGTGATGGCTCCAGCGAGGTGAGCGGCATGCGGTTCATCTTCACGGCAGCGCCATCGGGATAGCTGTTGGCGACCGAGCGGCGCACAGCATTCCACATACGGTTGTTCTTGATGATTGTAAGCACCGGCAACTCCAGCGCCTCCGCGATCTGATGGCAGGCGACGGGATTGGCGAAGATGTAGGAGCCGTCGCCCACGCAGGCGATGACGAGCCGCTCCCGGTCCGCAAGCTGCGCGCCGAGGGCGGCTGGAAGCGCCCAGCCGAGCCCACCCGAATGGGGGTTGTTGAAGAGGCGGTTCGGCCCCTTCAAATCCATCATATGCGGAAGCACGCCGAGCTCGCTGAAGACGATCGCCTGCTCGTCCATGATGTCTGAGATGCAGCGGCTCATCCATTCCGCCGACATGGGGCTCGACCGGCCTTGCGCGGCAAGTTCCGCCGCATCGCGCCTGCGCCGCTCGCTCGCCTGCCGGTAGAGAGCGCGGCGCTCCTCCGCGTGCGGAGACGGTGTCATGGCCTCGGCCAGGGCGGCAAGCCCTACTGCCGTGTCACAGGCGATCGCAAGATCCGCCTTGTGGCCACGGATGGGCATGCGGCGGAAGTGGGGATCGGGGCCGAGCTGGATCACCGTCGTTTCCGTCGCCGGCCGATGGAGCGATTCCATCCATGGCACTCCGCTATCGACGACGAGCACCACATCCGCCTCCGCGAGCGGTCCCTTCACGTCATAGCCGAGCAGCATGGGATGGTGCGAAGGCATGACATTGCGAATGGAATAGGGCTCGACTACGGGAATCGCGAATTTCTCCGCAAGGCTCGCAAGCAGCGCGCCCACGCTACCGGAAGGATCGCCCCGCTGGCAGAGGATGAGCGGCCTCCTGGCCGCGCTCAGCAGGCGCACGGCTTCCTCGATTGCCGCAGGGTCGGGGTGCGGTGCGGTTGCCGGCGGCACCGGCGCACCGATGGCGATCTCCGCCGGTATGGTCTCCATCAGCGCCTCGCGCGGCAGGCTGATATAGACCGGCCCTCTCGGCTCGCTCATGGCCAATGAGACGGCGCGGGCAGCCAGAATTTCGCCCTGCTCGGGATAGCGCATCTCGTAGCGGAACTTCACCACGTCGGCCACGATGGACGACTGGTCGTACATCTCCTGCCCGTACTGGATCGGGGTGACGCGCGAGCCACGCCGGCCCCTTTCCGTAATTGGCGTGCGCCCCGACATCACCACCACGGGGACGTCGTCGCTAGCGGCGTTGATGACGCCCATTGCGGCATTGGCAAGACCGACATTCACATGCACCATGATTGCCTGCGGGCGGCCGGTCACCAGATAGTAGCCGTGAGCCATGGCCACGCTCGCCGTCTCATGCGGCACGGTCACGGGTGTCGGCACGTCATCCACATCGAGCGTGGCAAAGGCCTCGATGATGGGCGGGAAATCGGTACCCGCATTGGCGAAAAGATAGTCGATGCCTGCGCGCTTCAGCCCAAGCAGCAGCGACTCGGCGCCGGTCAACTGAGAGTCCGGACGGGAACCATGTGCTTCGTGATGTCGCGACATCCCTTCCTCCTTGAGGCGCCGGGAAAGGTGAACGGAAGCGCGCCGCTCTTCGACTCCCGGCTGCTTTGCTCAGAATGACCTTGAAAAATGCGCTCAAGCAAGTGCATGATGGAACAATAATCTCATTTTGAGGGATTTTTGTCTCATCCTTCAGGGCGAGTTATGCGGAGGAAAGGGAGGAAAAGATGAAACGCCATCTCGCTTTGGCCGTGCTTTCGGCCGTACTTGCCTTCGGCACTCAGGCCTCGGCCCAGACCGTCGGCATCGCCACGTCGAACCCCGGTTCGATTTTCCACAACATCGGCACGGCCGTGGCCAACGCCGCAAACCAGGCGGGGCTGAATGCGACCATCCAGCCGGCCACCAGCCCCAATCAGTACATTCCCTTCGTGAATTCCGGCGGCATCGAGTTCGGCGTCGCCAACCTGCAGGAGGTGAACTACGCGCTGGAGGGCAAGGAGTGGTTCTCCGGCAGCGTCAATCCGGATTTGAGGATCGTCGGCCTCGTCATGCCGCTGGTGGAGGCGATCTTCGTGCGCGCCGACTCAGACATCCACACGATCGCGGATCTCAAGGGCAAGCCGATGGTTGACGGCTATACGGCGCAGAACACGATCCTGCCGCAGCTTGACGCCATGTACGCTACCGCCGGCATGACGCGGGCCGACATGCAGCCGGTCCAGGTGCCGAGCGTGGTGGCGGGCGCGGATGCCTTCATTGCCGGCGATTCGGTCGGCTTCATCTTCGCCCACGGCGCTGGCAAGGTGCGCGAGGCGGACGCCGCGGTTGGCGGCCTGCGCGCCCTGCCGATCGAGGCGACGGAAGAGAATCTGCGGCTTGCCCGGCAGTTCTGGCCGGTCGCCTTCTTCGTCGAACTGGAACCGGGGCCGAATCTGCCCGGTGTACTGGAGAAGGCGACCTACTTCGCCTATCCGCAGGTGGTCTTCACGCACGCCAATGTGCCGGACGATCTCGTCTATCAGATGACGAAGGTGCTTTATGAGAGCAAGGACGTCATGGCGAAGACCTTCCCGTCCTTCAACAACTTCAACCCGGACGACATGGTGGGTGAAATCGCTCCCTCGGAGTATCATCCCGGTGCGATCCGCTTCTACAAGGAAGTGGGCCTCTGGAAGGACTAGGGCAAGCGGATGTCTGACGTGATCGAAGGGAAGGCCGGTTTCGGCCTTCCGCCTGCCGTTTGGCGTCCCGTAGCGAGCGTGCTGGCTATCTGCCTTACGCTCGTTGCTGTCCTCTGGTCGCTGAACGTGCCGCGCGCCCTGGGGCTGGCCTTTTATCCGCAGCAGTTCCTCGCGCTCATTCTTGCCCTGGCCATGCCCCTCGCATTCCTGATGCTGCCTTTCCGGCGGGGGGAGGAGCGCGATACTGTCCCATGGTATGACGCACTTTTCGCGCTGATTTCGTTCCTGGCCGTCGTCTTTATCGCCGTTCGCTATCCGGTACTCGTCAACCTCATCTTCTCGAAGCCTGCGGGCGCGTATGTCCCGGGCCTGATCTCTATCCTGCTTCTGCTCGAAGCCCTGCGCCGGACCACCGGCCTCTCGCTCGTGATCATCATCGGCGTCTTTTTGCTCTACGCGCTGTTTGGCGACCTCGTGCCTGGCCGTCTCGCCGGCCGTCCGCAGGACTGGCGGATGCTTTCCGGCTACATGGCCTTCGACGTGAACGGGATCTTCGGTATCCCGATGGCGGTGGCCTCCACTGTCGTCGTTACCTTCATCCTGTTCGGCAGCGTTCTGGGCATCACGGGTGGCTCGCGCTTCTTCACCGACGCCTCGCTTCTGGCCATGGGCCGCTTTCGCGGCGGGTCGATGAAGATCGCCGTTCTGGCGTCCATGCTTTTCGGCTCCATTTCCGGCTCGGCCGTCGCCAATGTGACGGCGACCGGCATAGTGACCATCCCGCTCATCAAACGGGGCGGATATCCGGCCCACAAGGCCGGAGCGATCGAGGCCGTGGCGTCGACCGGCGGCCAGCTCATGCCTCCGGTCATGGGGGCCGCCGCCTTCCTGATGGCGGAGTTTCTGCAGGTTCCTTACGCTGAGGTGGCGCTCGCCGCGTTCATCCCGTCGGTGCTTTACTATGGCGCCCTCTTCGTCCAGGCGGACCTGGAAGCGGCCCGTGCAGGCATCTCCCGCGTCAGCAAGTCGGCGATCCCGGAGAAAAGGGCGGTGCTCGGCGGCCTGCACTTCATCCTGGCCTTCGTCGTGCTGATCGGCGCGTTGTTCGTGCTTCTGTGGCAGCCCGAGCGCGCAGCACTTGCGGCGGCCCTGACGGCGGCGGTGACCGCGCTCGTCTTCGGCTACAGGGCAGTGCGGCCGAAGCTTTCCGCGCTCTTCACCGTGTTCGAGGACACGGGCAGATCCGTGGTCGAGATCATTATCATCTCGGCTGCTTCCGGCCTTGTCATCGGTGTTCTCAACGTCACGGGATTGAGCTTCAACCTCACTTACGCGCTGGTGCAGATCGGCGGCGGAAGCGCCATCGTCCTCCTGGTCCTGTCCGCGATCGTCTGTATCATCCTGGGCATGGGCCTGCCCACCCTCGGCGTCTACGTGCTTCTTGCAGCGCTCGTCGCGCCGGCGATGGTGCAGGTGGGCATCGAGCCGATGGCGGCGCATATGTTCGTCCTCTATTTCGGCATGATGTCGATGATCACGCCGCCGATCGCCATCGCGGCCTTCGCCGCTGCGAGCATCGCACAGGCGCCGGCCATGAAGACCGGCTGGGCGGCGGTGAAGTTCGGCTGGGTCGCCTTCATCGTGCCGTTCCTCTTCGTCTATTCGCCCTCGCTGCTCCTGATCGGCGATCCGATGGAGGTAACGATTGCCATCCTGACGGCGGGGCTCGGCGTGTGGCTCATCTCCGCCGCCCTTGCGGGATACTTCATGTCGAGGCTTTCACCGGTACTGCGGGTTCTCTTCGGGTTCTTCGGCCTGATGGCGCTCATCCCGGCGGGGGCTTTCCCGGGCGCCATTTATACCGATATCATCGGCGTCTGCGGCGGAATCGCGCTTCTGGCGATGGAGGCCGTTAGGGCACGGGGCGAAACGAAGAAGGCAGCAACTTGAGCGAAGAGCAGGCGGGAAACAGCCTAAAAAGGGGCCTCGCTATCCTGGAGGTCTTTTCGGAAGAACAGCTTGAATGGACCCCCGAGGAACTCATGGAGAGGCTGGGCTATAGCCGGCCCACCCTCTATCGCTATCTGAAGACGCTGAAGGAAGCCGGCTTTCTGAGTTCCAATCCGAATGCCGGCTTCACCCTCGGGCCCAAGGTGGTGGAGCTGGACTTTCTGCTGCGCAAGTCCGACGCCCTGATCCTTGCCGGGCAGAAGCATCTGAAAAATCTCACCCAGCGATATGCCTGCACTGCCCTTTTAGTGCGCCGCTACGGGAACCGCATTCTCTGCGTCGCCTCGGAACAGTCCGCCGTGAAGCCGCGCAGCAGCTATCCGCGCGGCCGGCCCATGCCGCTTGCCCGCGGCGCGATCGCCCGCTCGCTGATGGCCTTCCTGCCGCGCAGGCGTCTTATTCCCCTCATCGAGAACACGATGGAGGATCTGCGGGACATCGGTCTCGGCACAACGGTTGACGAGGTGCTGGAAAGCCTGAAGCGCGTGAGGAAGGCGGGTTATGCCGTGGCCTTCGGGGAGGTGACACCCGGCGTGGTCGGCATTTCCGCGCCGGTTTTCGATGCCGGCCGCAGCCCCATCGCCGCCGTCTGCGTCACGATCGCGGGACATCTGGTCGACGGCAACACGATCGACGAGATCGCCGCGCATATAAAGCAGGCTGCCGCCGATATCACCAGTGCTCTATCGGACCAGCGGCAGAGTATTGCCGCGCAATAATCTCATTTAGTGAGAAGAATGTTGACTTCTCGGCGCTGACTGCGCATCCTGTCTCGTGTTCCGGACGGGGCGCCCGCGGTGGCTCGCGGCGCGCTCGTGCCCGTTACTTTGGCCGCGTTTTGCGCGCGTGTGATCCATTCGGCAGAAAAGCCCCGGCGAGCGAGGAGCCATGAAGAAGATCGACATTTTCAACCACATCTGGCCGAAACCGTTTTTCGATGCGCTGATCGCTCATGTCGGCCAGATGACTGACATCACTATGCGCTCGGGCGCCGTGCCGATGATGACCAATCTCGACCGGCGCTTCGAGGTCATGGACATGTTCGGCGAGGATTACGTCCAGGTGCTTTCGCTCGCCTCGCCGCCGCTGGAGAAGATCGCGGGTCCGGAGAAGGCTCTGGAGCTTTCGCGCATCGGCTCCGATTCCATGGCCGAGTTGTGCCAGAAGTATCCGGACCGGTTCCCCGCCTTCATCGGCTCGGCGCCCATGAACAATCCGGAATCGCTTGTCGCGGAATGCCGGCGCGTCATCGAGGAATTGGGTGCTGTCGGCGTGCAGATCTTCACCAATGTCTCGGGCAAGCCGCTCGATCTGCCGGAATTCGAGCCGTTCTTCGAGTACATGGCCTCCACCGGCAAGCCGGTCTGGCTTCATCCGGCGCGGGGCGAGAATTTCCCCGACTATCTCACCGAAAAACGCTCCGAGTACGAGATCTGGTGGACCTTCGGCTGGCCCTATGAGACCTCCGCCGCCATGGCGCGCCTGGTCTTCTCGGGCATTTTCGATAAGTACCCCGGCCTCAAGATCATCACCCACCATGCGGGCGGCATGGTGCCCTTCTTCGAGGGGCGCGTGGGCCCCGGATGGGACCAGATGGGCAAGCGGACGACCGACCGCGATCTTTCCGCGGTGCTGAAAGCGCTGAAGCGGCCGCATCTCGAATACTTCAAGGACTTCTACGCTGACACGGCCTCTTTCGGATCGCGCAAGGCCATCGAGCACGCGATCGAGTTCTTCGGCGAGGATCACGTGCTCTTCGCCTCGGACGCACCTTTCGATCCCGAGGGTGGGCCGATGTATATAAGGGAGACGATCCGCATCCTGGATTCGCTCGACGTGTCCGAGGCGACACGCCGGAAGCTCTATCAGGACAATGCGGTGCGCCTCCTAGGCCTATCGATCTGACAGAAGCATCGTCCTGCCCGAACCGCAAGAATCGGGTCTTCTGTTTGCAGCGGCAATTTTCGGTATACCGAAAATTGCCGCTTTCTTCTGAGCCTGCCGCGACCCCTTGGGCTGCCACCCCGTTTGCATGAAATGGGTAGGAGACCCCTCAATGACCATCCAAATCATTGTTATAGATGGATTTCATTGGTAATTGCCCGTCCGGTCGGCTTCCTCGTGACGAAAAGCGCCGCCGAAAATATGCGTGTTGGCAGCCTTGATCCTGCGTTGACAGGACCCATTTGAGATGCATGATTGTATACCAATGGAATTCTGAAGCCACGGAAGGCTGGGAGGTGCCATGCTGACGGCGCAGACGCACGACGACCGGGAACGGGTCGCTCTGGCCGATCTTCTCCGGACCTATTCCGTCGAGATCACGGCGCATGACGAAAAAGCCCTGAAGGCGGTGGAGAGCACGCTTGCACCCGGTACGGAGGTTTTCATCGCCAATCTGCCGGACGAGCGCGCCGAGGTTCTGGTGGCGGCGGCATTGCGAGTACGCCGGGCAGGGCTCGAGCCGGTTCCCCACATCGTCGCCCGCAATCTGAAAAGCCGTGACGATCTGGATGGCATGCTTGCATCCCTGGTGAGGGACGCAGGTGTCAGCACGGCGCTGATCCTAGGTGGAGACCGGGACCGGAAGGCCGGGAATTTCGAGAACGCGCTTCAGATCATCGAAACGGGGCTTCTCGAGGCGCATGGCATCCGCCGGATCGCGATAGGCTGCTATCCCGAGGGCCATCCGCGCATTCCCGATGAGGTGCTGTGGCAGGCGCTCCGGGCAAAGCTCGATGCCGCCGCGCGCGTGGGGCTTGAGACGGTGCTCGTCAGCCAGTTTCTCTTTGACCCGCAGCCGCTCATCGAATTTGCCCGCGCCTTGCGGCGCGAGGGCATCGAGGCGCCTTTGCGCGTGGGTGTTGCGGGGCCTGCGGACCGCACGAAACTTATCCGATACGCATTGCGTTGCGGAGTCGGTGCGTCCCTGCGCGTGCTGCGTGAGCGTGGCAGCCTGGCGCGCAACGTGCTTGCGGGCGAGACGCCGGACGCTCTTCTCGGCGCCGCCGCGGTTGCCCAGAAGGAGGAGCCGGAGCTCGGGATGGCCGGCGTCCATTTCTTCACCTTCGGCGATCCGGCAGGCTCGGCACGCTGGGCTGAGGAAGCACGCAGCGCAGAATGAAAGCCGGGACGGTCCCGGAACAATGATCGTCGGAAATCAGGCTAGGGAGAAAACGATGGCCGCCAAAAATCTGGAAGAGAAGCTTAAAGAAGCCGGCAATGCGGTGGAGATGCTGCGCAATTCGCAGATTGGCGCCTATGTCTACCCTGTGGTGCCGGCGGAATTCACCAACTGGCGTGACGAGCAGGCCGCCTGGCGCAAGACGGCCGTCCTGTTTGACCAGTCGCATCACATGGCGGAGATCATGCTGGAAGGGCCGGATGCGCTGAAGCTCATCGGGCGCCTCGGCATCAACAGCATCGAAAATTTCCCGGTCAACCGCGCCAAGCAGTTCGTGCCGGTGAGCTACAGCGGCCATGTTATAGGCGACGTGATCCTTTTCCGCCTCGCCGAGGAGCAGTTCCTGATGGTCGGGCGCGCGCCCACCATCAACTGGGTGGAGTTCCACGCCAAGACGGGCGGCTACAATCTGACGTACGACCGGGACGACCGCTCCCCCTCGCGGCCAATGGGCAAGCCGGTGGTGCGTCGCCGCTACCGCTATCAGATCCAGGGGCCGAACGCCTGGCAGATCCTGGAGAAGCTCAATGGCGGGCCGCTGCCGGAGATTAAGTTCTTCAACATGGGCGAAATCAATATCGGCAGCCGCAAGGTACGCTGCCTGCGCCATGGCATGTCCGGCGCGCCGGGCCTTGAAATCTGGGGCCCGTATGAGGAAGGCGAGGAGGTGCGTGCCACGATTCTTGAGGCCGGCGCTGAGTTCGGCATCGTGCCGGTGGGCTCGCGCGCTTATGCCACCAACACGCTTGAATCCGGCTGGATTCCCTCTCCGCTTCCGGCCGTCTACACCGACCCCGAGATGAAGGCCTATCGCGAGTGGCTGCCAGCCGACAGCTACGAGGCCACGGGTTCGATCGGCGGCAGCTTCGTCTCCGAAAGGATCGAGGACTATTACGTCACTCCGTACGAGCTTGGCTATGGCCCGTTCGTCAAGTTCGACCATGATTTCATCGGCCGCGAGGCGCTGGAGAAGATCCACGGTCAGCCGCACCGCAAGAAGGTGACCTTCGCCTGGAATGCGGACGACGTGGCCAAGGTCTTCCGCTCCATGATGGAGCCGGGCATCGACAACTACAAATACATCGACCTGCCGTTGTCGAACTACGCTTCCGCGAACTACGACATGGTCACGAAGAACGGCAAGCTGGTCGGCTTCTCCATGTTCTCCGGCTACAGCTTCAACGAGCGTTCGATGCTGTCGCTCGGCATCGTCGATCCCGACATCCAGCTCGGCGACGTGCTCACCCTCGTCTGGGGTGAGCCGGAGGCTGGCGGTGGTACGAAGAAGACCACCGTCGAGCGCCACAAGCAGATCGAGATCCGGGTCAAGGTCTCGCCGGTGCCGTACTCGCGTGACGCGCGCGAGAACTACGCCGACAGCTGGCGCACCAAGCAGGCGATTTGACCCGTTTTTCGGGGCGGGGGCAGAAGCAGGCCCGGGGCGGCGTTACAGCCCGCGGGCCTGCCGGCATCTGGAGACATAGGGGACCACACTTGACAAGCCATTGTGCCCGAACCGTATTTTCCGGGAAGCGGCAACCCTGAGCAACGATCCGATGAGACGAAAGCGCGACAGCCAGACCTTCAAGGCCCTCCTTGGCGTGCGCGATCTGGTGCTGGGCGGCGCCGTGGCCCCCGGAGAGCGCCTTTCGGAGGCGGCGCTAGCCGAGCGGCTCGGCATATCGCGCACGCCGCTGCGGTCCGCGCTCGCGCGGCTCGAGCAGGAGGGGCTCCTGGAGCAGATCCCCTCCGGCGGCTATGCGGTGCGCAGCTTCACCATGGCCGACGTCTTTGACGCCATTGAATTGCGCGGCGTCATGGAGGGAACGGCGGCGCGGCTTGCGGCCGAGCGCGGCGTGGCGCCAGCCCGCATGAAGGCGATCAAGCAGCTTGTCGCCGAGCTCGACAAATGCTTCCGCGAGCGGCCTGAAGATATGCTGTTCGACCAGTATGTGGAGCTCAATGCGGAATTCCACGCCA
>ERZ777010.1097-NODE-1097-length-19955-cov-75.142965_pt1 | contig 19955 bp, 16 predicted proteins | sample MGYA00374963_ERZ777010 | MGnify/ENA primary metagenome ERZ777010 (study PRJEB29309, sample SAMN06268256) | bioreactor metagenome | isolation source: Joint BioEnergy Institute, California, USA | place: USA:Joint BioEnergy Institute, California, USA | collected...
TCGCCAATTCGTTTAAATGTTGTTGAAGCTGTTGATCTTTTTCTTCATTTAATAAATAGTTAGCAATACCTGTTTTGACGGCATAGCGACGATTTAACCGCTCAAGGAACGCAAAGTTTGGACCAATATATGTTTCGAATTGCTCTGTTTTCATTCGTTGCTCAAGATACGTATATAAAAGCTCCGCTGCTTCAACGACTTCGTCTTTCGAATAAAGCATGCGTACTTGCGCTAAAAACGTTTCCCGTTCTTTTCCGACAATAAAAGAACCTTTAGGTGCATTAATTGAGAACGTTTCAAGACTGCGCAAGAGGACATCTAAACTAAATGATTCACCTGTCGTTTCATTCACGAATAAATGATCGGATTCAGCTTTATATTTGTTTTGCACAAGATAAAAGCCTAAATCATTTTTCGCAAGCGGCAAAGCGACAAACTCTTTAAATAATGGTATGCCTTCAATATGTTTCGCTGATAATAAAATTTGTTGTTCTTCGGCACTGTAGCTATCTTTCGGATATGGCAGCTGCCGTAATAACGCTTTTTTGACAAACGGAATATGCACTGGCTTTGTATCAATGTAATCTAGCTGGGAATGGTCGATTAAACTTTCTTTAAAACGCGGCACTGAATAAGCTAAGTCTTGTAAAATTTCACCTGTTTCCTTGTCTGGATGCTGCTCAAGATATTGATCACAATGAGCCATAATTACATTTAGCCAACCAAAGTTTCCCGCGGCAATCGTGTAAGCTGCTTCAACAAGCCCAGCAGGATATTCACGCAATTTCCCACTTTGTTGTAACGATGCGATATAATCGCTAATATCTGCATAGGAGTTTTGATTGATTTCTAATTTATCTAAACGACGAGCAAGCGCCTCGAGCGCTTTAATTTGATCGCCAATTGCCGGTGAACAAAGTAGCAAGAAAGAAACATTTGGTTGGCGAGTGCGGCTATCTTCATGTTTAATCGCTGATGTGATCACTTTAATCGCATCACCGTCTAGTTTCTTTTTCCGCTCTTCACTTTGTTCTTGAATCCCATCCATAAATAATTCGTATTCGGATTCCACTTCATCGACAATCACCATTAAATGTTCGATGCCAAACGATTTTAAGTAAGCTAAACCATTTTGCACAAGTTGATCAAGCTGATCAAGATGCTGCAGCAAATCATCGGTTTCATGTTGTCCTAACTCAATTGCCTCTGCCAATTTTGCCGGTGAAAAACCAAGCGGGAGAAAATGGTCTTGAATATGTTTCACAATCGAACCTTGAATCGTGCGGGCAGGTTGTTGTTCCGCTAATTTTGCTAACGCTACATACGCTCCATAACCGACCCAGTTTTCCCCATAAAGAAGATCCTCATGCATTTGCTCATAGCGGATATAAATAGGTAAAATGCCGTCAGCGAAATCCGGCTTTAATAACCGGACTTTTTGCAGTTGACCTGATTGGTCACGAATCGTCCATCCTTTATCAATTCCAAGCGCTTCGCTCACTAATTCATAAGCAATACGCGATTTACCAATTCCCCATTTAGCAATCAATGTAAAAACTCGCGCCATTGGTGCTGACTTTAAATCTTGTAAATACTCTTTAAACGCATCATAAAAATCACACTGACCGACCATTGGCTGTTGAACCGGAAATGTGGAAACCCCATCTTTTAACCAGACAGATTTGCTCATCTTTTCAACCCCTTTATCGTTGAAATTCAAGTTTTAATAATTGGTATTCTCGTTTACCTAAATAACCCCTTCCATGTCTCGGCTGGCCTGATTCATAATCAGCAATATAAAACAAACCTTCACGAATACCTTTTGTCATATAATAATCGACAAAGCGCGCAAGCCCTTGTTCCCATGTTGGATAAAAACGCTCCATCAGCTTACGAAGTAACGGTTCAATCGCAACAAAACCGCGATCATCCTGCTCTTCGTCCACTTTTTTCTTTAACCATTCGATTTCTGATATACTCTGAACGTTCGTAAATGAAAATAAAAAATGTGAATCGATATGCTCCAACATCTTTTCTTTATTTAAAATGATGATTCCGACATCAGCTTCGATAAACCAATCTAAATAAGCAAATAATTGCATCGGTGCGCGCATAAACGAAGAAATATTTGTTTTTGCCGGCTCTTTACCGCTTGAGCCAACAAACATCCAATCTTCATCTAATTCAATTTCTTCTTGAGCAAGAATGCCACGCCAATCTTTCCCTAATGCTTCATTTTTAAAAGCATGAAGAAGAAAGTTCATATCATTAAGATCTGGATTGCTTGAAAACGGATGATACAGAGCATCGGCAAATCGCAATGTCCACTTGCTTAGCTGTTCGAGCGAGTGACCGTTTGTTTCAAATAAACCATCATTCAACAATAAATGCATGATGACTCGTGTTCTTGGCGAATATCGCAATAGTTGTTTTGCAAGCAACAATTCCCATCCGTGTTTTTGTTCGTACGCAGCTACAAGTTCATTTGCTTCCTCTGTACGAATCAAATATCCATCGTCTGCTCTTGTTAGGAAATGGACACCTTTAATTTCAAAATTCCGCGAAAGTTTTGCGTACTCATAACCATGTAGTCCAAATAATTCTTTGGAACGGTCTAGCTTTTTATCTTTTTCTTCCACATCTTTTCCTAAGTATAATTTTGCTATTTCCTTAATTGAGCGCGCTTCGGTTTTTTCGGGAATGCGCGATAACAACTCACACCATCTCTCAAAATTTCCCGGCTCAATCCAAAATCGCTCAATCGATAGTTTGATTTGCTTCATCCTCTGTCCCTCAATTCATCAATCCACTGTTCGATCCGCTGGCGGAGCTGTTTGCTTCCTGCCATCAGCGAAATAAACAAACTTGTATTGTATAACTCATCTTCAATATGGCTCGGAATGCGATATTCTTCATCGACAATCGTTAAAAAACCGCGATCATGCAAATGATGGAATATTGTTTCTAAACGAGCGATTTCGTTTGGGAATAGTTGATAGTTGCTCACTTTACAAAACTCTAAAACGAAATCATTGATCGTTCCGTAACGATATTCTTGTTTTTTTGACGACATTAAAATAACGTCAACTTCGTCGTTCACCGCATGAAACCGAACGGTCGTCATCCCTTGCGCCTCCGTCTGCTCGCGAACAACGCAACAAAGGAAAATAAATAAGTTCCAAGGATGGGTAAAAATATGTTTAAATAACGGATTTTTTAAAACAATGTCTGGTTCTTGCGGAGCTAATACCGCAAGCGGTTTATCTTTTAACGGTGGTAACTGCAAGTTAGCAGCTATCTTTCGCCCTTTTATCCATTGTTCATCAATTTTTGTACCGAGCGGTTCGTCTTGTTCAACCGCTTCTTGTTGATACTGCTGGATATGGGTTAGATAGTAAATAATACGCTGATAATACGGTGCCCCGTTAAAAATCAAATGATTGCGCTCACGGAAAAGAGGCTCAACTTCCTTTACATGTTGTTCTAAAGCTTCCGTTTCGTATCGCTTACCATATCTCAACTCATCTAATATTTTTATGATTTCCCCTGCAAACTTTGGCATTTTGTGAACGAAATCAACAATTCCGTCAATATCCTCAGCCTCACGCATTTTTAATACCGTTAACAAGGATGTTTTCAACAAGTATTGTTGATACGACTCATCAAAGCAAATCAATGTATGAAGAAAATCAGTTTGATTCGGAAACCGCTTCACAAACGCAATCCAATTGTTCGTGATCAACGCCTTTTTCTCACGCACATATAAAAGACCTTTCGCAACAAACGGCTCAAGCTCATCGACATAAGCCGTTTCACCGTAGTGATACAGCTTCTCTAAATGACTATGTAACCTTTTTAACTCCAACGCATTCACCTCCTAGAAAAGAAGGAGTGTCCTTACACTCCTTCGGAAATTTTCGATTCATCGAACTTGCCTTCGATGAGGTCTTCGACATCTTGTTTGGCTTCGTTAATTAATTGGGTATACAAATATGTACAATCTATAAATCGCTTAAGCTTTTGTTCAATGTCCGATTGAATCTCTTGAGAAATAATTGGTATTGGAATTTCCCCTAGACGATTTAAACTTAACGCTGATTGAACAGCTCCACCTGCTTCTTTATTAAAAATAATCTGATATAAATTTGAATTAAATAAAACACAAAGAAAGTATGGAGAAAATTTATCGTGAGTAATTCTAATTAGGGCAGAATTCGCATTCAAATTAGCCTCAGCATCTAAGAAAATAGCACTTCTACCTATTGAACCAATCTTGGTCAATAATATATCCTCTGCTTGCAATCTAGACGATTTAAGATATTTTTCTTCATACGCTTTGTCAATATATACTAAATCACTATAATCAACAATAAATTCTCCAACATTCTTATTTCTGAGGAACTTAACGCCCTCTTTTTTAAATTCAGGTGTGCCATGATCCCCATCAGTAATATAGGCTATATCTTTTAACTTTATTGTTTGAAATTTACTTAGCGCTACCCTTGCTGCAATATGCTCACTCGAATAATAGTCTGGATCTAATCTTTCACTATTTACTAGAGACTCGATAACAAAGTTATATTTTCTTTCCTCGTTATTAGATAAAATAGGAAATAATTTATTGATTACCTCATATAATTCTTCCTTCAACCGCTTCGCTTCTTCTCGTAACTCTTCCGCTTTTCGGACTTTGTTGCCGATGTACTTTTGAATCTCAATACTCGGAATAGGTACTAATATTTGCCCTAGCTCTGTATTATTAACGTAACGACGTGTTGATGATGATGACATTTGTAGAATTAAATTATGCCCATATTTAGAATTCAAAAATGTAGATACAAAGAATTCATCATACGTCTCTCTTACTCTAAACTTAGCTAAACTCTGGGTAATGTTAGCATTTTTAAACCGACCGTCATACACGATTGTTCTCCCAATAACTTCATCTGTTGCACCTATAACAGTAATTACCAAATCCCCTTTATTCAACTGACTCCTTTTTAATTTTTGATGATTTTCTTTATTTATATAAAACAGTTTAGATGTATTCAGTTCATTCCTCTCAACATTTACAGTCTTTAGTAATACAGCCCCCTCTTTTATTTCTTCCTCTTTGTAATCCGGAGTACTACCAGTGATAAAACCATCGTTGTTAACTAACGTCGAGAGAGTTTTTATTTCGAGTCCGGAATTAAGAAGAATCTCTCTTGTTTCCAGATACTTTGGTAAATAGTAATTGTTATCCAAATTTATTTCTAAAGCTGTAGGTTCAACCCACTGAACAATTGGTCTATTTAAAACAACCTTAAAAAGTTTATTCATAGTATCAGCCTTCCTAAGCAAACAGTTACTTACAGTTTTAACTTATTTTTACAAACCTTTTTTTATACGTCTCAACAATTTTCAACAAATCATTTCTGTCATTTCCAAGTTGCACTTCGACTTTATTTTTTACATCAAATCCAATTTCTTCCGCAACCGCCATAAACACAGGTCCTTGTTTTTCGTTTTCGTGTTCTTTCTTTTTAATATAGAGGAATGACGTTTTCGCACCTGTACCAGATAATTGGAATGTAACTGTCGGTAATGAAACAACCGCTTTCACAATCGCGCGACCACCTTCAAATTCGCCTGTTACTTCGTTTTTCTTACCCATTAAATATTCACGTACATGTTTATAGCTTGAGTTACTTAAAATTCCATCTGGAAGGACCATAATCAAATAACCACCTGGTTTTAATAACTCTAAATTTCGGTCAATGAATAATACCGCTTGGTCTGTCGAATTGACTTGTTTCCAAACACCTTTATTATTTGGCTTTGCTCCAAGACATAAACCTTTTTTCATCGGTTTTCCGTCTTCATCAATTCCGGATGTGTAACGTTCTAGAATGGCTCTACCTTCTTCTGTTTTGTTCGATACAGAACCGGAGCCAAACGGCGGGTTTGTGATAATCACATCAAATGATTCAGGTTGCAATGAATCGGTCATTAACGAGTCGCTTACCCAGAAAATCGGAGCTTTTGGCAATCCGTGCATCGCCATATTCAAACGTGCTTTTAAAATCATGCTCCGTGTTTTATCGGCACCAACAAAGCTATGCTCTTTCATTTTTTCTAAATGCTCTGTTATTTTTTCTTTTTGAATCCCAGCAAATTCTCTCGTAAAGTATCTTTTTATTGCTTCATAGGCTTTAATTAAAAATCCTCCAGATCCGCAAGTTGGGTCAAGTACACGGAAGGTTGGATTTCCATTTTCATCTGTTTCTAGCAATTTGGCTGCTTCTTTTGGATTCGATGTTAAATCATGCATTACCATATCTACCATTGCTTCGGTTACCTGACGCGGTGTTAAATACGTTGCTTGACCGACTTTACTGTCATATTTTCCGCGTAGTAACACATCGTATAGGCGTCCTAAAATATCAGCGGTTACATCTTTTAACGTTGCCTTTTTAATTGCTCCATTATCATCTTCGAACTCACCGAGCTCTTGAAAAGCTTCAAATGCGGCAACATAGTTTGCCGGATTTTCTAACTTAATAAACTCTTCTTCGTGAAAGATGTAGCACTTTTCACCTTTGTCGTTGATCGCTACATAATCTTCATGATTTTTTATTTCTTTAAATGCATCTTTGATTTGTTTTACCGCTTTTTTACCATGTTGCTTTATGTACTCATACTTTAAAATGTCATATAATTTTAAACCCGCATTTTCTCCTTCTTTTAATACATAGTCAGGATGATAAAGGCGGAAAATTTCCATAAACAGTAATTTACTCAATTCATCGATCGCCTCGTTCGTAGAACTAATATTATCGGCACCAGCAGGACCGTAAAGACGCTCATGTAAATCATCAAACCGTTTTTGAAGACTAGAATAAATATCAAGCGACCATAATTCTTGTTTTGTTAATTTTTTCTTTTCTTTTTTTGTTACATCGACAACAGATGGAATTTCTGCAATTGGAGCAGATTCAATACAATCGGCGTAATAGTTTACATCTCCATTCGTGGCCCAAATAAAGTCAGGAGCTGATTCATGATATTGTGCTTCAATTAGTGCGGATTGTTGCACCGCATATGATAAATCAGCGTCTTTTTCAAAGATTTTCACGTAAACGACTTTGTCATCTCCTGTCGCTGTGAAAATCGTTGTTCCATCTTCTTCATTCGTAGTAAGCTCAGAGAATTGACCATATCCTTTCATTTTTAATTGTTCTTGTACTTGTTGAATTGTCGTTTCCATTCGTTATTTCCCCCTATTTTCGTTTTACACGAAGCAAATTTTCTCGCGGTGATTCATAATTACCGCTGTTAATGGCAACATCAATAATTTCACTTTGCGGTACAATGACATCAGCAGGGAGCTGGGCGAAAACATCGGGATCAATTTTTGTCATCGGGCGACCTTGTAACGCCCGTTTAATCGCTGCCAAAATCATTTGCCGACGTTCATCTTGCTTCACTGTCCAAAGTCCCACTTCATTTTGAATGATATTTGGATCCAAACGCACAAACAACTCCATTTGTTCCCGATTCCAATATAACTCATTTTCATGCGCAATCGTCACAAGCTGGTCAATCGTTTTTGGGGTTTTTAAATATTCATATAAAATCATTTAACCCCTCCTTCTTTCATTCACTATTTTTCTAGCAATTTTAAGAACCTGATCAACAGGTGCGGTAATTTCATTATGATAACTTTCTTCATAAGTGAGTCCTTTTGATAAATCCCAAAATGCAATCGTTTCAATATTTGTCGGGAACATAGTAGTTAATTCAAATGAGGTTACCAACGTTTTAAAAACGGGAATCCAATAAGAAACATCATTTAATTTACCATACTCAAGTAGAATAATTTGTTTCGCATTGCGATCGTAAAAGTACCCAAAATTAATATCTAGTCGTATGCGACCATTAAGTAACTCCTTTGGAATATGAATACTATTTCTATGATAATCTAAGTCAAAAATAGGTTGATCGTAACGTTCATTCATTAATTGATACAATTTTTTCAAAAAAGAAATTGTGAGTCGTCTAGGATATAATTGATGTTCATAATCTGTAATGTATGATTCATCTCTTAGGTCTAAAGCATTATAAATTTGCCTTTCCGTCTCTCTTATCGCAAGTGCATAATTCCTTTTCCCTTTCAAAGGGTAATTAAAATAGTATTTATAAAATCCGTATAACGATGGTAACCTCATTTTTTGTATCCCTCCGATTAATTAACTAATTTTTTCACCATATTTTCAATCAAATTGATCTTTTCTGGTGATTCAACCGGAAGGTAAATTCTTTCAAGATCATCTATACTTATCATCATCTGCAATTGTCCTCTTCGCTTAGCCCTTAACTGGAATCGTACTAAAGGATGAGACAAACACCATAACAAATATGCAGACGAATACTTAAAATTACGTAGAACTACAAACGCACTAGATGCTAGAGCTCCTTCGTATTCTCTAGTTACAAAAGCCAACGGTTGGTTCTCTTCTCCAATGTACGGTCCGACGACTCCCAGTAAAACGTCGTTTTCTTTCAATACATATCGGGCACGACTTCTTACTTTTTCGAATGATATGGTTTCTGCCGAAATAATCCGATACGAATTTGTATCAATATTTTTAAAGCCAATGTATCGAATTTTTTTATTGTTAAAATCCGCCGGGCTAACTGTTTGTCTTACGATTTCACAAACATCTTTTAACTGCACCCATCGTTCGGTTTTGATCTTATTTTTCAATTGTTCGAACGTTTTTGAAGTATGGTAACGATAATAATCGACATCCAACCGCTTTGTTGACAGTTGCTGTTTGACCCAAAACTCTGTCGGTAGTGACGTGTTTAGTTCGTTTAACTCAAATCCATATAAGTTATGCAGTTGTTGTTTTAAAATAGCTTGTTGGTTACGACCGTCTTGTTCAAGATGTACATCTATTACAACTGCTAAATCCTCTAACTGTTTAAGCGAAATTTTTGGTAGTATAGATGGAACTGCCATTTTTTTTAATGAAAGCATCCCGATATTTGAAGAAAAAAACTTCATTAATATCGCTTGAGCTTGTTGATCGACAGGGCGAATTTTTATAATATCAGGGCTAATAACCGCTCCATCATATGTCTCATCAACAAGCGCCATTTTAGGAAGAGAGACAATTTTTGAAATTAAAATATCCCCTTCCCTAACAACAGCTTTCCCTTCAATCCCATCTAAATCAAATAAATATTTCATCCCTTGCCGCACAAGCTTATTATCAACCATATTGGACAAACGAATATAAGGGACGTTTGTTTTATAACCAACAAACTCTGTTGCATTTCTCGTTCCATCCGTAATTTCTTCGCATAACATCCGTAAAGGAACGGTTTGTTTATTTTCTAATTTCTTTTTCAACTCCAATTCAATCTGATAAAAATACGGATCTAAACGTTCGATTCGCAAGTCTTTTTCGCAAATAAATTTATGTATACAACCACACCCTTTATTGTTCATTTTTTTCTCTTTTTAAGAAAAAACTTATATTTTTGATTAAAATTTACTACTAAATACATTAATTGTCAATTATATTTTTGACATTTTATTTTATAGTTCATTTTATTCTCTTTTTTGTAAAATCTAATAAAGAAAAGGTAACCTACTTAAAGGCTACCCTCATATAAGAATTCCTCATAGTTAAGATAAAAACTACGAACGAAAACAACAAGAATATACTTACAAAATGAAGTTTCAATTCCTCATAGTTAAGATAAAAACAACGACCTATCCTCAATTTGGTACAGGTTATGGAATAGTTTCAATTCCTCATAGTTAAGATAAAAACCCCAGAAAATGTTGTTAAATAAGTATTTCGTTTTAAATGGTTGATTGGTTATTTTCATTTTAACGAAGGAGTTATATTTTATCAATCCTTTAATTTGTGCGGGCTCAATGGAGATTTGAAAGAGTCGTCGATCCCCCAGGTTTTTTGCACGATTGGAGGTCGACGACAATTTTTCATTACGTTTAACATAGTGTCCCGCATTTTGCAGATCAGGTCGATTATTCCATTGTTTTAAATCTATGTTTTTTCGAAAACTTGTATCGCAGCTTCTTTTGTCTCGGAACGATACATGAATTTTAAACAATTGGATTCAACCAGTCTACTAGTTTCCTTAATCAAACGTTTTCTAATTCTTTTTTAAGAGCTTCTTCAACGTTTACATACCTATATCCTAGATCGTTTGCAACTGCTTCATACGTAATTTCTCCTTTTGCCACGTTAACGCCGCGTTTTAATGATTTGTTTTCTGAAATTGCTTTGAATACACCTTTATTTGCAATTTGCAGGGCATAAGGAACAGTTACATTAGTTAGAGACATAGTCGATGTTCTTGGAACGGCTCCAGGCATGTTTGCCACTGCGTAATGGATAACTCCGTATTTTTCATATGTTGGATTATCATGTGTTGTAACGCGGTCTACGGTCTCTACAATGCCGCCTTGATCAACTGCCACATCTACGACAACAGAACCCGGTTGCATTGCTCTGATCATTTTTTCTGTTACCAGCTTAGGAGGTTTTGCACCCGGAATTAAAACTGCTCCAATTAAAAGATCTGCTTCTGCTACTGCCTCGGCAATATTAAATGGATTGGACATTAAAGTGTTGATTTTGTTACCAAAGATATCATCTAATTGACGTAATCGTTCCGCACTTAATTCAATAATGGTGACATCTGCACCTAAGCCAATTGCTATTTTCGCTGCGTTTGTGCCCACAACACCACCGCCAATGATGGTCACTTTACCGTGGCTAACACCGGGAACACCGGAAAGAAGGATGCCTTTGCCGCCATTTGATTTTTGTAATAATTGAGAGCCAATTTGTGCAGCCATACGACCTGCAACCTCGCTCATCGGAGTAAGGAGAGGAAGAGTCCCATTTGCCTCAACTGTTTCATATGCGATAGCGATAACTCCTTTTTCCTTAAGAGCTTGAGCCAAGGTAGGTTCAGCAGCTAAGTGTAAGTAGGTGAATAAAATTAGCCCTTCACGAAAGTAATCATATTCGCTTGGAAGAGGTTCTTTCACTTTCATAATCATTTCAGCTTGAGCCCATACATCTGCGGCAGTTTCGATAATCTCTGCACCTGCATTGGCGTAATCTTCGTTTGTAAAACCGCTTCCAATCCCCGCATCTTTCTCTATTAATACCCTATGTCCGGAATTTACAAAAGATATTATTCCGGCCGGTGTAAGTGCTACACGATTTTCATTGTTCTTAATCTCTTTCGGTACTCCAATAATCAATTGAATCTTCCTCCTTAAGTAAATGATTTTTAGGCAAAAAATTTATTTCTATAACCTTTCAAACTGATTTTTATTAAGGGTTATGATTGTAATTCAAGTATAATAGTTGGTTTTCTATCCTTCATTAGACATAATGTACAATACGTGCTTCATACGAAACGACATTATGCAAGACTCATAGACAATAAACATGTTTAATTTTTTCATGTTCTATATACTACAGACATGAAAAAACGGATATTTCCCTCAAAATCAGGAAACATCCGCTGTTTTTAAAAATAGTATCAGCAATTTCATACTATGTACCTCAAATGGTTCATTCAAAAATATCCTTGGAAAGAATATAATTCGCATATGCTTTTGCACTCTCTTTAATTTCTTCCTCATTTGCGGTATATGCTCCGTTGAAAATAAAAGCAGGTAAAAATTTAGTTCCTATTAAATTACTAGTTGCTTGAAATGGTCTCAGCAGTTCACTCATTGTGTATTTATTACGGCCACCAGCTCGGTATCTTTCTTTTGGACTTCCGGTTGATACTGCTAAAATGAGTTCTTTATTATGTAATTTATTACCGTTTGAGCCATAAGCCCATCCATGAGTTAGTACTTCATCCTGCCATTTTTTGAGAAGTGACGGCGAGCTATACCAATAAAACGGAAACTGCCAAACTATCCTTTCATGTTCTTCACATAACCTTTGCTCTTTTTCAATATCAATTTTTTCATCCGGATATTCTTTATAAAGTTCATGAACAGTTATATTTGAATATTTTTTCAATTCTTCTATCCATGTTTTGTTCACAATAGACTTTTCAATATTCGGATGAGCTACAATGACCAATACCTTCATTGATCTACCTCCCTACACAAATTTTAACATTTCGTATTTTAATGAAACCAAACACACATCACAAAAAATCCTTTGAACAAAGATAAATAAAATACCCGCATTAGCCTTTTTTCTAATACGGGAAGATAAAGATTTTTTAAAAGATATACTTGTGAACAGACAAAGAAAATACATTCTGTCATGAAGTCAAGATTATTTCCTCATACGTTTCATGGAATTTATGATATAGTTTCGTACGTGCTTCTTCAACTCCCGGTTGGAATTGGATGAGCGCTTTTCTGCGTGCTTCGATAACCCCCTCAACAGCTGCATTAATTTTTTCATCAGCACGATCCACAAGTGCGTTCAGTTCACGCGCAATCGTTAGTCCTGCCAATGTTCCTTGAGCCCTAGCCACTTTAGCGCTTTCAATTCCTGTAATATTTCCTGCCACATATAAACCAGTGAGATTTGTCTGCATATATTCATTATGCAACGGAACATGTCCTCCTAGTTCAGGTACATAGCAGAAAGAACAACCGGCAATAGCCGCAAGTTCGGACATTGGTGTAAGACCGCCTGCGATACAGACAAAATCAACAGATATTACTTTTTCCGTTCCGGATATAATCTCTCCAGTGGATGAAACTTCAGCAATCCTCACACCTTCCACTTGTTTATCCCCAACTATTTCAAGAGCTGTTTTGCGCAGTTGGATAGGAATATCCCACATTTTGAATCCATTTTTCGGATACAAACGTGCACCAAGCTTCGGACTTACCCACTTCCCTGCAAAACGTATAAAAGGTGAAGGAGCTAAGTGTGATAATCGCAAAAGGGATTCCATCATTTTCTCCGGGTTAGCCGCATGGCCGGATAAAAGACTTGGCTTTGGAAGCAATATACTCTCAATGTGAACGCCGCATAATTGCAGTTCTCTCGCAATTGCTACTGAGAGGACATTAACACCAATAATGATCCCCTTCTCTCCGGGCTTCACACGGTGCACATTTCCCATCACCTGAGCTGCTCCAATAGACATAACACCCGGAAGTGTCCATCCCGAAATAGGAATAGGAGTTTCCGATGCTCCTGTTGCAAGTAAAAGACATTTAGACTTGATTGTTTTATCCGTCGTGTATACACACCAACCGTTATCTAATTTCATTAAATCATATACGGATATTCCACATTGGATTTTTACCCCAAGTTGAATGGCACGTTCATATAGTTTTTTTGCTTCTTCAATACCGTTCGCCCATTTCCCGTCCGGCTCCTCATGCAACTGACCCAATAAACGTCCTCCGGGCCTTACGAACTCGTCCAGTACACAAACTTCTAATCCATTTTCTGCGGCAGAAATGGCTGCGCCTAGCCCAGCCGGCCCCGCACCAACAATCACAAGGTCAATCATAACTTACCTCCTTTTAGTCAAGTTTTATGGAGAAATATGCCTGATTCAATTCGCATATCGTTTTCTACGGGAGTTAAACAAGCACGAACAGTATTTTTCCCGTTTACCCTTACCCGACACTCAAAGCAGTGACCAATATTACAGTAAATCCCGCGCGGAGTTCCATTGTCCTCATGAAGTCGAAGGACTCGAACTCCTGATGCAAGTAAGGCAGATGCAATGGTATCGCCTTCAAAAGCTTCATATTGTTGATTGTCAAAGTAAATTTTAACTTTTTTTTGTTTTTTAAGATTTCCAAGAATCGGATGATGATAAACTCTCATTAAATTCATGTTGTCTCTCCTCCTAATAAGCCAAATGAGACCGGCCGGACAGGCGGGCGGAAACTAAGCGGCACTTCATTAGTAATTTGCGGTCCGCCCAATTCCGCTACTAACTGATCAATCATACTTCGGCATGTACGTCCCCCGCACGGTCCCATCCCGGCTCGTGTTCGCAGCTTTACCTCGCGTGAGGAGCATTTAAAATGTTCAATTGTTTCTTTAATTTCTTTCAACGTGATTTCTTCACATCTACATACTATAATTTGAGACTCACTCATAAAATTTCTCCTCCAATGATTGTTGGATCAATTGATTTAGAATGTTCGAATCTTTTATTGCTTCAGTCTTCTTTTTTAACCATTCGCCTTTTGATTTCCAATATTAGTTTTCAAATAAAGAAAGAGACATCTACATTCATCTGCCCTCCGTAAATCTAGATGGTAGCCAACTATTTTACGAGTAAGAAAACGTTAGATATCTCAGGTACAAACTGAGCAGCCTACAAAAGATGGAACATTAAGAACTTGAAAGCTTGCATAGGCACAGCATAGTGTAAAAGAGCACATTATTCGTCAAAAAACAGGCGACTTTTCAAATGACCATCCCCAGCCTTTTGCAAATAAAAATTACCTTTAGAAGCAATTGCATTGGAGCCTCTGTGGCATGGTTGGTGACAAGGGGGGCAGTGAAAAGAAAAGGAATTTGCCAGCCTACCATGCCACGCCTCCAAATCAAGCCATGATGTATACGGAATAACTGGTAAATCACAGTTTGGAATATTGCGTAAATTTATAACATGCCAATTATTCTTTTTCGACCTTTTTATCAGATAAAACCATAATAAGGTTTTTGACTAGTTGCATAATGAACCCATTTTATCATGGTTATGAAATCAAAGACCGGAAGTTTTACTGCTCTTTGAATGTCCGCTGCATACGGTGGTAAGTCGCTGCATTCTAGTAAAATCGCTCCTATATCAGGATTTTCTCTTACCATACTGATAGCTGCTTCCACAACTTCTTTTCTGACCTTTTCGTTATTAAAAGCTCCTCTGCTCTCGATAATTGCTGAGAATTCCGGTAATCGGCCTAAGTCTTTTACCACACAAATGCTTGGATCATGGATTCCGCAGCTTTTAAAAAGGTTTGGCGTAATTCCGTGGGCATCCGCTGTCAACATACCGATTTTTTGCCCGGGTTTTAAGCCAGTTTTTATCCAAGGTATTTGCACAACACTTGAAAGAAAAACCGGAATATCAACAGCTGCTGCCACTTTATCCTGGAAATTGCCAAAAAATCCACATGCAGCACATAAGGCACGAGCTCCTTCTGCTTCAAATTCTTTGGCCGCTTTTATAATATCGTCCAATAAAGTTGGATCACCTGCATGAATTCTTTCTTGAGTACAATTTGGCACCACTTTTAGTCTTACAGGAAAATCATAGGTAGATAGATTTGCAACGTTACCGGGCAAGACCGGGTACCAGCATTCATCCAAATAAAGTATTCCAACTGAATATCCCGCTACATATTGTCCTTTTTTCATGGTAATAAAAGAGTTCTCGTTTTCTTTGCCAAAATAGCCATATTCCCGTTCGTCGATCAACGCTTTAGAGCTCAATGACAACACCTCCTTATAGTGAATGCACATGTTTTTCTCTGAAACCAGTATTCTTTTCTAGTCACATTAGCTCCGTTTATACTAAATTGGCTGAATACCCTAATTCATTTAAGACAACCTTCATTTTCTCTTTTAAATCTTTAGAAGCAGGAACTAATGGCGGTCTTACTGTTCCGCCTCTTAAACCTATTAGATCTAATCCGGCTTTTACCGGACCGGGTGAGGGCTCTTGTTCGACGTAATCATATAACGGTGATAATTTTTGATTCAGTTCAATAGCACCTTTCAAGTCATTTTCCTTTACAAAAAGATCATACATTTTTACAATTTCCTTTGGAACTAAGTTATGAACAATACCTGTTGCTCCTGCACCTCCTGCTGCCAGAGTCGGTAAAATTAAGTGTTCATAACCTGTTAGTACTGCGAAATCCTTTCGGTCTTTTGTCAAAGCAATGACCTTGCAAGTATGCTCTTGATCTGTTGTATTCTTTACTCCAACAACTCCATCAATCTGGCTTAGTTCATATATGAGTTCCGGTTCAAGTTCGACATTTGTTGCACCCGGATAATGATAGATCACAATACCTATACTTGAATTTTGTGCTATCGTTTTGTAATATTCGATTAATCCTTGTCTGCTCGTTTTCATATAATAAGGTGTAATAACTAACGCACAATCAGCTCCTGCTTCGGCTGCATATTGTGTAAGCTCGATTGTATCTTCTGTGCGATAGCAACTCGTTCCTGCCATTACAGGAACTTTCCCTTTTGCTTCTTCGCAAGCTGCCTTAATAATGCTTTTACGTTCTTCCGTTGTCATTAACGAATATTCACCGGTACTCCCTCCTGCTAATAAACAATGCATTCCTCCATCTATTAAATGATGAATCAATGCTTTATAAGCTTCAAAATCAATACTATAATCTTGTTTAAATGGAGTAGGCATTGCAGCAATCATTCCATATGGTACATACATGATTATTCCTCCCGTTATTGACCTTTTATTTTTACAACAATTAAGAAATTGTTTTTTTGTATCTAGAATAATTCAGGTTATCAATGTTAAAATCTGTCGGCTCTCCTGTTATGAGCTGGGCTACTATTCTTCCGGTGATCGGAGACATGCTGATTCCATCTCCTTCATGTCCACTAGCAATATAGAACCCAGGTACTTCTTCCACTTCTGACACTATAGGCAAATGATCTTCCACCCAAGGTCTTACTCCTGCATATGCTCTTATGCAATTAAGTTCTTTTAAGATAGGCAAAAAGCGAATCGCCCTTTCTGCTATTGCACGCATAACTTCATTTTCAGAACGAATATCAAATCCGCTGAAGGATCGATGCCCCCCGACTAAATAATTCTTTGCCTCAGTAGGTTCAATCGTAAATGCAACATTATGTTTTTTCACTAATTCACTAACATTTCTTTGAAATTGAATATCCTCAAATTTAGATGCCATGTAACCGAATTCGTGAATTTTTTGCTTTGCTACCTTTAACGGTGTTTTTTCAGAGACTAGTACCATCCCTTTTCTCGGTTTAATTGGGATATGAATACCAACCATTTCTGCAATTTTTGGCGACCATACTCCTGCACAATTAACTATCCTTTTTGTTTTAAACTCACCTCGATCCGTTACTACACTCTCAACCCTTCCCTTTTCATCAAGTGTAATATTCTGCACAGTATGATAGTCGTAAACTTTCAAGCCCAGCTTTTTTCCTTCCTCCACGAACGCAAAACATAACTTATAAGGATTCATTGATGAATCCACTTCAGTCCATATTCCACCTGCTAAATCATCGGCTAAATAGGGTTCAATCTCCTGTAATTCATATCTGTCAACCATTCGCATATCATATCCGTCATTTACTTGTTGTGAAACATACATTCTAGCAACTTCCAACTCTTGATCTGTTTCACAAACATATAGACTGCCTCGGGAAGAAAATTCGAAATCCACTGAAAATTCTTTCGCTAATTGTTTAAAAAGCCGAATGCTTGCATAGCCTATTTTCGTATCGATACCCGGTTTTTTATCACTTATTAATGCTACTGCATCACATCTACTTGAAGTTCCTGATGCAACTCCGCCTTTCTCAATTAAGGCAACCTCCAGACCTTTTTTGACTAGATGATATGCTACGCTAGATCCGATTACACCTGCTCCAATGACAATTACATCAAAACTTCTCATTTAATATCTCCTCTAAGCAATGTGTTTTTATCGATTATTTCCCGCTGAAAAATCCTGAAGGCTGTACTTTAAGGTTTATGTTGATTTGCTTTGTTTCAAGAAACTCTTCAAAACCATACGTTCCCAAGTCTCTGCCAATTCCGCTTCTTTTGTAGCCTCCCCAAGGCGCTTCGTTAAACGTTGGGTGATACGTATTAATCCATGTAATCCCTGCACGTAATTGACGAATTACACGATGTGCTTTCGCTCCGTCATTAGTAAATACTGCACCAGCTAAACCAAATGCGGTTCCATTCGCTAATTCAATGGCTTCCTTTTCTGTTTTAAAGGTTTGAATCACTAATACCGGACCAAAGATCTCTTCCTGAACAATTCTCATGTTAGGTGTTGTATCTCCAAAGATAGTAGGCTCTACAAAATAGCCCTTTGCCAAATCACCTTCCAGAATGCGGTTTCCTCCACAAAGCAAGGTAGCTCCTTCACTTTTCCCAATCTCTATATAATTAAGTACGGTGTTCATATGGTCTTCTGAAACTAATGGACCCATTTCAACGCCTTCTATCCATCCCGGTCCGATCTTTATCTTTTTGGCTCGCTCGACTAATTCAGGTACAAACTTTTCGTAAAGACTTTCTTCTAATAATAAACGTGAACCTGCTGAACACACTTGGCCTTGGTTTGCAAAAATAGCATATAAGGCATAATCAACTGCTGTTTCAAAATCTGCATCTGCAAAAACGATATTAGGTGATTTTCCACCAAGTTCTAAACTAATCTTTTTCACTGTATCCGCTGCCGATTTCATGATCTTAATTCCGGTATCAGTACCGCCGGTAAAGGAAATTTTGTCAACATGCGGATTTGCTGCTAATTCACTGCCTACTGTACTTCCAGGACCCAATACGAGGTTTGCAACACCGGGAGGAAATCCTACTTCATCGATCATTTCAAACAAACGAATGGCAGAAAGAGGTGTTTGTTGTGCTGGTTTTACTATCACAGTACATCCAGCCGCAAGAGCAGCCGCAATTTTTTGATTTGCCATTACTAAAGGATAATTCCATGGAACGATGATGCCGACAACTCCGATTGGTTCGCGAACAACCATTGCTTGAATATCATCCGGGACATCATAGGTCTGACCATGAGGCTTTGTGGCTAAGCCCGCATAATATCGCAATTGATTGATGGCATCTTCAACGTCAACTTTTGATTCCCTTAATGTTTTTCCGTTGTTAAGCGTTTCCAAATAAGCGAATTCTTCTTTTCTCTCTTCCAATTTATTGGATAGTTGTAGAAGAAGTTCGGCACGATCCCTCGCTTTACTATCCTTCCAACCGTTTTCATAAAACGCCTTTCTTGCGGCTTCAATTGCCTTTTTGGCATCCTCCTCTGCCCCTTCGGTAACTGTACCAATAACCTCCCCATTTGCCGGGTTTATGATTTTCCTTTTTTCCCCCGTTACACTTAACACCCATTCGCCGTTGATATACATTTTTTGAGTGGTATGAATGCTTCTTAAAACTGATTGTATATCCGCTTTTTCTAGAATCATTGCCGTCACCTCTTTTACTTTTTATTAGAACTACAATAAGGAATTTTATAATTATTTATTGATTTAATATTACATAAGATCTTGATGCGCATCATTGGACAGTATGTCAAATATTTCTACTAACTTATTTAACATACCTTGTATGAAACTTGTCTTTTTCGTCACATTATCCTCTCAATAAATGCATTATGAATAATCGAGTAGGAGGGGGTGACTAACCCCCGACCTCTCACACCACCGTACGTACCGTTCGGTATACGGCGGTTCCATGAAGTCTGACGGACAGCAATTTTGTATCTCACTGTCCGTTATGCTTTTATATCTCTCCTTACCACCTGAATTTTTAGCCCTCTTAGTGTCTTCTATGGGATTCACCATTTCTTCCACTAAGTAAGTCCATCTTTGGATTGTCTGCTTCATCGAACAAGTGAAATTCGAGTTATTCCACACTCCTTCATGGTTCAGTCCTTCCCATTCATTCTAGAAGTGAATGGTACTATGACCTCTGCTGACTTCTGACTGTTCAGCTATCGATCACTCGATCGGTTACAAGATTACTTGGCGTGCCAGTCAGATCTCCCCGGGTAAGAGTGTAATCTTTCCTTCCATCTATCTGCTTCATTTACTCTGTATCACCTTCGACAGAAAGGGCTTTGTTTTGTTTTGCAAACTCACCCAGTGATACCTAGCCTCATATGAAGTTCGTGTTCCGAGAGA